>Ga0209777_10001270_pt1 | contig 37458 bp, 39 predicted proteins | sample FrelakmetHBP12HB_FD_187147 | JGI IMG/M metagenome (GOLD analysis project Ga0209777, IMG submission 187147) | Freshwater lake sediment microbial communities from the University of Notre Dame, USA, for methane emissions studies -HBP12 HB (SPAdes)... | ecosystem: Environmental > Aquatic >...
TCTGATTACTGTCAACTGTCACCTTCGGCAAACCGGGAGAGAATTGTTTAACAAGCTTTATATGCTTTACTTTCAACTGGTGATCTATAAATGACAGCGTTTCTTCTATGACAGGCGGAATCTCCACCTGTTCGGTCTGAATCGGCATCTGACGTGTAAAGCTCAGGAGTCCCTTTATGATGGAATCAGCCCGGAATGCAGATTTCTTAATTCTCTCCAAGATATCCGCAATGTGAACATCAGGATCAGCGGATGTCCGCAGGTACTCGACCCCCTGGATAATGATCGCAAGAGGATTTTTCACCTCATGCGCAATGCCGGCAGCAACAATGCCTAACGCTGCTAACTTCTCGGACTGGATCAGCTGCTTTTGTGTCCTTTCCTTTTCCTCAAGCGCCGCTTTGCGGGAGTTGATGAGGGTTTGGGTAAAAATTCCGTATATCATGACAAAACAGGCAATGAGTATACGCGAAAGTACCTGATCGGACGCCAGAGAATCTATGACCCAGTATATTAATATCATGAAGAGGGCAATTAATATCAGACCATTGCGTTCTATCTGCTGGCGAAGAGTGTATTCTTTTACCATCATGCGTCTCAATGCCTCTCCGGACGCAACGTAATGCATGCTTCCGGAACTGTAACGAGTTTGTGTGGTACACACGGCCTTTTAGTTTGTTGAATTCAGTGGTAATTCGATGACAACCCGCGTTCCTTCCTGAAGCTTGCTATCTATCCGAATAGTGCCGTGGTGCTTATCAATTATCCCTTTTGTAATGGAGAGTCCCAGGCCAGTGTTTCCCAAATTATCCTTTGTTGTGAAAAAAGGATCGCACACTTTTTCAATCTTGTCCGCTGGGATGCCGCATCCAATATCAGCAAAAGAGATCTGTAGATACGGCTCTCCAGCTTCATTTGTTATCTGCCGGACGGCGATCGTTATTGTTCCACCGTCCCCCATGGCCTCTACGGAGTTCAAGAGAATATTGGCAAATGCCTGTTTGATTTGATCGCTGTCAATACTTGCCAGTGGTGCATCCGGCGAGTATTGCCTGAGTACTGTTATATGTTTGGTATTGATCTGATGTTCTACAAATGAAAGAGTCTCCTCAATGACGGGTGCAATCTCCGCTTTCTCTGTCTGAATTGATATCTGGCGCGTGAAACTCAGCAGCCCTTTCACTATAGTATCCGCCCGCTGTGCGGATTTCTTGATTCTTTCCACAACGTCAGCCAGCAGAGCATCAGAGCCGGAGGATGTTTTCAAATATTCGATGCCCTGAATAATGATTGCGAGAGGATTTTTCACCTCGTGGGCAATTCCGGCAACAAATGTGCCTACAGCGGCTAATTTTTCCGCCTGCAGCAGTTCTTCGTGAAGTTTTTTCTGGATTTCCTCTGACCGTTTACGATCGGTAATTTCCTGCTCCAATTTGATATTTCTCTCTTCTATATCTTCTATATAATCTGTGATTTGTGATTGAAGCAGCGCTTTCTCGAGAGTTAATTTGATCTCAATAAGCATGGTTGATAAGAGAGTTTCATCTTTGGCATCAAAAGACCCTTCTGATTTCTTACGCGATAGATTCACTATAGCTGTGACATCGCCCTTGTGCCCTGCATAGATTGGCATGCTGAGAAACGAAGGCGAACCGTATTTGGGATCGTTTTTCTTTTTGGTTCTCGGATCCCTTTCGATATCTTTCACGAGGAGCGGTTTCCTTTCGGTAATTACATGCTTAATAACAGAGTCGTCGATGTCGATATATTGGCCTTTTTTCAAGCCCGTTATACCCCTCGATCCGACAAGGCGAAAGCGTTTTGTTTCGGGATCGACCAGGTATGATGAGCCGATCTGGGAATTTGTCACTGCGAGTGCAGCATCAAGAAAAGTATTAAGAAGTTCTTCGAAGTCCCTGTTTTGGTAGGCTTTGTTTGCAACATCACTAATGGCGGTGAGTTCTATGGAACTTTGGGACGCCTGTTGCGTCAGTTCTTTTATAATTGATTCCGCGAAGGAGAAGACGTTGTTGAATATATTAAAAAGTATATATAAACCGGTGAGGTAGATGAGAAAAATAAGGATAAAAAGTGTTCTTACATAGTAACTGAAAGTTACTTCCGCTTGAAAATGCAAGTATACAAGGATCAGTGCCGGAAATACAATAATCGACGATCCCACGATGACAAATTTTCGTTTGACATCTCTGTTTATCGTGCTGATTCTTTCATCCACAATGACACTCCTCTTACTCGTAAGTTAAACGATTGCCACTTTAACTCAAAACTGCTCAAGACGCAAAGATTTTTATCAAAAATATGGGTTATATGTGGAGAATAAATCATTATCAGGGGGATTTCACGAGATGCTTGAAAGGATTCTTTATCGAAAGGCCATTGATTGTTTGGCTGTCGGTTAAATCTTCTGTTAGCAGAAGTACGGCGCCACTTCTGATAGCGGCCTGGATTAAAAGAGAATCCCAGAAGGAATAGTTATAACGGATGTGAATATCAATAGCCTCTAAGAGGGAATTTTCATCATTGATGACAATGTCCCATTTAAGAAAATCAGAGACGATCTCCCTGGCCAACCCTGCGTCCATTGGTTTTGGAATCTTCCTGGTGACGCTCACAAAGAATTCCTGCAGAACCTGTGTACTGAGAATACCATCTTTTGTATCCCATAAGTCGATGACAATTCTTTTCGCAACTTCATGCTTTTTTCCTGCGGAGATGTCAAAAGCATAAACCAGAATATTCGTATCGATAAAACATTTATCGCCTGGCATGAAGTTCTTCCCTTGAAATTTTTATGTATCCTTCAGTGCCGAGATCAAGCCCCGCCTTGAGAAGATTCAATTGGCGCCGCTTTGCCTTTTTATATCCGCTCTCTTCATTTACTTTTTCTTCGAGCGCTTCCCTCAAAAGCTCGCTCAGCGATTTTTCTGCTTTCGTAGCCACGGCTTTAGCCTTCCTCAGTAATGGCTTTGGTAAAGACAAGGTCACATTCTGCCTTTCCATATACAGACTCCTTTCATCTTTATCACGTAAATACGTGTACCATGAGATGATATGTCTGTCAACTACTTAAAATGCACATGTAATCAATGGATTAAATAATCGATATAAGGCGATTTATCTACAGATCACCTGGAAAAAGTGAAGACATTTGATGGAGGAGACTTCAGGTTCATGTCTGCGGCTATGGTTAAAAGGGCGCGGCCGTGATACGTTAGTGGGAAGATATAATATAATAATGCAAGACCTGACCCCATTCCCACACCTTAATGAGCCTCTTCGCCAATGAAAAGACCTTCATCCAATAACGAGAAAAAAAGAATAAAGGACAGATAAGGGGAGGTGATGTCCCCTTATCCGTCAATAATGAAAAGTTTTGGCGATAGGAAGATTTAAACCAGCAGTGCACTAATTGCAGCTACTGTTTTCAAATAAATTTCGTTTAGAGCTTGAATTCAAGCTGGAAAACACCAGTAGTAGCCGGCATATAGTTTGTCGTTCCCCTGATGGTTCCCGTTGCCGCACCTCCAAGAGTCGCAAAATTCCCATCATCAAATTGCTGATCGATGAGCTGGCAGACGTCATACGGTACATTTTGGAAATGGATCCAGTGAGCCAACAGAGCAGGGGCGAGAGGCGCGTTGAAATAGCTGACGGCAATTGCGCCGCCATAGGGATGCGTAGGGTTGGTAAAGCCGCTGCCCGTAAGAATACCGGACTGTCTCAATTCAGCCCAGAGATCACACTGTTCCGTACCTGTCGCAACACAAGCGAAATTGGCGGCTGTGGTTGCGGCACCGGCAGCGATCAGGGCATTGCCGTTGCCGTTTGTAACTACGGGGTTTATAAATTTTGCTGCTGCCCCCGGGTCGTCACCCGGATAAAACTGATACCTGTCGAAGTAGGTATAGACTGCTGCAGCGATCTCCTTTTGTACATTGTACGTTCTTTTGATCTTTGCGTTCGTGATAAGTTCCTGTCCCTTGATGATACCGGCAAGGATGAGGCCGATGATTACCAGCACGATGGCCAGCTCAACAAGGGTAAAACCTTTTTCGCGTCTGTTTGTGTAAGCGAACATGTCCACCTCCCTTTTCCTCTTACAGATAGGCGATTACAATTATGTATGTCTATTAAAAGACTATAAAAATGATTTATCAAGTGTAAAAGAATTTTACTCTTCTTTGTGTGTGGGGAGTGTTATCTCAAATGCGGCGCCGGTTGCCTGAGGAAGAACACGGATGTTGCCCTTCATGGCATCGGCAATGTTCTTTGCCTGAAAGAGGCCGATTCCCAGCCCTCCTCTCTTAGTGGAGTAAAATGGTTCAAATAAACGCGCATTGTCTTTTATGGGACTCCCTGTATCGGATATCTCAATTCTTAAGCTGTCTCCTGTAGCAGCGATATCGAGATGGCAGGTTAGATCAGGTTCGCTTAGAGATTTGTCGTAGACATTTTTTAGGACGTTGTCGAAGATAGAGAGCACTTTGTATTCCTCGGCAACTATCGATCCCTCGCCCGTTACAGTACAGTTCAGCCTGTAGTGATTTGCCAGATTTTCCAGCAAGGCTTTTATATCTATCGTTATCTTGTGGGCCGTCTCTATATCAGTCTCTTTTTCCATCTCCAGAAAGTTGATGATTGCTGCCCCCCGCCGGGATTGTGCAGGAAGGGTTTCCTTAAGATATGAGATAAAACGCTCCTGTCTTTCCGAAGTTTCTAAATGGCGCACGTTATACGACAGAAACTCGATGAATTGGGCGAGGTTCTTGGCATCGTGGAGAATAAATGTTTGGAGCTTGGAAAATTTATAAAAGGCTTCATGAATGACTTTAATCCTGAGAAGCACATCCATTTCGACGAGGAAAAAGAGGATTTCAAGGACAATCATATTCAGATAATATTGTTCGCCTCGTGAATGACGCGGTACAATCCCGATTTTTATCCGGTAATCAACCCGCTGTATGTCCTTTTCAAGAGCGTTTCCGTGTATTGTTTTTTCATTTATGAGAGCAGTATTCAGGTAGAGGACGTCATAAAAGAGATCATCAATATTTATTTTTTTTAACACCCGTATGACCTCCGGCAAGAAACGGTGAAGGTCGTAGTCGAGCTGCGTATTGAGGTCGAAAAGTTCAAGTACGGAACGGATGGCCTTTCGGGTAAGGTATCTGATGTAGATGAGAACGCCGATGATAACAAGACCGGCGAAAATGAAAAAAGGATAGATGGATTCAATCGTCATAGGTTCTCTTGACGCCAAACTTTTTCAAGAAATAATAGAGACTCTCTCTTTTGACACCGAGAATTTTTGCTGATTGGTAAACGTTGAAATTTGTGTCCCTCAATATCCGCAAAATAATATTCTTGTCTGCCTCATCCCGAAGCGTTTGGAGGCCTTTTCCCATCTCCACATCCAATGAAATTTTCTTGATGCCCTGACGCTCAAGCTGCTCTTCCGTTTCCTTAAAGAGCATTGCCCTTTCAACGGCGTAGAGAATTTTCTTTGTGCTGGCGGGTTTCAAGATGTAGTCGAATGCCCCCGCCTTAATTGCTTCAAGGGCTATCCCTTCTGTCTTCTGACCTGTGAGAATGAGAACCTTGCAGGCGTATTTGCCCAGTATATGATCAAGCACTCGTAACCCTTCATCCGGCGTGCTTTCGTTGGGCGGCAATCCAAGGTCCAAGATGACAATATCAATCTTATTGGTCTTGAGGGCGTCGAAAGCCTCTTTCTTATTTCCTGCCTCAAATATGGAAAACGTGTTTTCCAGAAAAAAGCGAATCTGCTTTCTTAGAGCAATGTCATCTTCGATGAGGAGGATGGAAACCATGTTTCACTACCGTGAGTGCGGATTAATTAGTTTGTTAGAATAAGACCTTTGCATAACTCCTCTATTCGTCATTCCGGGCTTTGAGACTGTGTCATAATTCTCTTTCGTGTCATTTCGACCCCTCCTTGTCATTTCGACTGAAAGGAGAAATCTTTTCTCCTTCTCACGCCCTTTATGAAAGGGGGTCGGGGGGATTTTATTCCACTATCAGAAATCCCCTGTAGCCCCCTTTGTCAAAGGGGGCAAGAAGAAATGACATAAATGTTGGTTTTATACAATTTTGTAAAGGTCTCGGAATAAGTAATTGATATGAAAATATTTTGCAATTATAATTTTATATGGTATTTTGCCTGCAACCATTTATAGAGTACTGGAGATTTGTTGCATGTAGCCTGATTGCCGTTGTGAAGTTAGCGTCCACGAAGGAAGATTTTTGAGAATGAATAGAAAAACGATACTGCATCTGTCCCTAACAATCTTTGTCTTTTCTCTGATTCTTTGCCCGGTATCTGCGCGCGCCTTCTGTTTTGAAGAGGCGGGCAGAGCCAATAATATCAGCTACGATCTTCTCGAGTCGATTGCCCGGGTGGAATCCGGCTTGAATGCAAAAGCTCTTCACGTAAATAGAAATGGAACAACGGATTTGGGTCTGATGCAGATCAACTCTGCATGGATCGATCCTATGCACCTGAACAGGGAAGAGCTAATTGCCGATCCTTGCTATAATGTTATGGCCGGGGCCGGCATCCTCAGGCAGTGCATAGACAAACACGGATATACCTGGGAAGCCGTTGGATGTTATAATGCGAGGAGCAAAGGCAAACGGGTCGGTTATTCATGGAAAATATTCCGTGAACTGAAAAAAGAAAAAGTAAGGAAGATAGCAAAGAAGAAGGAATCATTGCCCGAAAATGCAAGCTCAGGTCAATCGCTGCATTTCAGGGTACGTGAGGCAGAAAGCACTGGAGTTAGCGAAAAGCCATGAGTCTCATCACTGATTTACTCTCCAGAGTCAAGCAACGGGAACCAAGGAGGGATATTCCACCGATCCTGAAAGATGCCGTATTCAAATCAACAACAGAGAGGCAGACCAGAAAAAGGCTGGCGATGGTGCTTCTTATCACACTTGTATTCATTGGTGCAGGATTTGGCGCAGTGTACCTCATGAAGTACCTGAAGGAGCCTCCTTCGGGCGTGCGTGCGCCTGTGGCAGGCACACCGGCATTTGAGCCAGCCTCTCAGTCAGCATCTCCAGCTCTGCAATCTAAGCCAAAGGTGGAGGAAATTGCGGCAACTGCGAAGGCCCAAAATGTGACGGAAACTGCCGTAAGGCCTGAACAGGGAAAGGACTCTGCAAATCATCCTCGCAGAAAAAAGGTCATAGCAAAAAAATATGTCGAAGGAATTGGACGGGAAGCAAATGGCTCCATGAATGAAATGAGAAGGGAGACAGCATCAGGGGGCGAACTGCCGGCATCGACCAAGCCAGCGAGGGGGCTTATCAGGGATGATAAGGATTTTGCACTATACACGGCAAGAACATATGAGATGCAAAAAAAATATCATCAAGCAGCATCCCATTATAAGGATGTGCTCGCCATGGAACCAAATAATTATGCCGTCATGAATAATATTTCCAGCATGCTCATTCATCTGGGTTCATATGAGGACTCCATGCGGTATGCCCAAAGGGCGCTTGAAATCAGGAAAGACTATGTGCCTTCCTTGGTCAATCTGGGTATTGATTACAGCTGCCTTGGCAAAGCGTCTGAGAGCGAAAGTTATTTCCGGCGGGCATTAACAATCGAACCGGCAAACCGCTATGCGCTGCTCAATCTTGCTCTACTGTATGAAAAACAGAGCGCCTTCGATAAGGCCGATCAATACTACGCGAGACTATCTCAGGAGGGGGATGCTCAAGGTTATTTGGGGTCGGCGCGAATAGCCGAGAAGCAGAACAGAATTGCCGATGCAATTCATTTTTACAGGATGGTCAAATCGACAGATACTGCAGATCCTCAGGCATCGAATACGGCAAGCGATAGACTAATGCGACTTACTAAGTGATGAGCTGACACTTACTATATATGAAGCAATCCAGTACTCTCCCCCATTGGGGATTCGCACCTTGTACCACTTGCTTCCGCCAGATGCCGTCCACTCATCGGTGACTTCAAAACTTTCGCCCTCGGAAACGACACTCGCTATTCCTGCCTGAACGGACGGCCATTCTCGCAGTCTGGCGGCACGAACAGTTACGGTTGCAATTCTTTGACCACTGGCTGAATTGTCAGGTTTGACGGAAATTGGGGGATTGACTGATGGAGGAGCGGCTTTCTCTTCATGATACGGGCCCATGGTTTTCATAGAAGTCGGAGATGAATCGTTGCTGCGTTGAAGTATATTGTAACCTACGAGTAAGGCCGAAACAGTGCCAATCAGAATGATAGCAATAACCGTGTATCTGAGAGTGCTAATACGAAAGCCCATTTTCGGTCGAGTGTCCGGAATGTGCTTAACCGCATCCAGAACGTGTCTCTTCCTGATATGATGGCTTGCTCCTATATAGGCTATCATCATGGCTCTGGAGGCGGTGAGGTTAATCAATCGAGGAACACCGCCGGACAGTTTATGGATCAATTTCTTCGTCTTATCGTCAAGAATTGCAGACCCTTTACCCGCTTTAATCAACCTGAAGCTGATATAATCGGAGGTTTCCGCCGCCGTGAGGGGCCTTAAAGTTGCCCTGATCGAAATCCTCTGATCCAGCTGGCGTAATCCCTCGGAATGCAATCTTCTTTGAAGCTCGGGTTGCCCGACGAGGATGATCTGCAGGAGTTTCTCTTTTTCCGTCTCTAAATTTGACAGCAGCCGCAGCTCTTCGAGACAGCCGTCTGACAGGTTCTGGGCCTCATCCACAATGATGATTACTCTCCTGCCGGCGAGGGAGTGATTTATGAGGAAATCCCTGAAGACCTTGATCAGTTCGTTTTTGTTCGTTGTTTCAATGTGGATACTAAGGTCATCCAGAATAGCCTGCAACAGCTCCTCAGGAGAAAGCCTCGGTGTAATAATCAAGGCAATTTCCGCCCTTTCTTTCCATCGATCAATAAATATCTTAAGGATGGTCGTCTTTCCCGTACCCGGTTCACCGACGATAAGAGAAAATCCCTCTTTCTGTTCCACCGCATAATCCAGAGACGCCAGGACATCATTGTGCATCTTCGAGGGGTAGAAGTAGTGCGAGTCCGGTGTAAGTCCGAAAGGATCTTCGCTGAGATTAAAGAAATCCAAGTAATCCATATGGCCCACTATTTGGCAAGCTTAGTAAAAACATCATACATGGGCAGGAGAACCCCCGCAACCATGATTCCCATGACACAACCCATGGTTATTATCAGGACAGGCTCAATCAATTTTCCGATCTTGTCCGAGAAGTCATCCACTAATTTATAGTAGTGGGTTGCGAGGAAATTAAACTGCTGGTCGAGATTACCGCTTGATTCCCCGATGGCAACCATCCTGATAAGCAGGGAGGGGAATATGGTGCGGGCATTGAGCGCCTCGGAAATTTTATTTCCAGCCACAATGTCCAGCTTTGCCCCCAGTATTGCTCTCTTGAAGACTTCATTTCCCATGACATCTGCGGCAACGTCCAATGACCGATCAATCGTAATGCCCGCCGTAATCAGCAGTCTCATTTGTTCACAGAAAAGGGCGAGCAGTTTATTATAGACGAGGTGTTTGATAATGGGTGTTTTGATTTTTATATAGTCCAGGTAGTATCGTGATACAGGCCTCAATTTCATGGCCTGCCAAACTGGAACAGTCAAAACCGGTAAAATTAATAGAATGTACCAGTACTCTTCCGTGACCTTGCTCAACTCGTAGAGAATTCTTGTGAGAAGGGGCATTTTAACGCCCAAATCCCGAATGACTTGCATGATTTTAGGCAGGACATATGCAAGCCAGAAAATGACGGCAATTCCTGTAGTGATTAATGAGAATACGGGATAAATAAGAGCTCGCTTTACTGTGGCAGCCAAGTCCTCCAACTTCTGAAGATGACTCGCCACCTCCGCAAGACTCCCTTCTAAGCGGCCTGTCTCTTCCCCGATCCGCACCAGTCTGATCAGAATGTCAGGGAATATTGCTTTGTGAAGTTCCAGAGCGTCGGAAAGTCTTGAGCCCATTTCTATATTCTTTTTTATGTCGTCTATGGTGGATTTTAAATGCTGATTGTCTATTGTATCGATTATATCATCAAGTGCGGTAAGGATCGGAACGCCGGCGCGAATCATAATGGCCAGGTTTGATGAAAATTCTATGGTGTCCTTTCTTCGTATCCTCCATGTGAGCAATTTGTCCGAGATCTTTTTAAGAAATATGCTTGATTTCTTGACGTCAACAACAAATAGGCCCCGGGTCCTCAGATTCTCGTACACTGAAGATGCATTATCCGCTTCGAGCATACCTTTGATTACATCGCCATCTGTGTCCAGCGCCTTGTAGGAATAGTTGCTCATCCTGCTACCCTAATCAATTCATCCATTGATATAATGCCGTCCGCAACCTTTCTGAGACCGTCTTCTTTCAGAGGGATCATTCCCTTTCTTACGGCCGCAGACTGAATGGCGGTGATAGGAACGTCAGAATAGATCAAATCTCTTAATTCATCATCTATGGTTAAAATCTCTCCTATGACCGACCTTCCCGCGTAACCAGTGCCGTTGCATTTGCTGCATCCCACACCTTTGTATGTCTTGTCGATCTGTATTTTACGTTCTTCTAACAGTTCATGTTCGGAGTCGCTTAGGGCATGGACTGTTTTGCAAAAAGGGCATATCTTCCTTACCAGCCTCTGGGCGATGATAGCCAGAAGCGATGACGACACGAGAAACTTATCGACCTTAAGATCCAGGAGCCTCGGTATGGCAGTCACGGCATCATTTGAATGAATAGTGGAAAGGACAAGGTGCCCGGTGATCGATGTCCGGACAGCGATCCTTGCCGTTTCTTCATCCCTGATTTCTCCAATAAGCATGACATCAGGGTCCTGTCTCATAAAATTTCTTGCAGCAAAGGCAAAGTCATATCCGGTCTTCTCATTTACCTGGCTCTGCTTTGTCAGGCTTAACTTGTATTCCACGGGGTCTTCGACGGTAATGACATTTCTCTCCAGGAGGTTGATTTCTCTGAGCGCTGCATAAAGTGTAGTCGTCTTGCCGGAGCCTGTCGGTCCGGCGATGAGTATAACTCCATATGGTTTTTGAAATAGGGATCTGATTGTCTTTACGTTATGTTCATCAAATCCGAGCTTCTTCAGTCTGAGGAGAGTACCGGTACCGGCAAGAATACGCATCACAACATTTTCACCGTATATTGTTGGCACCGTGGATACACGGATATCATATCCTTTATTGAGAAAATCGAATGTAAAGGAGCCGTCCTGCGGAAGCCGCGTTTCCGCGATATCCAGCCTGGAAAGGATCTTTATCCTCGATACGATGCCCGCATGAACTATGCGTGGAAGCCCGTGCCCGTATTGTAATACTCCGTCTATTCTATAGAATACGTGAATAATATCTGAAGTCGGTGTAATATGAATATCCGTTGCATCTCTTCTGATCCCATCCATGAAAATGAGGTCCGACAGGGATGTTACAGCAGGGCCACCTGCAGTATGTGAATCCTTTATTTCTCCGATGATCTTGTCTCTGCTCTGCTGGATCGGGTTTTCGAGAAAAAAGTAGCCTTTCTCCAAATGTTCGCGGTAATTGTCGGGGTCAACCATGTAGACCTTGGGCTGGTTCCTGGTAATGGACATTGCCTTATCAACGGCGACGATATTGCTCGGATTGGTTACACCAATGGATAACCTGCCGTCCGTGATTTCGATTGGAATGAAGCCTGCCGTTTCCGCAACCTCTTTAGGGATGAGTTTGAGAGCTTCTTCGGAAAGGGGATATTGGCCGAGGTCAATGAATTCCATGCCAGCCTGCTCAGCCAGAGATTGACCGAGCTCTTTTGATGAGACAAAGCCTAACTTTACGATCGTATCACCAAGAAGTTCGTCGGTAATCTTCTGCTGAACAAGAGCAATCTGAAGCTGGGCTTCATTTATGAGATTCTTTGACTGAAGGATTTCTCCGATCTTCACTGCTGCCATACGGTTTACATCCTCGCTGTTACGATAATTGTTAGCATATTTCTATTTAGATATAATCATAGGCTGGATTAACACGACAAGTTCGGTTTTTGTTACCGATTTTGCCCTGCTTTTAAATAGGTAACCCAATAGAGGGATGTCTCCCAGAAATGGGACCTTACTGTCCTGAATATCTTCCCTGTTTGTAATGAGCCCCCCGATTATTACTGTCTGCCCGTTTCTCACCTTCACCGTGGTGCTCAGTTGTCTGAGATTAACGGTGGGAAGTTGAATGAGGTACGGAAAGTTCCCCGCAGCGTCCGGCGTGCCGAGTTTTTGTGAATCGAGCCTCGTTAGATCCGAGGTGATGGGGGTGATACTCAGGGAAATTTCGCCGTTCTCACTGACGAACGGAACAATTCCGATCATGATCCCGGAAAGCATGGTGCTCGTACTTACAGTAAAAGTTGTTATAGGGGTGGTGCCCGTTGTGGTTGTCGTCTGGATATTTGAAATAAAGGTTCTATCCTGACCCACACTTAGAAGTGCTGTCTGTCCATTCATGATACTTACACGGGGGTTGGAAAGGATCCTCGTTTCGCCCTGCGTTTGAATGGCGCGGAGAAGAGAAGTGAAGTCAGCCGCTACGGTCGTTATGCTGAAGTTTGCCGCCGAGGTGGAAACGACGTCGGCAAATTGCCCTGTCGCCGCAGTTGCGCTCTGGCCGTCTCGGGTGTTTAATACATAACTCCAGTTGATGCCGAACTGGAGGCCATCGGACAGGTTGACCTCGATGATCTTTGCCTCCACCAGAACCTGCCTGTTGATGACTTTTTTGACCGTATTGATGTAGTCCTCTATCTTTTCAAGATTCTTTTTCGTTGCCGTGACTATGATGGTTCCCGTCAATCGGTTGACCACAGAGGTCTGTTGCGCGGCGGACTGCATTCCTGCCGAGGCGCCCAAAAGTTTCTCGATGGATTTTTCAATGACGTCCCAGAGGTTGTAGGCAGCTTTATCGGTTTCTGATTTTTGAGAAATGTTGCCCTTAACGCTGGTGCTGCCGCCAGTCGCCGTAGTTGCGCCGCCAAGCATGTCGCCCCCCAGATCTGTATGGTAGGTTTGCACAATGGCCGGGAGTCCCAGTTCATAGGTTCTTGTCATCGTTACCTTAATAAAGAGCATGTTATCCTTTACCGTGTAAAAGTAATCGACAGAAGCGCACACCCTGTTTAAAGCGTCCTCGGCGGTGACGTTTTTCAAACTGACTGTTACCGGCAATTCGGGACTTACCTCTTTTTCCATGATCAGATTCAGTCCTGCCGCCTCCGAAATGATAAAGAGGACATCCCTTAAGGGAGTGTTTCTCGCGGAGATATCTATTATCCTCGTCTTGAGCGGTGAAACGTCTTCATGGGCCGGAACAAAATCGGGTGTTTTCAGAGGTGCGGCAGGAGCAGCTTCCACGGCCGCACTTTCTTTCGCTTCTTTCGGTATCTGTATTTCTCTCTTAATGTCCAGAGTAGAACCCAGAGTAGAACAAGATATTATACATGTGAAAAGTCCCAGAAAGAGAAACAATGTTACCATGGAACATTTGTTCAATCCATCTTCAGCCATTTTTCACCTTCTTTCCCTTTCAGTAAAACCTTGTCTTTTTCGATTTTTGCAATCTTATGATTATCAATTACGTCGCCTTCATGAACAAATTTACCGTCAATTATAGCTAACCTCTTCTTCTGATTGACCAGGATGAATGAAACTCTTTTTTCCACGGTCTCCGGAGGAGGCACCATCTCCGCAAGTGCTGTTTTGGGGAATCCCTGTTCTCCGCCCCGCCTCAGGTCGACAGGGGTTTTTATAGAACTGACGGATAGTGGCTGTCTCTCTGAGATATTGGGGATACGTTCATAGGTGAAGTTGAAGACCTTTTGCTCCACTGGGGAAAAGAATGGAGCGAACTTCGCCCTTGTACTTATCAGAATAATCATGACGGCAACAACAGGAATCAAAGCGAGGAAGATAATAATTTTGTTGTTCTCGTTCACGAATTACCACCCATGTTGACAGATTGCATTCTTAATGTGCCTTTGATTTCAAAGTTAACATGCGCGCTTTTTTCATCTGACAGGTTTGAGATACTTATACTATTGATATAAAAAAAAGGTGAAATCAGTGACTGCAAGTAACCGATATGGTTAATAAATGCCGTATAGTCATGAATCTCCCCCGTCATGGTTACAGGTAAAGCAATTTCATCCCCCTTTTTTTCAAAATTGTCAACCATGATGTCGGCATTTTTCATGCGCGACTTAATAGAATCGATGGCCGTCAAGATGGCGCCTTCCATTGCCTCGTTCTTATCATACGACCGGAAGATCGACCTGACACTTGCCACAGTTTCGACTTCCTTTCTCGTCGCCTCTTTCATCTTCACACTGTTTATTTTGAGAGTCTGGAATTTATTTAACGTGTCTCCTAAGCTTGTAATGTAAGACTCCGTGATAATTGCACCGGACATGAGTGCCGTAGCTAATAGTGCAGAGAGTGCGTAACGCAATAGAAGCCCTTTGAGTTTCGCATCCATGGGAGTGCGATCTGTATGGTCAGATCTTGTTTTCAATATCAATTTGGAAGTGTCCATTTCTTAATTCAATATTCTTTGAAACGACAGCCAGCCCCGAAACGCTGCTGCAATTTGCCAAAAGCTTTATGAATGTCCTGTGCAAGTCTCCGTAGTTTTTCGAGGAAATGCTCCCGGATATCTGAATCAACAAAAAATCTTTCTTGTTGTTCAATTGGATGGTCTGAATGTGCACGTTTTCCATGGGAAGAAATCTCAATGAGAGGAGCGCCTTTTGAATATCAGGACTTGAGCGCGCTTCGTTAATCAGATTAATTAGAGGCAAAAGTTGCTGCAATTTTGCCGTATCTTTTTCATAAGCGGATGCAACTGCATTAATTTCTGTGAGGTCTTTCCTCAGAAAGTTAATCTTTTCCTTCATCAGAAAAATTTGCGACACATTGATAAGCATCAGGCCAAATCCAATGAGTGAGAGCAGAAGAAAAAAAACAGTTCCGTAAGAAGCAACGCGTTTCTGCGTAAAAAGCCTTTTGTATTTGAGGGGCAGAAGATTTGCGTCTCCCAGTTCCTGTCCGAAAACGATGGCTGATATGGGTGCAACAAAATTTTTGAGAGTCGCATCAGAGGCAAGAACACTTGTCGGGTAGGCAACGGGGACAGTTGGGATAACTGTATTTAGGGTTCCTTCCTTTATTGCGGCATTCATTAAAATGATCAGCTCGGCATTCAATCGCAAATTCTGCCGGCAGTAATTGACGGTCATATTGATATTGTCCACATCGAGATCAGTCAACTCCGATCCTGAAGACGGTGTGACCCTGATAAAGCAAAGCTCTCCATTTCTAACGAGAAAAAAAGTCCTTTCCGTCTCGGAAATCAATAGGCATAGGACCGTCTTATTTTTCCAGTTTTCCGATGATTTGATTAAATGGGAAAGTGCGGGAATGTCGGGGCATAAGTATTTCACCATTATGCCGTATCTGTTGAATCGTTCGGTAATTTTATAGAGTTCATTATTGTCGACAGCAAAGAAGAATATTTCCCTCATTCCCTTCTCACCAGGTGTTTTCTCGGTAAGAGTACTGAAGAAATAGGAAAAGTCCTTCAATTCTGAAAAACGTTTTCTTATTTCAGCCTCAACGATTTTTTTAAGATACGTCTTTTTTGCGGGAGGAACCATCATGGTGTCGCTGTAGAACCTTTTGGGTCGGCAGACTACGGTGAGATCGGAAAATTTTGCAGTCTTTAAGAAAGAATCAAAGTCTTCATCCTTTAGAACTGATGTCTTTTGGATGATGGTTCTTCCCTTTTCGCAGGATGCATAAACCACCTTGACTGATTTATCTTCAAAGCTGACTGCCACTTGTTTGCTCAATTTCTCTCCTTCCCGCCTGCGTCCCGTTCCTTCCGGGTGATAATTAAGCTTCTATATACTCTGTATTTCTCACCCTTTCAAGTGTTTTCGGAAATTATCACAGTTACTTACCAGATGCTTCATGAAGAGAGCGGTATAAGCTAAATGTTTGCATCATAGACCGGGATTATAAATATTCATAAAACGCCGTAGTAATAAATTGAAATATCTCTCTTTCTTTGCTACGTTTACAATTATGAAATCTTCATCTCTGAGGTCATTCTCATGTTGAAAAAGGGCTAAAGAATTTAGAGTGGAAAAGTTGAAAGATATCAATCCCGGAATGAGCGTCAATATTGTTGCTCATGTCGATGTGGACAAAGAGATAACAGAGGTCAGAAATGCCATAGTTTACGATGTTGACGGTGCCAGACTTGTGCTGTCTCAGACAAATCCGCCCTTTACAAAATATCACATTGATAAAGAGATCACAGTCGCCTACATTGTAAAGGGAAAAGGCGGTCTCAGCAGAATAGGTTTTTCGGGAAAGGTAGTCAGAATCTTGAATGATTATAGCTTATACTCATCAAACGTCGTCCAGGCCTTGAATGTGTTGCAGACCAGTGGTCTCAAGACATATGACTTGAGAATGCACTACAGGATTAGCCCGAAGTCAGATAGCGGTATCCATATTTATGTCGGTAAGGAACGGGCCAGCCTTATAGATATTTCCATGGGCGGCGCACGTTTTTGTCATTCAAAAGACCATCCCGTCGAATCGAGAGCCATAATTAATATAATTTTAGAGCTTGACGCGCAAAAGTTCAATCTTGAAGCGAAAACAGTGAATGTATGGTATCCTTCCGAAGCCGGAAGACGGGCAGATTTGGAATTCGTGTCAGTTCAATTTATGAAATTGGATAAGAACTGCAGTCACACTTTAAGCGGAAAAATCCTTGCCATCCAGCGCGAACTCTTGTCTAAAGACAGGTAATGCATCACCCAATATCCGTTACTACATACGCCTATAAAGAATGTGCCCGCAACTCACCCGTGGGATGGGAAATGTATTTTTCCTGCACACTCTATCCATTATTGACTCGCCACCGGGAACCCTTTGCTCAAAGCTCGCACATCTCTTGACCTGACCGTGGAAGGACAGCAATGAAAAAATTCTGCGAAGGGCTCTCGTCGGAAAACATTGAACTGATTTCTTCAGAGTTAAATATTTGTTGACTATAAAGTGCCCTTATATTAATTATTTCAAAATATAGATAGTCTTGAAAAAGACATACGTTGAGGGGAGAATAGGCAGTTTATAAGATTCCGCAGGCATGGCAAATCTGGCACAGGTTCGGAAAAGAACCCGCTGACGATTCGGTGAACATGGGCTTTCGCCGCGGCGAGAGGACTGCAATTAAGTGGGGCAGGACTAATTTCAGGGAACCGTCAATAAATATTTAGGACAACCGGATAGATTGGAGAAGAAGAATTTATTTATTTACACATTTGGCTGTCAGATGAATGTGCACGATTCTGAGAAGATCGCAGCATTGATGGAAAACTCTGGATACGCAAGTGTGGATGATGTCGGAAAGGCTGACCTTATCATTATCAACACGTGCAGTATAAGAGAAAGGGCTGCACAGAAGGTATACAGTCAACTGGGCAGGTTGAAAAAATTTAAAAAAAGAAACCCCAAACTCATCATCGGGGTGGGGGGTTGTCTTGCTCAACAGTGGGGATCAAAGTTCATTGAAAGAGTTCCTTACCTCGATCTGGTTTTCGGGACACATAACATACACAATCTTCCCGATTTGATAACGACGATCGAAAATACGGGACTGCCGGCAGTTCGAACAGATTTTCAGGAAGCCGTGAAGTCTCTCGGCATTCTGGCGCCTACTGAAAATGGGAAAGTGACGTCCTATGTCACCATCATGCAGGGATGCAATAATTTTTGTTCCTACTGTGTCGTTCCCCACTTGCGGGGCAAGGAGGAGAGCAGATCAATATCGGACATCGTAAAAGAAGTCGCGGTGCTGGCCGGTCGCGGTATTAAAGAGGTTACTCTTCTGGGGCAGAACGTCAATTCATACGGCAAGACTATTGGCAATGGACATGACTTTGCAGATTTGCTGTACGAAATCGGATCGATCGGAGGTATCGAAAGAATAAGATTTACAACATCGCACCCCAAAGACCTCTCCGACAGGCTGGTACGCTGTTTTTCAGAGGTCGATAAATTATGTGAACATATCCATCTTCCCGTACAGACGGGTTCTGACAGGGTCCTCGAAATGATGAACAGATGTTATACAAGGGCTGATTATTTTGACAGAGTGCATAAACTCAGGGCTATTTGCCCTGACATCAGCATTACTTCAGACATTATCGTGGGATTTCCCGGTGAAACAGACAGGGATTTTCAAGCAACAATTGACATGATGGGAAAAATCAGGTTTGATAACTTGTTCTCTTTCAAGTACTCGGAACGGGATGGGACTGCCGCGGCAAAACTTGGTGACAAGGTAAGCGAATGCGTTAAGAGTGATAGACTTAAAATTGTCCAGGCACTTCAAAAACAGCATACCTTGGAAAGGAATGAGGCCATGGTAGGAAATATGGAGGAAATTCTTGTTGAGGAAATAAGCAAGAACTCCAAGGAAGATGTGACAGGCAGGACACGCACCAATAAGATTGTGAACTTCAGAGGAAGCCATGAACTGATCGGCAAGACAGTATCTGTCTTGATTACCGATGCCTATCAACTTTCTCTGAGGGGGAGGTTACTGAATGTTAATTAAGATGAAGGTTGCCGGATTAACGATAGATCCGCTGACGAATACGCCTATCGTAATCTTAAAGGATATGGATGAGAAAAAAGCCATTCCCATATGGATAGGCCTTTTTGAGGCCAGCGCCATTGCAACGGAGCTGGAGAAAATTACTTTTTCCAGGCCCATGACGCACGATCTCATGTATGAAATTCTGAAGGCCGTCGATGTAGAGGTAACCCAGATTGAGATCCATGATCTCAGAAATAACACTTTTTTCGCCAATGTCCATTTGCTGAGAGGCGGAAAGACAATAGTGGTTGATTCCCGGCCGAGCGATGCAATTGCCCTGGCGTTGCGGGCCAATGCTCCCATATTTGTGGACGAAAATGTTATCGAAAAATCGAGGAATGTTGACTTCGGCAAGAAAATAACGGATATCGATAATTTAAAAGGTGAGAAATTGAAGGAATTTCTGGAGAACCTTTCTCCTGACGATTTTGGAAAGTATAAGATGTGAGGCGATTGAGATATTGGAGAGTTAAGATTAATAATTATGTAATGGTCTGCAGGTTCACATGATGTAATTTCGATTAATAAGTGACTGTCAAAGTATTATGTCTGCCACGAGAGAGTATGGACGTGCTTAAATTTGAAAAAATTTCGTGGCTCTTATTTTTTGAGATATATGGAAAAAGAAATCGCTAATTTCGGGCTTCACATGGATGTTGAGAGAAACCTCTCCCCGAATACAATAAAGAATTATATGACCGATGTCAGGCAGTTCAAGGCCTTTCTTGATGCTAATAACATATCTGCGAAATTAGATGATACGGGCAGTATGATTGATATAGATCACATGGTAATCAGGGCCTTCCTGGGATCTCTCTATCGTGAAAGGCTCAAGAAGGTCACCATATCGAGGAAGGTGACTGCTCTGAGGACTTTTTTCAATTATCTTGAGCGTAAAGGAAAGATAAAGGTCAATCCCGGACAGATGGTTCAGGCGCCGAAAATCGAAAAATATGTACCTACATTCCTGTCGGTGGAAGAAATGTTTAGTCTGCTCGACTCAAAAAGCCCGACAGACGCCTTTGGTTTGAGAGACAAGGCAATTGTTGAATTGTTTTATTCTTCTGGTATCCGCCTATCTGAACTTGCGGGCCTAAACAGGAGTGACGTAGATTATAGCCTGGGTCTGATGAAGATCAGGGGAAAGGGAAAGAAAGAACGGATGGTCCCGGTTGGCGATAAGGCAGTTGTTGCCTTGAAAACATATCTTGAAAAAAGGAATAAAATTTCTCCGGTAAATATTAAAAATAGTTCGGATGAACCGATCTTTATCAACAGGGCGGGCGCGAGGCTAAGTACGAGGACTGTGGCAAGGATTTTAGATAAATTGGCTCTTGCGAGCGGATTGGGAAAAAAAATAAGCCCCCACATGTTGAGACACACCTTCGCCACACATATGATGGAAGCAGGAGCTGATCTCAGGGCTATTCAGGAATTTCTCGGTCATGAAAGTCTTTCCACGACGCAAAAATATATGTCTGTCACCATCGGCAGGCTGTTGGAAGTTTACGATAAAGCCCATCCGAAGGCCAGAGGTGATAAGTTCGAAAAAAAGGAAGTTCAAACAAGTGACGACAATGCAATAGAGGCGAAGTGATCAAGAAGACTCTTTGCGGGAGGTTTTAAGCGCTCATGGATATAAAAGGAACAACGATATTAGCCGTCAGACATGGGGGAAAGGTTACGGTTGCCGGTGACGGTCAGGTTACAGTTGATGTAACGATCATGAAGCATGGCGCCAGAAAGGTCCGCAGACTATACAATAATCAGGTCATTGTCGGTTTTGCAGGTGCAACGGCCGATGCGTTTACCCTCTTTGACCGCTTTGATCAGAAGTTGGAGCAGTATAAGGGCAATCTATTGAGGGCCGCCGTTGAGCTCACGAAGGACTGGCGGACGGACAGGATATTGAGGCATCTTGAGGCATTAATGATTGCCGTGAGCAAGGAGCACTTCCTAATCATTTCAGGAAACGGCGATGTCATCGAATCCGACGACGATGTAATGGCCATAGGGTCCGGAGGCGCTTACGCTCTGGCGGCAGCGCGCGCCCTCGTCAGGTACTCGGGTTTGACGGCAACGGAGATAGCAAAAGAGGCCCTTAAGATAGCATCAGAAATTTGTATTTATACAAATGACAATATTACCATTGAGGAGTTGGACGTTAATCAGAAATCGGGCGGCAGGAGCGATAAGAAATCGAAGTAGTTCCTTCATTAGAATAAGGTCGAGACTCCTGCCGTAAGGATTATGATCTGCGGCGCAGGTTAAGATTTGGATTTGTAAAAAAACTATCATGGATGGGAAAAGGCAAGAATTATTATGTCATCTAAGCAACTAACGCCACGAGAGATCGTGGAAAAATTAGACAAGTACATCATTGGTCAAGGCGAGGCTAAGAAGGCAGTAGCAATTGCACTCAGAAACAGGTGGAGGCGCCAGAATGTGACGAAAGAACTGGGAGAGGAAATATCCCCCAAAAACATCATCATGATCGGGCCAACCGGCGTAGGCAAGACGGAGATCGCCCGTAGACTGGCGAAGTTGGAAAACTCCCCTTTCTTGAAAGTGGAGGCATCAAAGTTTACCGAGGTTGGTTACGTCGGCAGGGATGTGGAATCCATGGTTCGCGATCTCGTTGAACTGGCTGTGAACATGATTAAATCGGAAGAGCAGGAGAATATAAAGCCCAAGGCGGCTGAGCTGGCGGAGGAAAGACTTCTGGATGTTTTGCTTCCGCCAAAGCCTGTTGAGAGGAAGGTGGAAGATCTTATTTCAGACAGACATTTGGAATTGCACGAAGCCGAGCAGCCTCTACAAATAGATAATACCCGTGAAAAGATGCGCAGGCTTCTCCGCGAAGGGAAACTGGACGGCCGCTTTGTGGAATTAGAGATATCGGAAGTCAGAAGCGGCCCGATGATAGAAGTATTTACATCTTCAGGCATCGAGGATATGGGTTTGAATATCAAGGAAATGTTTGGAAATATTTTTCCGCAGAAGAAAAAGAAGAGAAGGGTGAAAGTCCCCGAGGCGCTGCAAATATTGGAGCAGGAAGAGGCCCAGAGACTGGTAGACATGGACAAGGTTACAAGAGCGGCCGTTGAGAGGGTGGAACAGTCGGGCATCATATTCCTCGATGAGATCGATAAGATCGTGGGAAGTGGTTCAGCGCACGGCCCGGATGTCTCAAGAGAGGGCGTTCAGAGGGACCTCCTGCCCATTGTGGAAGGTTCCACTGTAAACACACGCTATGGAATGGTGAAGACGGACCACATACTTTTTATCTCTGCGGGTGCATTTAGCTCCTCGAAGCCGTCTGATCTGATCCCTGAGCTTCAGGGACGGTTTCCCATCAGGGTCGAACTGGATTCCCTCGGGAAGGAGGAGTTCATCCGGATCCTCACGGAACCCCGTAACGCCCTTATTACGCAATATATAGAAATGATGGCTACGGAGGAGCTTAAACTGTCTTTTACGGATGATGCGATTGCGGAGGTTGCAGAAGTGGCTGCAGTGGTGAACGAAAGAACGGAAAATATAGGGGCCAGGCGGCTCTATACCATTATGGAGACCCTCTTGGATGACATCTCCTTTAATGCCCCGGATATGGCGGGACAGGAAGTAGTCATTGATGCCAACTATGTAAAGGAGAAACTCGAGAACATCGTCGAGGATGAAGACTTAAGCAGATATATCCTATAAAGGGAGATTAATATGGATAATATAGGGAAGTCCATTGAGCGGGCTGAAATTCTTCTGGAGGCCCTCCCTTACATACGCAGGTTTTATAACAAGACAATCGTCATCAAGTACGGCGGCCATGCCATGGTCGATGCGGAGCTCAAGGATCTCTTCGCCAAGGATGTGGTTATGATGAAGTATATAGGCATCCATCCCGTGGTGGTTCACGGGGGCGGCCCGCAGATCGGCAGTTTTTTGAAGAAACTTGGCAAGGACTCTAAGTTCGTCCAGGGCATGCGGGTAACTGACGAAGAGACGATGGACATCGTGGAGATGGTCCTCGTAGGCAAGGTTAACAAGGAAATTGTCGGTCTTATAAATCAACACGGCGGCAAGGCGGTGGGGCTGAGCGGAAAGGATGGAGATCTGATCCGGGCGGAAAAATATTATTTGAGTGAAGAGAAGGCAAAGGCTACACCTCCGGAAATTATCGACATCGGCCTCGTGGGGAAGGTCAAGAGCATCAATACAGAGTTGATAGTTTCCCTTGAGAATAATGGTTTTATTCCTGTGATTGCCCCCACCGGCATGGGAGACAATGGTGAGACATACAATATAAATGCGGATATCGTTGCCGGCGAGGTGGCGGCCGCGCTTAAGGCGGAGAAGCTGGTTTTGTTGACTGATGTGGAAGGTGTCATCAATGCGGATGGCAAGTTGGTCAATACCATGAAGGACAGGGACATTATCAGCATGATAGATACCGGGACTATAAGCGGAGGCATGTATCCTAAGGTTAAGAGCTGTCTTAAGGCGCTTAACGGCGGCGTAAAGAAAGCCCATATTGTCGACGGGCGTCTGAAGCACGCCGTGCTTCTCGAGATTTTCACGGATAGAGGCATAGGGACAGAAATTGTGCTATGAGTTCTTTGAAAATTGTCTTAGTAAAATATTTGATGAGTAAGGTGGTTGATAAATGACAACGGATGAATTGATAGCGCTCTCAAATAAATATATTATGTCCACGTATAAACGCTTTCCCATAGCGCTCGTGAGGGGCTCCGGCGCCAGGGTCTGGGATAGCAACGGGAAAGAATACCTTGACTTCGTTGCAGGGATTGCCGTTTGCAGCCTGGGACATTCGCATCCCAAAGTTGTTGAGGCGATAAAAAAGCAAGTGGAGATTCTCACCCATGTGTCAAACCTCTATCATATAGAACCGCAGATTCTTTATGCACGAGAGCTCATGGAGAATTCTTTCGCTGACAAGGCATTTTTCTGCAATAGCGGAGCGGAGGCAAATGAAGCGGCGATAAAACTTGCCCGGAAGTATGCCTATGAGAACACGGGAGAGGGAAAATATGAACTGATTACCATGGAAGACTCATTCCATGGGCGAACGATGGCGACGGTGACTGCCACCGGACAGACTAAGTTCCAAGTCGGCTTTGCGCCGCTCCTTGAGGGATTCAAATATGTGCCGTTTGACAATATTTCTGCCCTGCGTGACGCAATCACGGATAAGACGTGTGGGGTCATGCTGGAGCCGATCCAGGGAGAAGGGGGCATAAAGATTCCCGATGATAAATATCTCTCGGGAGTCAGGAAAATCTGTGACGAAAAGGGAATACTCATGATTCTTGACGAGATTCAGGTAGGGATGGGAAGGACGGGAACCCTTTTCGCTTATGAACATTATAAAGTAAAGCCTGATATTGTCACACTCGCAAAGGCCGTCGGCAATGGCTTTCCCATAGGTGTGATGATGGCCACCGATCGTGTTGCCTCTGCGTTTCAGCCAGGCAGCCATGCCTCAACGTTCGGGGGAAATCCGCTTGCCATGGCGGCAGCGCTTGCAACTCTGGAGACCATCATGAAAGACGGAATTCTGGAGAACGTGAGGAAGGTGGGGTCTTATTTTATAAAGAAGCTGCACGAGCTAAAAAGCAGGTCATCCATAGTAAAGGAGATAAGAGGGAGAGGTTTAATCATCGGTGTGGAGATCAGCATTGAAGGGCCGCAAATAGTGGGTGCGTGCATGGACCGCGGCTTGTTGATTAATTGCACCGGTGGAAATATCCTTCGTTTCGTACCGCCATTGACTATTACGGAGAAAGATGTAAATGCTGCCGTTGCAATTTTGGGCGAGGTGATGGGTCATAAATGAAAAAAGATTTCCTTAGCCTCTATGATCTTGAACGAGCTGATTTTGAGGCGGTATTCGAAAAGGCTGATAAAGTCAAAAAGATCCTCAAGGCGGGCGTATCCCATACGCCGCTTGACGGGAAGACCCTTGGGATGATTTTTGATAAATCGTCTACGAGAACCCGAATATCTTTTGAGGTGGGCATTTATCAATTGGGTGGAATGGCGCTATTCCTGAACAATCGCGATACCCAGATTGGCAGGGGTGAGGATATTTCCGATACTGCAAGGGTCATGTCGAGGTACCTTGATGCAGTTGTGATAAGGACATATTCCCAGTCCTTTGTGGAAAACTTCGCCCGATATGCGACTATTCCCGTTATCAACGGCCTGACGGATCAGCAGCATCCCTGTCAGATTTTGAGCGATCTTTTCACCATAATTGAGAAAAAAGGCAAATATGAAGGGTTGAAGATTGCCTATGTGGGAGATGGCAACAATGTGGCAAACTCGTGGATCGACGCCGCAGCCCGGCTTCCTATTCAGCTCAGCCTTGCGTGTCCGGAAAAATACGAGCCCGATCATGATATAATAAATAGAGGTATGAAGAAGGCCAGGGAGGGTATAACCGTTTATCGCAATCCCGCTGATGCTGTTAAGGATGCGGATGTAATCTATACGGATGTCTGGACGAGCATGGGTCAGGAGGCCGAAAAGGAAGAGAGGAAAAAGATATTTAGAGAGTATCAGGTCAATGAGGAAATGCTATCCCGGGCACGGGAAGATGCTATTGTCATGCACTGTCTACCCGCCCACCGGGGCGAGGAGATAACGGATGATGTTATCGATGGTTCCCATTCTGTGGTATTCGATCAGGCGGAGAATCGCCTTCATGTGCAGAAGGCGATTATGGAGATACTGATTCTAGGAGGATAAGGTCTTGGCAGAAGATGTGAAAAAAGTTGTACTGGCCTATTCGGGAGGATTGGACACATCCGTCATTCTGAAATGGTTGATTGAGACATACAAGTGCGAGGTAATTGCCTTTGCTGCCGATATAGGTCAGGAAGAAGAACTCCACGGTCTCAGGGAAAAGGCGCAAAAAACGGGCGCCAGCAAGGTTTATATAGACAATTTACAAGAAGAATTCGTGAGGGACTTTGTCTTTCCGGCTCTCCGGGCCAATGCGATCTATGAGGGCACCTATCTTATGGGCACATCTCTCGCGAGGCCTCTCATTGCAAAAAGACAAATTGAGATTGCCGCGTCAGAGGGGGCTGATGCCGTCTCCCATGGTTCCACAGGCAAGGGAAATGATCAGGTGCGATTTGAGCTGACATACACGGCCCTGAACCCAGCCATCAGGATCATCTCGGCATGGAGGGACCCCATGTGGTTCTTTGATTCGAGAGGCTCCATGATCGATTATGCCCGGAAGCACGACATCCCCGTGGCTACGACAAAGGAAAAGCCGTACAGCAGCGACAGAAATCTTCTACATATTTCTCACGAGGGCGGGATCCTCGAAGATCCGTGGATGGAGCCCACGGAAGACATGTTCGTATTGACGACAGCCCCGGAGAGAGCGCCTGATCTTGCCACATACGTGGAAATTGATTTCCAGAAAGGGAATCCCGTAGCGATCGACGGGGTGAAGATGAGTCCTGCAAAGCTTCTCCGTAGCATGAATAAAATGGCCGGGGCTAACGGGATCGGCAGGGTCGACATGGTGGAAAATCGTTTTGTCGGCATGAAATCAAGGGGTGTTTATGAAACGCCCGGTGGTACGGTGCTCTGGGCGGCCCATCGTGCCGTAGAATCTATTACAATGGACCGCGAGGTGATGTTGATGCGGGACTCCTTGATTCCCAAATATGCACAGCTTGTCTACAGCGGTTTCTGGTATTCACCGGAGATGATGGTGCTGCAGAAATTCATCGATGAAACGCAGGAAAATGTCACGGGGACTGCGCGTCTGAAATTGTATAAAGGGAATTGTATCGTTGTCGGACGCAAGTCACCGAACTCGCTTTACAGTGAGGAATTTGTCACCTTTGAGAAAGACAGTGTCTACGATCAGAAGGACGCCACAGGCTTCATAAGGCTCAATGCCCTGAGGCTGAAAATTCAAGCATTATTGAAAAGAGGAAAAGTGTAAGGACAAGCCGATGTCAGGAAAACAAAAAAAACCGTGGGGTGGGCGGTTTAGCCAGCCGACAGCTAAGATGGTCGAGGCATTCACCGCTTCGATTCATTTTGATAAACGCCTCTATCGCTACGACATCGAGGGGAGCATTGCCCATGCCCGGATGCTTTCCAAACAGAGAATTATCTCCAAGAAGGATGAGAGAGTCATAGTTAAGGGGCTTACGGACATCCTTCACGAAATCGAAAAAGGGCGATTTGCCTTCAAGCCTGAGGACGAAGACATCCACATGGCCATTGAGAATGCCCTGATAGCAATGACTGGTGAAGCGGGCGGTAAGCTCCATGCAGGCAGAAGCAGAAATGATCAGGTCTCGCTGGACGTCCGCATGTACGTGAGAGATGAAATCCGGCAGATTGTCGAAATGGTGTCGCGACTGAAGGTAGCGCTCGTTGAGTTGGCTTGTAAGGAAGACGGGACAATCCTGCCGGGATATACTCATATGCAAAAGGCGCAGCCCGTGCTCTTAGCCCATTATCTTTTGGCTTACTGGGAAATGCTGGACAGGGATGAAGAGCGATTATGGGAATGTCATAAGCGGGTGAACATCATGCCCCTGGGCTCGGCCGCCCTGGCAGGTACGGGCCTGCCTGTTGACAGGGCGTATGTCGCCAGACTGCTGAAATTTCCAGAAATATCTCACAACAGTATGGACGCCGTATCGGATCGTGACTTTGTCGCGGAATTTATCTTTATCGCCTCTCTTCTGATGATGCACATGAGCCGATTCTGTGAAGACCTCGTCATCTGGTCAACGGATGAATTTCAGTTTGTGGAGATGTCTGACGCCTTTACCACAGGAAGCAGCATCATGCCGCAGAAGAAGAATCCCGACGTGGCTGAACTTATCCGGGGAAAAGCAGGACGGGTATATGGAGACCTTATTGCCGTGTTGACCATGATGAAGGGACTTCCCATGACATATAACAGGGATCTCCAGGAGGATAAGGAGCCGCTTTTTGATACAGTAGATACGGTAAAGAGTTGCGCCCACATTCTGTGTGAGATGGCGGGGCATTTGAAATTCAACAGGGAGAAAATGCTGAAAGCTGCCTCCGGCGGGTTTTCAATGGCGACGGACGTGGCTGAATATCTCGTCATGAAAGGCGTTCCTTTCCGGGAAGCCCATAAAGTAGTCGGCCGACTCGTTGCCTATTGTATCGAGAAGAAAAAGGACATGCCCGTTCTGACATTGGCGGAACTCCGGCGGTTCCACAGGGGCTTTGAGGAAGACATCTATGGATTTTTCAAGGTAGAGCATGCGGTGCATTCAAAGAAGAGCCACGGCGGGACTTCGAAAAAAAATGTTTCGCTGCGGATCAAAGATATTAGAGGTAGAAAGAAGTGACTAGAATTCTCAGGTTGCTGATCATACTATTGTGCTCTGGTCTGGTCCTCGGGGGAGTGCTCTATGGTTGCGGGAAGAAGGCAGATCCGCGGCCTTCCGGTGTTGCCGCGCCAAAGGCCATTTCGGACCTGAAGGTGAGTCTTGTTGATTACGGGGTTATTCTGCGCTGGACTATTCCGGATGACAAAGGCGGCATTCAAAGATACAGGATCGAGAGGAGTGAACTTCGTGCGAAAGGGGCTACCTGCCCGGATTGTCCGGCTGAATATGCTGTTGTGGCCGACATTGCATCCAATGATCCCAAGCTGGCGAAGGAAGGGGCGAATGTTGTGATCTATCTGGACTCAGCGGTTAAGGCCGGCTATCTTTATACGTATCGCGTTATAACATGCGATTTGTCGGGAATATGCAGCCAGGCGTCCAATATCGGGGAAGTTGTGGTAAGCCCGGATTCTACTCGTGGAAAGGAAGGATCTGGAAAGAAGTGAATCGACCATAAAGGGGGAAATTATTATTTTTGAGACCAAGGGTAAATGAATTATTTCCATTACAAAGATAATAAACTCTGGTGCGAAGAAGTCCCCGTCACAGACATTGCCAGGGCGGTAGGGACGCCATTTTATCTCTATAGTCAGAGGACATTGAAGCACCATTTCCGCGTGTTTGATGCGGCGTTTTCCGGTGTCCCGCATATTATATGCTTTGCCGTTAAGTCTAATTCAAATATTGCCGTGCTCAGGATTTTTATTACTGAGGGAAGCGGTGTAGATATAGTCTCCGGAGGGGAGTTGTATCGAGCACTGCAGGCGGGCGTAGATGCCCGCAAGGTCGTTTATTCCGGAGTGGGGAAGAAAGTCGATGAAATCGAATATGCTCTCAAGTCAGATATTCTGATGTTTAACGCGGAGTCTTCCCAGGAGCTCGAGGTCATCAATAGCTGTGCCCAAAGGCTGGGAAAGAAGGCGGGAGTAGCATTGAGGGTCAATCCGGATGTGGATCCTGAAACCCATCCCCACATATCGACGGGGCTCATGCGCAATAAATTCGGGATCGACATCAAGAAGTCTCTGGAAGAATACCGGCGGGCGAGGATGCTGAAACATGTGGATGTTAAAGGCGTGAGCTGTCATATCGGATCTCAGGTGACAAAGATTTCCCCCTTCCTTGATGCCCTGAGACATCTCAAGAAGCTTGTCCGGCTGCTCCGGGAAGAGGGCATGGACATCCAGTATCTCGATCTGGGAGGAGGCCTCGGCATTACCTACGATAAGGAGGATGTCCCTCATCCCTCTGAGTACGCCAAGGACATTATCGATGCTTCAAAGGATATAAATTGTACTTTCATTTTTGAGCCGGGAAGGGTAATTGTGGGAAATGCCGGAATTCTCATAACGGAGGTTCTCTACACAAAAAGCAATGACGCGAAAAACTTTATCATCATTGATGCCGGGATGAACGATTTGGTCCGTCCCAGTCTGTATAATTCGTACCATCAGATCCGGCCGGTGATTGAAAAAGAAAGAGAGGAAATTATAGCTGACGTGGTTGGCCCCATTTGCGAGTCCGGCGACTATCTGGCGAAAGGAAGAAAGATTTTCAGATTTGAAAGAGGGGAGTTGTTGGCGGTTATGAGCGCCGGCGCATACGGCTTCACAATGTCATCCAACTATAATTCAAGAGGAAGGATACCGGAAGTTCTTGTCAGTGATGGCCAATTTTTTGTAATTAGAAAAAGAGAAGTTTACGCGGATTTAATCAGGGGAGAGGAGATACCGGATTTTTTAAGGTAAGGAGGGATTATGTTTAGTGGAGCAATTGTGGCAATCGTCACACCTTTCAAGGAAGGAAAAGTGGATGAACGGTCCCTGAGGGAACTCATTGAGTTTCAGATCAAGAATGGAACCGACGGCATTGTTCCCTGCGGAACCACAGGTGAATCCTCAACTCTGTCTCATGAGGAACATGACAGGGTGATTGAAATAACGGTAGACGCCGTAAAGAAAAGGGTACCCGTCATCGCGGGCACCGGTTCGAACAGCACAGATGAAGCGCTGCGCCTGACAAAGCATGCCTATGAGGCGGGTGCGGATGGGGCGTTAAGTGTCTGCCCGTATTATAACAGGCCGACCCAGGAGGGCCTTTATCAGCATTTCAAGATTATCGCGGAAACTGTTCCAATTCCGATTGTCCCGTACAACATTCCCAGCAGGACCGGTGTTAATCTTATGCCGGAGACTGTTGCCAGACTTGCAAAAATAAGCAATATCGTGGGAATTAAAGAGGCATCCGGCTCTCTGAAGCAGATGCAGGATGTAATCAGTCTCTGCGGTGAAAAATTTGACGTCCTTTCCGGCGATGATTTTTTTACCTTCCCATTGTTGTCAATTGGCGGCAGGGGCGTCATTTCTGTTGTTTCCAATATCGTGCCAGCCGACATGGCGGCCATGATAGACGCCTTTGAGGCAGGTGACATCAAAAAGGCGAAGAAGTTGCATCACAAACTGGTTCCATTGGTTGATTCCCTCTTCATAGAAACTAACCCGGTACCGGTAAAGGCTGCGCTATCTATGATGGGTAAGATTTCCTACGATGTGCGTCTTCCCATGTACAAGATGTCAGACAGCAACTATGAGAAGCTGAAGGCCGTGATGAAGAATTATGGGCTAATTTCATAATAAAGGTCTTAGTAACAAACAGGAGATTACACATGATCAAAGCCGTGGTTACAGGCGCTGGCGGCAGGATGGGAGGCAGGATAATAAGCCTTCTTTCCCAGGCTCAAGATGTAAAGCTGTCAGGCGCCGTGGAGCAGAAAGGGCATGCTCTTATCGGCCAGGATATAGGGGAGAAGCTTGGCCTCGGTAAAACTGGCGTTTTTGTCGATGATCACCTTGCGGCATGTGTCGAAAAAGGCGACGTGGTCATCGATTTTACGCATCATGAGGTATCAGTGGGCCATCTCGAGGTCGCCCGCGAAAAAGGCCGGGCCATAGTTATAGGTTCTACGGGCTTTACCGCAGATGAAATGGCGCGAATCAAGAAGACTGCCGCTGGAACGCGCTGTGTCCTCTCACCGAATATGAGCATCGGCGTAAATGTCATGTTCAAGGTTCTCGACTACGTCGCCGGAATAATCGGGGAGGATTACGATGTGGAGATAGTAGAGGCTCATCACCATCTAAAAAAGGATGCTCCCAGCGGGACAGCGATGAAAATGGCGCAGATCATATCGGAAAAACTGGGCCGTGACCTGGAGAAGGTAGGTGTCTTCGTAAGAAAAGGCATGGTCGGTGAAAGGACTAAATCGGAGATCGGTATTCAAACATTGAGGGCCGGTGATATAGTGGGAGAGCATACGGTCATATTTGGCGGTATCGGTGAGAGACTGGAATTTATTCACCGGGCCCACAGCCGCGACAACTTCGCAAGGGGCGCCATACTGGCGGCGAAGTGGATCGTAAATCAGAAAAACGGCCTTTATGATATGCAGGATGTCCTGGGGATGAGGGAGAAGTGACTTTAGGTGCATGTGGAATTGTCAGATGATACTCACGGAGTTATTTCTTTTGTTGGTGTAGGCTCCAATATGGACGATCCTGCGGCAAGGTGTAGAGAGGCTCTTTGCTACCTATCTCAAGTAAGTGGTATAAAAGTCCTGCGGCAGTCGTCCTTCTACCGGACGGAGCCTGTTGGATTTGAAAAGCAGGATTGGTTTATTAACGCCGTAGCTGAGATAAGAACGGTCTTGCCCCCCCAAGTGCTCTTGGAAGCTATGCAAGAGATAGAGGATAAAATGGGACGGCTAAGAGGGCCAAGGTGGGGACCGCGGGTTATAGACCTGGACATTCTTCTTTATGGCCAGGAGGTAGTAGAGGATGATGATCTGGTAATTCCTCATCCCGAGCTTCACAAGAGACGATTTATTCTTGAACCTCTATGTGAAATATCGTCTTATGCGATTCACCCGGTCTTTGGAGTTTCTGTCCGCGGACTGATGGAGAGACTTGATGATGACAGCAGGGTTTACCTGTACCGCGCAAATGGAGAGCCATGCTTAGCTTAATTCGTCTTGTAATTTTCGGTTTTCTCATTTACCTTGTTTACAGGCTCGCCAAATGGATAATCCTCTCGCCGGGCATCAAGGGCAGGGACATGCCGGAGCATCAGGTAGCTGCCGCGCAAGGCGAGGATCTGGCGGAGGATCCGTACTGTCATATATACGTGCCGATGAGCCAGGCCCATAAAGCAACGATTGACGGGCAGGACTTATATTTTTGCAGTGAAAAGTGCTTTGACAAATACATATCGGAGCACTCAACAAAGAAAGCGCAGGGGGCCGCATGAAATTTTTTATTGATTCTGCAAGTATCAACGAAATCAAGGAAGGCATCAGCTTGGGGATGGTTGACGGGGTGACTACCAACCCGTCATTAATTGCCAAGGAGAAGAGGGGATTCGAAGATGTTGTAAAGGAGATCCTCGAGGCGGTCGACGGGCCGGTGAGTTTGGAGATTATCAGCTCTGAGGCAAAGGGGATGGTCCGCGAAGGGAAAAAACTGGCGAAACTCGGCGACAATGCCGTGATAAAGGTTCCCATGACAACAGAGGGCTTGAAAGCCACAAGGATTTTTGCAGACGCCGGAATCAGGGTTAATCAGACGCTGATTTTTTCACCCGTGCAGGCCCTGATGGCGGCAAAAGCCGGCGCCGCGTATGTCAGCCCCTTCGTAGGCAGGCTTGATGATATTTCTCATGACGGGATGGGAATAGTGGAACAGATCATCACAATTTTTGATAACTATGGCTTTGAAACAGAGGTTATCGTGGCGAGCGTGAGACATCCGCTGCATGTCCTTGAAGCGGCCCTCATGGGCGCTGATATCGCTACTATACCCTTTAATGTGATCGAAAAGCTCGCAAAGCATCCTCTGACGGATAAGGGAATAGAGATGTTTTTGGCTGACTGGAAAAAAGTCCCCAAGAACAGATAATAGGCACGGACAGGTTGATATGATTGGTCTCATAAAAAAATCTTTTGGCTGGCTGCCGGACATGACGGAGAAGGGGGCGCTTTTAAACTTCCCCAACACAATAACCCTCCTCCGGGTTACTGTCATTCCCGTATTATTTTTTCTGCTTCTTTCTCCCGGCCGGAACGGGAGTCTGATAATTGCGGGCTTATTCATTCTGGCTGCCTTCACGGATCTCCTTGACGGGTATCTTGCCAGGAAGTATGGAATCGTCACGGTTATGGGGAAATTTCTGGATCCCATTGCAGACAAGCTCATCGTCAATACGGCGATGATCTTAATGATTCCCATAGGACGTATCTCTGCATGGATTGTAGCTATCATAATCATCAGGGATTTTGTTGTCGATGGCATCAGGGCTATATCTCAATCAGAGGGTTATGTTATTCAGGCAAGCAGGCTTGGTAAGCGAAAAACCCTTTGTCAGATATTTGCCGTATCTGCCCTTATGATTCATTATCCCTTTCTGGGCGCAGACGCCCATGTAGTCGGAACGGTGATACTCTACATTGCCCTTGTGCTATCCGTTTCGTCAGGCATAGATTATTTGATGAAGTTTTACAGGAATATCCTGGTGAGATAAGAAGGATGGCAATGATCGATATTTCCAAAATAGATTATTCGTCCTTTGATAGCCCCATGATCTCAGCCTCTTTGTTTTATCCGCGCCCCGAATGGGGTGCACCCACTGACGATGAAGCTGCCGAATCGATTGTTATCCCCGTTGAGAAGGATGTCGTGATTGGCGCCCGGCTACACATGGCCGGGGCGGCTGCCGCCACAATAATCTTCTTTCACGGCAATGGCGAGATTGTGGGGGATTATGACGATCTGGGGATCGTCTATGCCGATATGGGCATAAATTTTCTCCCCGTTGATTACCGCGGCTACGGCCGCTCGACAGGCAGGCCGACGGTCACGGCCATAATGCGGGACAGTCACACGGTTTTTCCTTACATAAAAAGCCATCTTGCGAAAAAGGGATACACCGGCCCCATCATAGTGATGGGGAGATCCATGGGAAGCGCACCAGCTCTCGAACTGGCATTTCATTACGGAGATGAGATTGACGGCCTTATCATTGACAGCGGCTTTGCCTATGCGGGTCCGCTGCTTGGTCTTTTCGGAATTAACATGCAGGCCTTAGGCATAAGTGAAGAGCAGGGATTTCGCAATTTGGATAAGATGCGCAGTTTCGATAAACCCACACTTGTTATTCACGCAGAGTTCGACCACATTATCTCTTTCTCTGAAGGACGGCTTCTGTTTGAAGCCAGTCCGTCCCGGCATAAAAAGTTTCTAAAAGTTCCGGGGGCGAATCACAACGATATTTTTTCACATGGCATGTCAGCGTATCTGGAATCCGTAAAGTGGCTGGTGGACAAGAGCAGCGGCCCTCGGACAAAATAATATCTTGAAATGAATTTCTATTGACAAACCGGTTCAATTTGATATAGGGGAACGTACTTTATGAGCGGGCGTAACTCAGTGGTAGAGTGCCACCTTGCCAAGGTGGACGTCGACGGTTCAAATCCGTTCGCCCGCTCCATTTATTTGGCGGCATAGCCAAGTGGTTAAGGCAGCGGTCTGCAAAACCGTTATTCATCGGTTCGAATCCGATTGCCGCCTCCAGATATATCGAGGGTCGTAGCCTTTATGGCGGCGACCCTTTTTTCATTCCGGTATGCTGCCTGCGACTACTCTGAAAATGTTCTGATTGTGATTAGCAAAGCGCCCGCCTCTTTCCACGCCTTGCGGGTCATCTCGGGGATAATTGAATGGGCGCGGCATCGGCTCGTACTTATCGCTGATGCCGCTTCGGTCAGCATAGGGATTGTCCACTACGCTTTTCTGATTGTACCTGATAGATAGGGTTGAACGGCTGCTCAACTTCTTCCTGCTCCACAAATCATCTACCTCGACGATGATGCTCGATTTCATACCGGAATCAATAATGTTATTTTTCGGCAATTATGATATTAATGACAGCAGTTTGGATGTTTGGCTCTATGAGACAGAGAAAACATCCCTCAACCCAAATATCGGGAGAAACCAGTATACTCGACTCCAGTTAACTGGGAAAATGAGAGGAGAAGTGTGAACAGATGCAGGTTTTTGAAATGTCATCGCTCGGCGGTATCCGGCTGAAGAACCGTATTATCCGTTCCGCAACTTACGAAAGAATGTGCGATGCCCTCGGCCATCCTCAACCTTCATACTATGAACTCTATGAAAAATTATCGAGCGGCGGGGCAGGAGCCATCATTACTGGCTATGTGGCTGTCAATCGAACAGGCAGAATGCCCAGGTTCATGGGTATAATTGATGATGATTCCTACATTGAAGAGTTCCGGAAACTAAGTTCGGTCGTGCAGGCGAACAGAACCCCCATTATAATGCAAATAGCCCATTGCGGAGGGTTATGCACAAAGGCGGTAACGAACACGGAACCAGTAGCGCCATCATCATTTGTAAATAAACTTTCACGTCAAAAGGCACGGGAATTATCCCATCCGGAGATCGAAGATGTCATCAGTGATTTTGTAAAGGCTATTATCCGTGTCCGGCAAGCAGGCTTCGATGGGGTACAGGTCCATGCCGCTCATGGATACCTTCTTTCTGAATTTCTATCACCCCATGTGAATAAACGCACGGATAGATGGGGTGGAACCACTGAAAACCGAAGTAGAATCATCATAGATATTCTTGAACGTGCCCGTAAGCAGGTGGGTGACTATCCAATCTTAATAAAAATTAGCGCCTACGATTTTGATAAAGGCGGCATGAGTATCGATGAATCAATCAAGATAGCCAGAATACTGGAGAAGGCAGGATGTTCCGCGATTGAAGTCTCATGCGGAGGCATTAACGATACATTCCCCGCGATCAGATCAAATAGATTTCCTATTAAAGCCGCATTAGCTTTTGTACCACCTTTTAAAGAGATGCCATCACCTGTCAAATTTCTTGCATCGATTATGATGAGATTTACCATGAAATCATACACTCCTTTGTTCAACTACAACGTGGACGCCGCAGTGCAGATAAAAAATAACGTCGGTATTCCGGTCATTGTTGTCGGTGGGATTCATAGGCTGACGGATATCGAGGATATCATTTGTAATAAAGGGATTGACTATATTTCCATGTGCCGGCCATTTATCATCGAACCCGCGATAGTGAAAAAGTTCCAGGAGAATAAACAAAGTGAATCCCGATGCATAAATTGCAGCTATTGCCTCATGGGAGTCATGTCAGCCCCGCTTAGATGTTATTATGGGAAAATACCGCGCCAAGAGGTTCGGTAATTCAGAACTCTTATTGCTATCGTCAATTGTGACTTAGAGACAGCATTTGCTTCTTGCTGAACTACACAAATTCCCTTCATGCCAGAAGTTCAAGACTTTAAATGGCAATCATTGTTTATCAGCGTGATTCGGATTGATTTATGGCAAGCGAAAATGTATAAATAAAGAATTTATATGGTAAAAAATAAAAATACAGGGGGCATTCATGAACAAAGAGCAATTAATCGACGAAGTGGCAAAGGTTACATGCACCAAGAAGGAAGCGGTGTTGGCGGTAGACGCAACATTGGCGGCGATCCAGAAAGCACTCAAAAAAGGTGATGCAGTAACGCTTGTTGGATTTGGCACCTTCGGGGTGAGCAAGAGGAAAGCCCGTAAGGGCAGAAACCCCCAAACGGGCGAAGCCATCAAAATCGCCGCTAAGAAGGTCCCGGTATTTAAAGCCGGGAAGGGCCTGAAAGACGCCGTAAAGTAGACCGACAACATGCCATCTAGGCGTAAAACGGGACAGATCTCTACCTGCGGCAAGGATGTAGCGGATGAACTGAAACCCGTCAGGACCAATAAATATGAGGTCGTAGTCAAATTCAACAGGCCTTAATTAGACAGAAAGGGGGCGGAAAAAGGAAAACGGCAGATTTATAAAATGCCGTTGAAGTTTAAGCTTTGCACTTACTTCTAAAAGATGTCAAACACAACGGAGTAATAACCAAAGGAAGGGGATGATATGATGATTTTGAAATATCTCAGGAAAAGCAGTCTATGTACGGTATGTTCTTTTTTGGCGGCGATGATGCTCATTGTAACATCATTGCCGGTGCCACTTTTTGCGCAGGAAGCGGCAACTGTCCAAGGCACAACAAAGATCAGGCATGAACCGATCACCTATTTTGTAGCGGGCAAAAGGATCAGGCTTGCGGCAGATGTAACCGACCCGGAAGGTATCAAGC
>Ga0209777_10001271_pt1 | contig 37442 bp, 35 predicted proteins | sample FrelakmetHBP12HB_FD_187147 | JGI IMG/M metagenome (GOLD analysis project Ga0209777, IMG submission 187147) | Freshwater lake sediment microbial communities from the University of Notre Dame, USA, for methane emissions studies -HBP12 HB (SPAdes)... | ecosystem: Environmental > Aquatic >...
TCCGGAAATATCTGAACTATATATAGTAGAGGGTGACAGCGCCGGGGGAAGTGCCAAACAGGGGAGGGACAGACGTCATCAGGCAATCCTTCCTTTAGGGGGGAAGATCTTAAATACCGAGCGGGCCCAATTGGACAAGATTGTAAAGTTTGAGGAAATCAAAGATCTGATTGTTGCCCTTGGCGGCGGGATCGGGGACTCTTTAAACTATGATAAGATGCGCTACCACAGAATTATAATCATGACCGATGCCGATGTTGACGGCGCCCATATTTCAACTCTGCTTTTAACATTTTTCTATCGCCATATGCCGGAAATAATTACCCGCGGATACCTTTATATAGCACTTTCCCCGCTTTATAAAATTCAGTGCGGCAAGGATATTTATTATGCCTTAAACGACGAGGAAAGGGATAAAATTATTCCGACTCTTAAAGACAAAAAATATACTCAGCAAAGATATAAAGGTCTCGGGGAACTTAATCCGATTCAACTTTGGGAAACAACAATGAACCCCGAAACGAGAACTCTAAAACAAGTTACGATCGAGGACACTGAAGCTGCAAATAATATGTTCGAAATGCTCATGGGAGAAGAGGTGCCGCCCAGAAAGAAATACATCCAAACCCACGCCAAACTTGCTAATTTGGATATTTAAACCGGGGTATCAAACCAACCTTAGTTACCACAACAAAAATCACTTTGTTACTTTAACTGTTGTTGGTTTTACTGTTTTAACTACCGGTTTTGCGGTAGGAGAAGCTGCAATTTTGACCTTATAATTATAAGTAGGTGTTACCGTACTTACACTACCTTTACTCATGGTAACAGCCGCCAAAATTAATACGGAAAGGACCAATGCCAGTAATAGTATATCCAGCCTTTTGGTTGTCACAGGTTTGTTGTAGACAGTTTTTCTAACACTTTTTCCTTTAGCCATCTTTATTCACCCCCGGTTTCTACATCCAGTATTGTGTTATTCCGGCCTATTAGTCAAGAGGATTTCTTTGACTATCAACAAATACTGGTTGAAATTCTGAAAAGTTCCCTTTAAAATATCACAATGGGCGATTTATCTTCCTTCGAACAAATGCTTCTTTGGATAGTTATCGGCGTGGCCGGAAGCGCCCTTATCTATGCCGTCTGGCTTTGGCGGGAAACTGTGAGCTACGAAAAGGGGAACCAAAAAATGCAGGAAGTCTGGAAAGCAATCCAGAAAGGCGCCCAGGGGTATTTGGGCCGCCAACTTAAAACTATTCTTCTGGTTTTGGTTCCTTTAACCGTTATCCTTTTTTTGTCCGTTTACGTAGTGCCTCCTTCCAGTGAAGCAGTCGGCCGATTCGGAAGTAGTGCCGTGATCGTCGTGGCTATCGGCCGGACGATTGCCTTTATTGTCGGGGCCGCTTTTTCCACTTTGGTCGGACAATTGGGAATGCGGGTAGCCATTGAAAGCAATATTAGGGTTTGCGCCCAGGCGGTTAAAGAAAATTACAACAAGGCCCTAACCGTTGCCTATCGTGGCGGTACTTTTACCGGTATGTTAACCGACGGCCTTGGTCTTTTGGGAGGAACTATTATCTTTATTATTTTCGGTAAGGCGGCACCGGATGCGCTTTTAGGTTTTGGCTTCGGAGGAACTATAGTTGCCCTATTTATGAGAATCGGCGGAGGCATTTATACCAAATCTGCCGATGTCGGGGCAGACCTCGTGGGTAAGGTTGAAAAAGGTCTTCCCGAAGACGATCCCCGAAATGCCGGCGTGATCGCCGATTTGGTAGGGGATAACGTGGGAGATTGTGCCGGAATGGCAGCTGATATTTTTGAATCTTATGAAGTCACTATTGTCTCGGCTCTTATTTTGGGATTGGTTCTTTTCCATTTAACCGGGCACACTTTTTGGATCGTTTATCCTTTGGTCATCCGTGCCATCGGAGTTCTTTCCTCCATTATCGGAACCTTAGCTGTACCTATGTGGGAAAAATTCCCGATAAAGCTTTTCCGCGCCAAAGACGCGGAGGAGGCGATGTTTAGATCCTACGAGCTTTCCAGTCTTTTTACCATTGCCGCCGCCTTCGCTTTTTCCATCATCTACGCTGATTGGAGACTGGCTTTACTGAATACCGTCGGAGTCCTTTTGGCAGTCATCTTTAATCCGCTGACTTCCTACTTTACCTCATATAAGAAAAGGCCTGTTCAGGAAATTGTCGAGTCAACCAAAACAGGACCTGCCACCACTATCCTTTCCGGGCTGGCAGTGGGAATGGAATCTTCAGTCTGGAGCGTTTTGGTTATTGCCATGGCCTTGGCTTCCAGCATGTTGATATTTAAAGGAATGCCGCCTATTTATATGCTTTATGGGGTGGCGATGATTGGCATAGGTATGCTTTCTTTGACCGGCAATAATGTAGCCATGGATTCCTTCGGACCAATCTCCGATAATGCCAACGGAATAGGGGAGATGGCGGGTGTAGGACCTAAAGCCTGGAAAATAATGTCGGACTTGGACGCGGTCGGCAATACCACCAAAGCCATTACCAAACAAATCGCCATTGCCTCGGCAGTCGTCGCCGCCACCAGTTTATTCTTTTCTTATGTGACTGATATCGGCATCGTTCAGGCCCGCCTGCACTTACCCGTAATTTCTTCGATCAGTGTTTCCGCGCTTGAGGGAGTCATCGGATTTCTAATCGGAGGGGCATTGCCCTTCATGTTCTCCGCCTATTGTATTAAAGCCGTAGCCCGGGGAGCCAATAAAGTAGTCGAAGAAGTCAGAAAACAGTTCAAGATTCCCGGAGTGATGGAAGGAACAAAAATCCCCGAATATGACAGGGTTGTTTCCATAACCACCGGAGCCGCCCAGAAAGAACTCATTCCTCTGGTGGCTCTTTCCGTTGGACTACCGCTTTTGGTCGGCCTTGTCTTCCATGTTGAGGCCTTGGGTGGATTTTTGGCCGGAGTAATTCTTTCGGGACAGCTTATGGCTGTATTCATGGCAGTCGGCGGAGGGGCACTCGATAATGCCAAGAAATATATTGAAGACGGACACCTTGGCGGAAAAGGCTCAGACGCCCATAAAGCCAGCGTTGAAGGAGATACGGTCGGGGACCCCTTGAAAGACACCGCCGGTCCGGCACTTAATCCCATGATTAAAGTAGTTAATTTGGTCAGCCTTCTGGCTGCACCGGTAATAGTTCAGTATTCCGGCGGGCCGGGAGCATATGTGGCTGCCGGGATTCTTTTTGCCATTCTCGCTTGGGCCATTTGGCAAAGCAAACGCTACAAAGTTGCCATCTAATTTGACTCCCTTTTTATTAAGTAATATCCTAAATTATAGTGTTGAAAAGGGTCTTAATCATTTTGTCCGTGTTTTCGGCGTTTTTACTACTGCCGATCAAGACTCTCGCCAGTAACCCCCCAAGTCAGTCACAATCGCTTTACAGCAGTCCCGGGACGGCAATTCCCGCCGACGGCGTCACAACCGGAACAATAACCGTTAATTTAAAAGATTCAGACGGTAATTATGTAACAGGGGACACAATTGCTTTATACTCGACGAATAACTCCACCGCAGTATTTAATAATACTCAGGTAACGGGTGCCAGTGGTAACGCAACTTTTACCATAACCTCAACCACGATCGGCACGACAAAAGTTACCTTAACGGACAATACAAACTCTGCGACTTTTACAGATTGGTTCACAGTAACCTTTTACTCGGCCTCGCTCGGTTGTTCAAATATTCCGGCGGCACCCGTTCTCACATCAGTTATCTCCAACTCAGACAACAAGGCAACTTTGACCTGGACCGACTCGGCTAATCCGGTTTCAAACTACCTGGTTTCCTACGGCATCGCCCCCGGCAAATATATTTATGGGTATCCAAATATCGGTGGTCAGGGAACGACGAGTTTTACGGTCGGGGCTCTTTCGGGCAATAAAAAATACTATTTTGTGATCGCGGCCAGCAACAATTGCGGCGCCAGCGGATTTTCCAATGAAATGAGTGTCATCGTTAAACCCTTACCGGCAACTCCAACACCAGCCCCGCTTGTGACGGTAACTCCCAGCCCTAGCCCCACCCCTCAAAGCGTGGTAACGGTAGTCGCCATAACCCCGACCCCTGAAGAAATATCGAGTACCCCGGCCCCCGAAGCCGAGGTTAGCGGCAACTCGACGATCAAAACTGCGGGGATCATCCTCTCTGCTTTGGGAATTGTATTAATCGTATCATCATTGATTATTTTGAAAATTGCAGCAGGAAAAAGGCAGGAAATTCCTCCGATTCATCCGGACATACTCGAAACCCCGCCGGAACCGTCGTCCACTTTAGAGCCGCCGATTGGGGAAAATCCTCCTCCCGAAAAGCAGTAGCCCGGCCCCTTGTTTTTTTATTGAATTTCGTGGAATACTATATGTGGTAATGGATTATCAACCTTTCAAATTAATTGCCGTTTTATTGGTCGCGACAGGGATAGCTATCCTGATTTCAATTTATTGGCCTGTTGCCCAAGTGGAACTTGGCTATCTTTCCGATCAGATTGGTAGCATCAAATATGTGGTCGGGGATATGCCAACATACAACACTTTCCAAAAGCTGCTGACTCCGGTCAACACAGATTTTTCCATAATCATTCCCAAAATCGCCGCCGTTGCACCGATTGTTGATAACGTCGATCCCAATCAGCCTTATATGTATTTACTGGCGCTTCAGAATGGCGTAGCACACGCGCTGGGTTCTGCCAATCCGGATGACGCCGGAAATGTATACCTTTTTGCCCACTCAACAGACGCTTTTTGGAATGTCGGCAAATATAATGCAATTTTTTTCCTGCTGGGAAAGCTTTCTAAAGGAGACGAAATATATATTTACTTTAAAAACAGGAGAATTAAGTATGTTGCGGACCAAGTTAAGATCGTGAGTCCAAGCGAAATTGACTATTCAGTGGGCAACCTCGACCAAAAAACTTTGACCATCCAAACCGACTATCCTCCGGGGCTAACCTTCAGGCGACTCCTCGTTATTGCAAATGAAGTCGGAATTCAGTAATCTCGGTAAGCATTATGAAATATTTTCTGGTAATTTTTGCTTTTATTGTTTCTTCGTTTAACTTCCTGGTAAAACAAGTTAGTCACGACAGCCCCATGCCAACAACTACACCACTGGAAACTGCAACGCCCACTGCCATGCCGTTTCCTACCCCAAAAATGTTTACTCATTCGCCCAAACCAACCCCACATGTTTCAATTTCTCCAACTTCGCTGCCAAGTACCAACATTAACGATTATATTTATCCGGGATCACAAATTATTTCTTCGTCAAGCACAAATCTTTCTCTGCAAAGTTCGGACAGTTCCGACTCAATTACAAATTGGTATGAAGCTAAGGTTAACTCGGGTTTTTCTACGAGGTCGGACTCAATTACAAATATAAACGGTAATGTTTCCGGAACTATAACCGCCGGAAACGGATCAGAAAATGTAAATATCACAATCAATAAGACGGCCGGAGAACTATACACCACTATCAAAATCGAAATTAAATCCTTATAACTAGCTTCTGACATTCAGTTTCGAAGAAAAGGTACTATTTTATTCTCAAAAAATAGGCCTTTAATGCGTCTTGACAATACATCTCATAATCGCTATTTTTAACTTTGTTGGTATTCTGCTCGCTGCCCCGAGTGTGTAATTTTTGATGCAACTCAAAACATTGCCGTATTGCTTAATTAAATTATAAAGGACACTTCGAACGAAGCGTCCTTTTTTGTTTTATTAATAAACAAAAGACAGAAATAGAAAGGAGGTGAAAATATAAATGAAAAAAGTATTAGCAGGTGTAGCAGCAGGAGCTTTGCTCCTTAGCGTAGCAGGAGTTGTAATGGCAAAAAAACCCGCTCCGCCCAAACCAAGTTCAGTCAACCAGTTTGCCATAACCGGCTCGTCAACATCAGCCGTCAGTAGTTCTGGTTCTAACTACCAGACAGGAAAAGGAGCACAAACTATTGTCACTGGGGAATCAAGTTCCAGTGCTCTTAGTTTGACAGCTGGAAACGTATATGTTGTCGACGGTAAAAGTGGAAGTGTAAGCCAAACGGCTTTTACACATTCCAGCACCGGCGCAGTAAGTTCTTCCGGTAGCAATATACAAGTGGGAACTTCCAGAAAGAGTTCTTCCGCTGAGTATATAAGTGCAGGACCATCAAGTTCCTTTGCTGGAAGTGCGACGGTTTCCAATGTAGTTGTCAGTTTTTAATTAGTTGACCATCTCTGGGGGCGGGGCGTTTTACGCCCCCGCCCTCCAGTGAGGTCTTAGAAAGTTTGAAAAAGAAAAAAAGTGAAAAAAGTATCTAAAATATCGGTTTTGGCATTAACCATTTGGATGGCAGTGTTTAATCCTGTCAATATTTCCTTGGTTTACGCCCAGGAAGAAACGCCAACGGACTCACCGGCTCCAACTGATACACCTACCTGTATGCCAACCGACACACCGTCGCCAACACCGACACCTACCCCTGATCAATCAATAATAACGGGGAATTCAACTTCCTCAGGGGATTCCCAAACGGCATCAAATGTTGCCGATATTTCAACTACCCCGTCACCAACTCCAGAAGATTCTCCGACTCCCGATCCTGAGGCAACGGATTCGGCTTCACCCACTGATACACCGACAGATACTCCAACTCCGACAGATATTTCGGTAGACCAATCGGGAGTTACTTCAACAGACACAACTTCGTCGGCAGATTCCGGCAATAATTCCCAGGCGGGGTCTGGAAGTTCCGCTATGACAACCGGGGATGCGGGGGCTACAGCCAGTTCAATAACTATTACAAATTTAGCCGAAGTCAATTCAAATTTAATTACAGCGGTTCAAAATGTGTTAACTTCAGATACCCCAAACATTGACCTTTACCAAGCGCTGATGTCAGCAATTGCCAATAATCCCAACTTTGTTCCTGCCAACGCTGATATTACGGTTGACCAAAAAGCCATCACTGATACAAATACTGCAAGTACGTCAAATACCGGCGACAATACTCAAACCGCAAAAACAGCCGCCATGACCACCGGGGATGCGGTATCTTTGGCCAATGCTATAAACGCGGTAAACCTAAACCTGGTCGGATCCAATACTGTTCTTACTATTATTAATATCCTGGCGGACTGGAACGGAAATATAATTCTTCCCAATGGTTCTCAATTCTCCATCGCTTCTCTTCTAATGGGTGGTGTAAATGTAAATACAAATCAAACCGGAATTGTTATGTCCTCTACCTCAAGTTCAGCAAATTCGGGTGATAATAATCAGGCAGGGGGAAGCAACATGATGAGTACAGGCAATGCCATCTCGTCCGCCAACTCCACCACTCTTACTAATGTAATTCAAATCGGGGACGGGCAGGGGTACCTAATCATAAATAATTTGGGAGGGTGGACCGGGGACTTGGTTAATTGGAATGCCCCGGGAAGTGTCCAGTCTCTCGATACCGGCAGTTACAATCTGGTTGCCAATTACGGGGATCCCGGGAATTCCGTTGGTGGGGGCACAAACATAACCTCCAATCAAGTAGCTTTAGTAAATACAAATGTTTCCTCCGGTGCAAACTCCGGTGGAAACTTCCAAATCGGAAAAGTTACAAATTTAATAACAGGTAATGCTTTTTCTTTAGCAAATAATTTCACACTGGCCAACTTTACAAGCGTCGGCGGGGGACTATTCTTCGGAATAATTAATATAGTAGGAAAATGGACGGGGAGCGCCATTACGGCTTATCCTGAACTTAATGTTTCGGTTACCGATGATCAGGATACAGTTAACCCGGGAGGGGCTGAAAGCTATTTTGTAACTATCACCAATGCCGGACACGCAATTGCCCACGGGGTTAGTCTAAATTTCGCCTTCCCGGGCGAAGTCATAGCCGACGGAACTCAAAACACTTCCTGGAACTTGGGAGATTTCGCACCGGGATTTGCCCAAACATTTAAATTGACCGGACATGTTTCAGATTCGGTAGAGGACGGAACAAATCTTTTGGCCAGTGCTACCGGTTCAACTCCCGATACCCAGGACCTAACCAGCGGAAACACCGGAACCGACACAACAGATGTGGTTTTGCCCCCCGACGCAGCACCCGACACAAGAACACCGGATCTTCATGTTGAAACCTGGACCAATGTCGGAGCTTTTGTTTATCCGGGAGATACAGTTTTGGCATCAGTTACTGTCAGGAATCCAAATCCGTTTATTGCCAGAAACGTTGAGGTTAAGGGACGCGTCTCCGACGGTAGCATGACAACAATAGTCCCACTTGACTGGAAACTTGGCGATCTTAAACCAAATGGAAAAGCCAAAATCAGTTTTAACATAACCCTCAAAAAAGATGCCCCCGGAGGTGTTTATCATTTATTCGCGCAGGCTTCGGGCCAATCCGAATCGGGAGATACATCAATTTCCAACTTGTCTGATTCACCGTTTAGAGTTTATGCAGGAGTAAATACGACAGAATCATTTATCCCTCCGGTTTCAGGCACAACCAGTCAGGGTACGGGTGGGGGAGGAGAAATATTAGGCTTAAATACTCAAAAAAGCCCGTTTAATATTAATGGCCTTATTCCTTATACCCTACCTATGCTAGTCATGGCCTACATGCTTATATTTGCCTCCAGAAGGAAACTAAATGGAGAGCCGGTTGTTTCTCCGGGTTTTATCGACTTTATTAGAAAAAGAGGAGCAGTTTTCGCCGGAGGATTTTCCATCCTCATTATTGCCATTGGCATCTTCATAAGAAAAAGGTTTTAAAAATTGGGATAATATCTGCCCTATAATCAAGACTTGACAAACTGAGAAATCGCTGATATTATAGCCCAGTTCGAATAAATATGAGTAAATTTAATACAGGTAAAGCTTCTATTTTAGTTTTGACAGCCGTTTTGGCTGTCGCAGCGTTTCTTCTTGGAAAAACTTTAACTTCGGTCTTGGCCTGTGATCCCCGAGACGGTTGGGGAGAATGCGTGTCAACCGGCCCGCAATGCGGAACGGATAACGGAACCCAATCAAAGACAAAGGACCGTGGTTTTGATTACAGTTGCCCAGAAGGATACCAAAGCAACCCTGATCATGGCCAGGGGGCAAAAGATTGTAGAAAAGTTAAAACCGCAGGATACTACGCTTGTCACGAAGGCTGGACTCTAAACGGACATGTATGCAAAAAGGACGGTCAAGATGATCAGAATGCTACGTGGGTAGAACCAATTTATTCTTATTCTAATAAAGTAAAAGTATACAAAGGATGTGATGACGGCTGGACCGTTGATCCGGCCAATGAGTCGAAATGTGTTAAGACTCAATCTTGTCCACTTGAACATAAAGACTACAGTGGATGTGATCAGGAAGGAACTTGCCCCACAACTTGTGGCTACGCTGGCGGAACCGTACCTGACGGCAGAGGCGGGCAAATAAGTTGTGAGGCTACCCAAGCCTGCGAGACACCAGCCCCCACACCCACCGAAGGGACGTCATTTTCAAATCCCGGAGCTCCCGTCTGTAATGCCGCAAAACCCGGCACTCCGACTATTCTTTCGGCAGTCCGAAGCGGAACACAAGAAAACTTAACTTGGAGTGCTGTACCTAACGCAACTTATTACTCAGTCGTCTACGGAAGCGCACCTGGATATCAGTACGGTATAGCTAATGTAGGAAATGTCACTTCTTATACCGTCAACAGTCTTAACCCGGGAGCAACCTACCACTTTGCAGTCAATGCAGTTAACGATTGTATGCCGGGGGACCCCGGAGTACAAAGCGGCACAGGTACAGGCGGACAAGTTTTGGGCGCCTCAACAATGGGAAAAACCGGATCTTTTGACGAGATCTTTTATCAAGTTATAATGGGTATTGGTGCAACTCTATCGACACTCGGTCTCAAAGGCCTCAAAAAAGGCAAGAAAGTTTTCGCTAAATAACAGGCTTCCGTTATTTCTACTCCTCGCTGGCTTACTTATTTTTTCTTTTGGGGCAATAAATTATTACCGAGTCAGAGTTCTCTCTTTTTCAAAAGTTCCGCCGGCTGCAGCCGAATCAACTCAAAATCTGGATATCCCGGTCGAAATTATTATTCCTTCCATTAATATCGATCTTAGGGTTGATCCGGGACAAATCAAGGATGGTGTCTGGCTCATTTCCGATTCCAGTGCAACTTTCCTTAATAACTCAGCTCCTCCTGGGAGTGGGGGAAATACCGTTATCTACGGACACAACAAAAAGGTCATCTTCGGCAATCTGCCGTATTTAAGCATCGGCCAAAATATTTCCGTCAAAACCAAAAGCGGCAAAATATACAAATATATTGCTACCCAAAAGTATTTCGTCGGCTCCGATAGAGTAGACCTGGTTTCGCCCACAAAGACCGAGGAGCTGACTATTTATACCTGCTGGGGACTTTTTGACAGTCAGCGCGCAGTAATTAAAGCCAGACCTATAAGTATCTAGGTGTAGATTTGACAAATTATTATTGTGGGAGTAAAAAGTAGGTAATGTCCTGTCTTCATTACTTCGATACTGACATTATAAAACACGCCGCCGCGGGGCGGCCTTTTTGTTTAAAAATGTCTACGACCCTGAGTGAATGCAATGAGTCGTAGGGCTTTCGCACTTACACCACAAAGTGCCTAAAGAAAGGTGCAGGGAGGAGGTGAATAATTTGAAAAAATTAACATTTGGGTTTTTGGTTTTGGCCTTGTCTTTCTTTATTTTTACAGGAAAGGCTTCGGCTTGTGATAAAGAAAGGTGCTCCTGGAAGCTTAAAGGGTCCTACACAATTGATTACACCCTGACGGGAGGCGGTATCTATACCCACACATATACGATAGACAAAATGGATAAAAAGACCGGAGAATTCTCAGGAACCGGAGTTTACAATGTGGATCCCTCATATACCGAGACGATAACCGGTAAGATTACGGGGTCTGATATTGTATTCCACATTGTATATACAGGTACTAATGCCGGCTATACAGTTGACGCAATTGGAAAAATCGACAATGATGGCAATCTGACAGGCACAGCAACTGGCCCAGGACAAACATTTACATGGGTTGTCTCAAGTGGTAAAGCAATAAAGTCTAAAGATTGTGACCGCAGAGGAAAACACGAAGAAGATAGGTTCGGTGAACACCATGGGGACAAGAACGATAACGATGAATTATACAATGTTGGCGGGAGCGACGACTAAGCCGGCTACTGCTCATTGTTAAACACGATAAAAATTGCAGGGGACTGAAAGCACCCCTGCTTTTTTATTAGATAAACTTGACAGACACATTTCTCTATGTATAATGCAGTTAGTTCACGAAAATGAAAATATCACAAAAGACCCTCACAACCCTTGCTCTCCTTGCCGTTTCTCTCGCCGCCCCCGTTACTATTTTAGCCGCGACAACTAAAGTAAAGCCAACACCGACTGAAATTCCCACACCCGTACCAACCGTTGAGGCAACCATTGCTCCGGTAGAGGCAACTCCAACACCAGCCGCCAGTCCGAGTTGGATCATGACACACAAGAAAATCAGCTTGGGAGTTTTGGTTATCGTTGTAGTTGTCGTCTACTTTGTCCTCCGATCCGGCAAGAAAGGTAACGGGTCTCCGCCGGAAGAGCAGCCGAAACCCGAGGAACCAAAGGCCGAAGAAGAATCAAAGCCGGAAGATCAAACACCTCCATCAGATCAGGCATAGTTATTGCTTCAGTACTTCAGAGGACAGTCCCTGCAAGTTAATCATATCTTGTTTGTGCGATAGAAAAGGTATATAAATTGATGTCTTAACAAAAATGATTGAGAAAGACTTGGCAGTTTGGGAAAAAACAAATTTTGTAACAGATCCTCTCTGGGGAGACAACGGCAAGGGGAAAGTTATCGACTTGATGGCCCAAAGAGCCGATATGGTGATACGCATAAACGGCGGTCCCAACGCAGGACATACGGTCAGAAATGAAAAAGGAGAGTTTGCACTTCATCTCATACCGTCAGGTATTTTCAATCCGGAAGCGGTCTGCGCCCTCGCCGGCACGGTTGTAGTCAATCCTATTTTACTGACAGAGGAAATCAAAAATCTCCGAAAATCTGATATCGAAATAAACGGAAATAATCTTCTGATTTCCAGAGATGCACACCTTATCATGCCCTGGCACCGGACACGGGATAATTTACGGGAGACGTCCCGCGGAAATGAAAAAATCGGTACTACAGGCCAGGGAATCGGTCCGACTTATTCCGACAGATCCCTAAGAGAAGGTTTAAGGGTGAGAGATCTGCTTTCACCCGATTTTGTAGAAAAATTCAACAAAGAAATGTCCTATCAGGAAAAACTTGCCGGGATAATGTCAGATAATACAAAAACTGTTTACTATAACAGAGAAAAGATTCTGAACGATCTCTATGAAGCCAGGGAGATGATTGCGCCAATGATAACGGATGTGCTTCCTGTCATCTGGAATTATCACTCCCGCCGGAAAAATATATTAGGTGAAGCAGGGCAGGGAATGCTTCTAGACTTGGATCTCGGCTGTTATCCTGGTGTAACCTCAAGCCATCCGGGAATAGCAGGTTTCAATTTGGCAACAGGCATTCCTCCAAAAGACGTCGCCAGAGTAATCGGTGTGACAAAAGCGTACACGACACGTGTCGGTGAAGGCCCTCTCCCAACCGAACTATGTGACGAAATTGGAGAAAAAATCAGAAAAATCGGGCATGAATTTGGTGCAACCACCGGCAGACCCAGAAGATGCGGCTGGCTTGATATCCCTGCTTTAAGATACGGCTCTCGGGTCGGTGGAATCGATACGCTGGCACTTACAAAAATAGACATTTTTGATACCTTTAGTGAAATTAAAATTTGCATCGGCTACGAAGTAGACGAAGTAAAGTATGTGACACCACCCGAGGCAAGTAATGAGTTATTAGCAAAAGCCAAGCCGATTTTAACAAGTTTACCCGGTTGGGAAAAAGATACCTCTTCCTGCAAAACTTTCAATGATCTTCCCAAAAATGCCCAGAGATTCGTTATGTCGGTACAGGAGTGGGCAGGCAAACGCATCGAACTGGTTTCTGTAGGATCAGACCGGCAAGCATCGATTTATACCTAGAAAAATAACTTTCTTCCCATTGCTTCTTAACCACCAAAAGTATAAAATGTGTTGAGGCTGAATTAGCCTCATTATCATGTCCACGGATATTGGCAAACTGCTGTCAACTGAGATAACTTCTGAACTATCCAAATCGTACCTTGATTATGCAATGAGTGTTATTGTTGCCCGCGCTCTTCCTGACGTCAGGGATGGCCTCAAACCCGTCCACAGGCGAATCCTATACGCAATGCACCTCATGGGCCTCCACTATTCGCAGTCGGGGACCACAAAATCGGCCAAGGTCGTCGGAGAAGTTTTGGGTAAGTACCATCCTCATGGAGATATGGCGGTTTATGATGCCATGGTCCGTCTGGCTCAGGATTTTTCCATGCGTTATCCCCTGGTACACGGGCAGGGGAATTTCGGCTCAGTTGATGGCGATCCACCGGCCGCGATGCGTTACACCGAAGTTAAGTTGGCCAAAATTGCAGATTCTATATTAACCGATATTGAGAAAGAAACCGTTGATTTTATCGATACCTTCGATGCAACCCTCAAAGAACCGGTTTACCTTCCGGCACTTCTTCCCAATTTACTTTTGATGGGGTCTGAAGGCATAGCCGTCGGAATGGCCACCAAAATTCCGCCGCATAATCTTAGTGAACTCGTTGATGCAATCGTTCAAACAATCAAGGTAGGACGTGTCATAAGAGCCGGCTCCGAGTCAGCGGAAATTAAAAACGGGCAAGACCACACCGATTTTATTATCAAAAAGATTAATCTCGTTGCTTCCGGTGCCGAAAAAGCCCTAACCCAGGAGGAGGTAACCCCGAGTCAGATCAGTTTTGAAAGTGATATAACAATCGAGGACTTGGTAAAAGTGGTTCCGGGACCCGATTTCCCGACCGGGGGAGCAATCTACGACGCGGCCAGTCTTAATGAAGTTTATGCCACGGGTCGTGGAAAGATTGTTGTCAGAGGAATTGCCGAAATCGTCGAAGGAGTTAAGGGCAAACAGCAAATAGTCATCACCGAACTTCCGTACCAGGTAAATAAAGCCGAACTTGTGGCCAAAATTGCCGAACTTGTTAAGGACAAAAAACTTATCGGAATTGCCGACCTACGCGACGAATCCGACAAAGAAGGAATGAGAGTTGCGGTAGATCTTAAGCGCGATGCCAAACCAAAGTCGGTTTTAAATAATCTTTTCAAACACACAAAATTGCAAAGCAGCTTCCCTGCAAATTTTGTAGCTTTGGTTGACGGTACCCCCCACACCCTAAACCTCAAAACAATTCTGATCGAATATGTAAAACATAGACAAAGAGTCGTGACCAGAAGAACAATCTTCGAGCTGACCGAAGCCAAAAAGAGAGCCCACATTTTGGAAGGATTAAAAATTGCCCTTGATAATCTTGATGCAGTTATAAAAACAATCAGAGAAAGTAGAACACAGGAGGACGCCAAAGCAAACTTAATAAAACGCTTCGGCTTAAGCGATATTCAGGCAACTGCAATTCTTGATATGCAACTCAGGCGATTGGCTGCACTTGAACGCGAGAAAATAGAAGAGGAGTATAGGCAAATAGAGAAACTGATTGATGCCCTTACTGCAATTTTGCGTGATCCCAAGAGAGTGCTTGATATCATCGTCAGTGAACTTACCGATCTGAAAGCCAAATACGGAGACGGCCGACGAACTAAAATTTATAAACACGCTGTCGGTGAATTCAGCGAGGAGGACTTGGTTGCCAAAGAAGAAACTCTGATTACTGTTACAAGAACCGGTTATATTAAGCGCCTTTCAGCGGGAGCATATAGGGCCCAGAGAAGGGGAGGTAAGGGAGTCATCGGCATGGCCACCAAGGAAGAGGATGAAATTGAGCACATGATTGACGCCACCACTCACGATACGATTCTTTTCTTCACCAATAAAGGCCGTGTTTTCGGCCTGAAAGCCTATGAAATTCCCGAAAGCTCGCGCCAGGCAAAAGGACAGGCACTGGTTAATTTATTAAACCTTGAACAGGGAGAAGAAATCAAATCCATGGTACCCCTCTCCAAAGAGTTGGGAATTAAACATTTAATCATGGCGACCAAGACCGGAGTAATTAAGAAAACTTCCTTGTCAGAGTTTGAAAATTTAAGGGCATCGGGTTTAATTGCAATTAAACTTCGTGCTGATGATCAACTGGTTTCGGTTCATCCGACAACGGGGGATGATCACATCATAATTTTAACCAAAGGGGCAAAATCGATAAGATTCCCGGAAGCAAATGTCAGACCCATGGGCAGAGCCACCACAGGGGTCACCGGAATAAAATTGGAAAAAGATGACGAGGTTATCGGTATGGAAGTTTTCCCCAGCAAAGAAAAGGTTCCCTCTGACAAAAGAAAGAAATTCTTCAGAGACATCCTGACAATTGCGGAAAAGGGGCTCGGTAAACGCACACCGATCCATCTTTTCCCTGTTCAAAAGAGGGCAGGCAAGGGTGTTAAAGCTTCCGTAGTTAATCCCAAAACCGGAAACCTTAAAACCGCAATTATGGTTACCCAAAATTTCGATCAGGTGATAATAACCAGTAAGATGGGCCAAGTTATCAAACTCCCATTGAAAAATATTCCTGAACTCGGCCGTGCTACCCAGGGAGTAATCCTAATGCGCTTTGCCGATAAATCCGACTCTGTTGCCGCAGCTGCCGTACTTGAAAAGGGTGGGGAAGAGGGGGAAGAGACCTTGTAAAAATAATTGATCATCCGGCCTTTCGGTGTTAAACTTCAGCTTAAGTTCAGGCTCTTTGACTTTCATAAAACTTTTTATTAACTGACTAAAATTGCAGTCAGATATCATCTCTCACCCCAAAGGAGGGCAGAATGAAGAATAAACTGTTCATACTAGTTGTTATGCTAATACTGGCAGTGGGTATTACCAGCTGTATACAGATACAAGCTCCGTTGCCGCTGCCGACTTTGACACCGTTGCCAACTCAAGTGCCATATCCACCACTGCCGACTCTGACACCGTTCCCGACTCAGACACAATATCCGAAAGTGACATTGTGCACCGGCCCCGGCGTATCGGCATACAGAACAGGTGTAAAACCGATTTTGGCTTTGTTTACCACATTAACAAATCAAAATAGGGTTAGGCCATTATCAGGTTCACCTTTAGGCTACACGGACACTCTCAATCAAGCCAAGCACATGCTTAAGGCAACTCAGGCGCTAAATCCACCACCTCTCTTGACTATCTTTCACCTTTTTCTGGTGAATAGGGAGGAGGCGTTCATCGATTGGATTTCACAGCGTGATTACCCGGCCATGTATTGGGTAACGCCTCCCGTTATAACCGTTACAGTACCGGATTTCACCGGAGACGTGATGATCGAATGGGGTCTTATAAACAACTACTGCAACTGGCAGTAATTCCACATAAAGGGCTACTTTTCAAATCTAAAAAATGAAATGACTAGTAGCCCCTTTTTATTCCCATTAAATGTATGTAATGGACAGTATGGAGCATGCCTCTTGCCAATCGACTAAATTTTAAATAAGATAATTGGGATGAAAGAAAAGTCGGTAAGTTTTGCCGGGAGTATAATAGTCTTTTTCATTCTGCTTTTTATCTTTGCCAAATGGGGACCGGCGATTAATTTTTCCACAACAACTCAAACCAAGGGCGAACCGTTTATCGTCCAGGGGACAGGAAAGACTTCTGTCGCCCCGGATATTGCCAAAATTGATTTGGGAATCGAGGAATCAGGAGTTAATTTGAAAACCGTCCAGGATTCCGTAAATAAAAAATCTCAAACGCTAGTAAACGGAATCAAAAAACTTGGCGTAGCAGATAAAGATATTAAAACGATCTCATATTACGTTTATCCCCAGTACGACTATACAACCCCGACACAGAGGATAACAGGTTACCAAGTTTCAACTTCCTACGAAATCACGATCCGCGATTTTTCTAAAATTAATGATTTGGTTTCCTCGGCAACAACTCTTGGAGCAAATACCATTGGCGGAATAAATTTCGATTTGAGTGACGATCTTAAGAATAAAACTCTAGAGACCGCACGCGACCAGGCGGTTAATGAGGCGAAAACTAAGGCGCAGGGCCTCGCCAAAGCAGCAGGAATAACTCTCGGCAAAATAATTAATGTAACCGAGGAAACTCCCTCAGACATCCGCCCCCTAATGCTTCCTTCCGCCGGCGGGGGAGTTGCCGATAAGGCCATTGCCCAGACAAATGTTCAGCCGGGAACTACTGAAATTGACGTAACAATATCTCTTTCGTACGAAGTGCGGTAAGTCTCACTCCAGAAGAAATTTTCTGAATTCATCGGCGTAGCGGTATTCGTGGTCCGCGCGCGGCTTGGAAATTATTGTAATTTCAGGATTGACATCCGACAGAAAATTTTTAGCCTGACTGAAATCTCCGTGAGGGTCCTCTTCGTTTTGAAAACAAATAATATTTTCGGGAGAAATCAGTTTCAGGGCCGCTTTCATTAATTCTTTATCGTCCTCGTCCAAATCGTTAAGAGGAATTCCGTTAAAAATCACCTTACGGATCTTTACGGGGCTTTTTTGAATAATATATGAGGCAACTAAGGTCCCTATCGACTTGGCAATAATATCGACAACGCGCTTACCGGCAACATTATCCAGAAGTCTGGCTTTTTCTTCTACATCAAATTTACTATCAGGGTCTGTCCAATGTCCCCAATAAATCGGCCTAATTTCACCATTACTTTTGATTTGTTTCACCGTTTCTTCCAGCCATTCTTTATTATGAACCGAATACCCGGGCAAAATTATTGTTACCATTGTGTAATTATACATTTTTCATATTGACATAGCATGTTGATTGATTAGAATGTGTTTAGATATCAAGAGAGCGGCGAGGGACCCTAGCCCGTTGACCCGCCAGCAACCTTCTGACCAGGTCAGAGAAGGTGCTAAAGCTGGAGACCGATATGAGTAATATATTTTTAGATTCCTTCAAAAACTATACAGTTGAATCCGTAACTTCCGGACACCCCGATAAAATTTGTGATCAAGTTTCTGATGCGATTCTTGACGCCTGTCTTGCCCAAGACCGCCTAAGCCGGGTTGCAGTCGAATCTTTCGGTAGTCACGGTCTTTTTATCGTCGGCGGTGAAGTTACAACAAAGGCAAAATTTGATGCAGCCAAAATCGCCGCCAAAGTCTACAAAAATGTCGGCCACACCGACAAACTTAAAATTATCACAAACATAATCAAGCAATCTCCGGATATTGCCATGGGGGTAGATACAGGAGGGGCAGGAGACCAGGGAATTATGTACGGTTTTGCCACAGACGAAACGCCGGAGTATCTTCCCAAGGCTGTTGCCATGGTTCATAAACTGACCCGTGGGCTTGAGGACTTGCGCCGATCCAAGAAAATTAAATGGCTTCTCCCCGACGGCAAAGCCCAGATCACAATACAGAATGGAAAAATTAAAACAGTTCTTGTTTCGGCCCAACACAAAAAAGGAATCCCGATTGAAACTATTAGACGGGAAATTACCGAAAAATTAATTAAAAAAGTAGTAGAGGACACAAAAGGTGTCCAAATCCTGGTTAACCCGACAGGAAGATTTGAAGTCGGGGGATTTATGGGAGATACCGGCTTAACCGGCAGAAAAATCATGGTTGACACTTACGGCGGATTAATTCCTCACGGAGGGGGATGCTTTTCCGGCAAGGATCCTACAAAAGTGGACAGAAGCGGGGCTTACATGTGTAGGTACGTTGCCAAAAATATCGTCGGCAAAGGCTTGGCGAAAGATTGCCTCATCTCAGTCGCCTATGCAATCGGAAAAGCTGAACCTCTAATGCTTCGGGCTCTCGACGAAAAAGGTAAAGATCTATCTAAATACGTCGCCAGGAATTTTGATTTCAGACCCCGCGCAATTATCGAAAGATTGGATTTACTAAGGCCGATCTATCAGGCAACAGCTTCCTACGGCCACTTCGGCCGCCCGGGGTTTCCTTGGGAAGTAGTTGAAAAATAAATTTTACCGTAATATAATAACCGTGATGAAGAATAAAAAAGTTTTGGCAGTAGTCGGAGCTTTAGTTGTAATAGTAGGCCTTTACGGCGCCTACAGAGTTTATAATCACTTCAAGAGACTTTCCGCTACTCCCGCCGGGCAAGCACAAACCGCAACAACCGCGCCGGAAACATTGGGCAGTCTTAAAGATTTAATCGCAAAAGGAATTTCCCAAAGTTGCAGCTACAGCACCAATAACACCAGCGGGACAGTATATATGAGCGGCGGACAAGTCAGAGCAGATATTAATGCCGAAATTAATAATCAAACAACAACTTCACATTTAATTATTGCGAATAACACAACCTATCTCTGGACCGACGGAAGAAAGGCTGGTATTAAAATGGCGTATAATCCCAACGCTACTCCGGCACCGGCCGGCTCACCCACAACTAACAGCAGTGGAGTACTTGACCCGAACATGAGTATGAATTATAACTGCTCTGCCTGGATAGCAGATGCCAGCCGATTTGCACTTCCCGCAGGTATTACTTTCTCGTCTTTTACATTGCCAAGCCAGACTACCGGAACTGCTGCGCCGGCTGCCGGTTCAGGTTCTTCGCTGTGTTCTTCCTGCGATACCCTCACAGGAGACAGTAAGACACAATGTTTAACAGCCTTGAAGTGTAAGTAATAAGAGATTTCAGTTCCCCCCTTTTCCGTGAAAAGCTTGATGAACGTCGCGGAGTTGCTTGTTGGTCACATGCGTATAGATTTGGGTAGTTGAAATGTTTTTATGCCCCAGCATTTCCTGCACGCTTCTGATATCCGCTCCGGCCATCAGTAAATCCGTGGCAAAAGAATTATGACTTATTATTCCATCTGTAATTAAATTACAGGTAGGAGAAACTGTAAAATCAAAAACATTGTATCTACTAAATGGCAGTTTCTTTATCTTTTTAACTTTTAGCCATTTTAGATTCTCGGCATTGTAAATATTTTTCAGGATTATTAGTTTTTCACTTCTATATCCAAATTTCTCGATTTGCCTGATAAACTTTGCAACAGTTGATTTCATTGGAACTATTTTTTCAAGATTCCTCGATGATTTTATATTTTCCCTAATTTGCATTGCATATCTAAATCCTGTTTTACCATTTTTTTCCAAATCATCAAAAATACACTTTAGGATTGGTTGAACAGGAAGTTTTTCCTCCTCCCAAACATTTACGTCCTTAATAGTCTTAGATTTTAAGGTTGGAACAAGTCTAATAAACTCCTTCTGGTCTATTTTTCCCAGAACCTGAAGTGTATAAAACATGTGTCTAAATTCTTTTCCTTGGGGAAGGGTTACTGTTCTATCGCGGGATAACAAATGTGCATCAATTCCTAGCCGGAGAAGCATCATCTGAACATCTTTCAACAAATCTTTAGATGAAGAAAAAAATCTCGGGGCATCAAAACTGTTTCCTTCCGCATCATAAAATCCCGCAATAAAACTAACGATCTCCTCAATCGTGGCATTCATTAAATCTTTCGGAACCCGTTTATCTTTTGATTTACCGACAACTCCAAAACTTTGTAAAAAATTCACAAACTGCTCCGAGTAGAAATTAAGTCTGAAAGAATTTGTCTTTGGATTTTTTTCTATTTTTGCGTCAGACTTAAGACTGTCTTTAATAATTTTTTGGTAAAATTCGAGATTCTTTTTGTCTTTATCACTAATAATAACCCCGCGTCTTGCTTTACTTATAACACCATCACCTAAAATGTAGCCAATTAATCGGGATATCTTAGTATCGGTAAATCTTTGTCCGAAAAAATCTACTTTTCTTATACCGGCAATATAGTCACCAGCTTTTAAATCTCTAAGTTGAATTTCTTTTATCCCATCTTCGTGGATGGTAAAAAGTCTATGGTTATTTGAGCAAATAAGTTCATATCCGTCCGCCCAAACCGAACAGAGACTTGAAATGTGAGATTCTTTTCCGGCAATTTTTGCCTTGACGATCTTTCCTGTTTCAAAATCTATTCCGGCAATTTCATTATCATTTTTATAATACGAGTTCCTTGCAGACTCTATTCGGTTTTGAAAAAAAATTCTTGTATCCGAATGAATACAATGTCTCATCACATGAGGCGTAACTTCGACCGGTAGTTTCATTTTATGGGAATACTTTTTAACCATCCTTTGAACCGAGCGGGGAGTGAGGCGCATTTTTTCTCCGCTAGTAGTTGGTTCAACTTTACCTTTGTGATGAATAAAAAGGGGTTTAAAGTGATCATTACGTTCGTTTAAGTATTTGATAAGCCAATCAGCGGCTCTTTGGGAAAGAAAAACAACTCTGGCTTTTCCGCCTTTGCCGATAATTCCAAATTCGCGCCGATCCAGATCAATCTTGTCCCGGTCCAGCTTAGTCAGTTCTGAAACACGTAAGCCCGTCGAAAAAAGAACTTCCAGAATCGCCTTGTCACGCTTGCCCTGAATAGTCGACAAACTCGGTGCGTTAAGAAGTCTATCAACCTGCTCACCGTTTAGAAACTTGACCTGGCGCTCTTCGACTTTGGGAAGTTCGATCTTGTCCGGCGCCATAACCGCATAGTCATTTTTAAGAAGCCACTTGAGAAAGCTTCTAATGGCAATGGCGTGATAGCCCTGAGTACGCCTAGCCATCAGGACTTTTCCCTCTCCCGGAAGATTTGAAAGATATACCCTGAAACTCCTGATAACCTCAGAATTAATATCGGTTAAGTTCTCGCGGATTCCCTGCGAATCCATCCATAAGATAAACCGCGAAAGATAATGACGGTAATTTCTAATCGTTAGGGGAGAGCAGCCCCGTTCCACCTGCAAGTATTCCAAAAATTGGTTGACTTTAGAAGCTATTTCAGACTGATTCGGGACAGTATCAGCCATTTACAAAAGACTCAACACTTAGATACTAGGTTAGATTGAGGATCGTGTCAATATGATTGTGCGACATTAGAATTTTGATGGTTTACTTTGCTATACTTACATTATGGTTCAAAGTCCGGATTCGGCACCCACAGAGGAAAAAATATTTTTTACAGAAAAGGCAAAAGGTATACTTTCAAGATTTTTACCTGATAAAGAAAAACATATAGAGGACGAGGCGTTTTTGCAGCCATGGGATGAAGCGACCTGCTTGGCGTTAAAAACCGAGATTGAGATTAGACCGAATTGGATTGACGCAAATATGACAGTAGCAACAGCATACAAACGGCTTTCTTCTTTACTCGGACCACCCGATAGGGAAGGGGTAACACCCGAAAATATCAAGAACAGAATAATTTTTGCTGACTCCGACACAATCATTGGTTTCAGGTATCTGTTCGAACAGCCGGGGGAGAATAGTGATATATATTGGAAAAGTCCGATAGTGCGGATGATAGATGTTAGGGGCAAAAGTCGTGCAGGCGAAATTTTCTTAACCCACGCGGCAAGTTATAGCATATTAGGAATGATCATGATTCCTAATGAAAAGGATTTACTTTCCGATAAGGATAAACCCGAACAGGAATATACTGAAAAACAGGGAATTAGCCAAGAGAATTACCCGGAACTGGCATTCAAAAGAATCGTTGCGCATGAGCTAACACATTTTTTATTTCCCAAGGGTTTAAAGTCGCACCACTTTTTAGATGAGCCGCTGGTCGATTATATGGCTACACTTGTATTTCCGGAGATATGGGGTATTGATGTGAAATTGGCTTGGGCTAAAACTTCGATTAACGATTACCTTAAGAGGTTGGGTTATAAATCAGTTAAAGAACTTACACAATTCGTTCCAAATAAAAGCCGATTAAAGAAGGATCCTGCTTCGATAGCTTGGGAAATACGCAATAAATACTTTTCGAAGATGAGCTATCAGGGTATGGGTTTCCCGGAGGGTTTTCTTAATGATATTAAACTGTCGAAATTTACCCCAATACCAAAATAGAGTGGGGCCCAAGATTGTGCGACTAAATATTATTTGGAGCCTGGTCCTCCATTTGCGTTAATAAACTATCCGCCTCTTTCATCGCATCCACTGCTCCTTCAAGTTCCTCGTCCGTTGCCCCCAATGCCTTGGCCTGTTCCTTGAAAATTTCCGCTATTTCCAGGTCAGTTTCATCTTCTTTTGAAGCCGCTAATGCATAACCAGCCAAGACCGCACTCTTGTCGCTAAAAACAAATCCCAGTATAGCCGTCCATAAACCCTTAGCTTTATCTCTTTCTGTCATTGAATAATTTATTGTATACCCTGTACACCATTCAAGGCACGCTCGACCGCGTGCATTAAGGGGTACATTGCTTGAATTTCTTCCGGAAATCTTTTGATCACAATAAGCCGTACGTCCCGAAAATTCGGCATATTCGTTCCTTGGGGAATATTTATCACTACTAAATTATCTATTTTTGAATCAAGTGCCGACTTCACAAAATCGGTCGCATCGTCAATAAATACTACCCAGGGCGCGGTTTTGGCCAACCACCAAAGACATCCGGTTTTAAATTCGGCAGGATCCATATTCTTATCGTTCCGGATCATAATGTTCTCGGCAGGAATTTCCGGAAACTCACGGGCGAGCCATTTAAAAGTCGCATCCTTTAATCCCGGGTTTCTCGAAGTAAGAACATAGTTTCTTTCGGCTCCATAAAAACCAACTGTTTTTGAAACCACCGGTTTTATATATAAATGCTTTCTTACGCTAGATAATATTTGCGGGTCATACCAGAAGTCTTCGGCATGTTCAATTTTTTCCGGTGGCCAACCGGCCGTTTTTGCCAAATCTTCCAGATAACCCCAACAATCTATTTTAGTCGGATTCGTGGGTATGCCGTATGTATCACTAAATTTTCTCAAAACCTTTTCTGCTGTGTATGCCAAAATTCCGTCAATGTCATAAACAAAAATTGTTTCGGGATTTCGTAAAACTTCCTGAAATAATTTTTCGTCTCCCAAAAAAAGTTCCGACCAGATAAACGGATGTTCTTGCCAAAAAAGTTTTCTTTCCACGAGGATCATTATTACCACAAAAAAACACTAAAATCCATGCTCAGTCTCAGGCTACGGCCTCGTGTAATCGATTAAGACGTGTTTAAATTAAAAAGACGACAATTGATCATCTGATTATCCCAATTATTCGGAATAATTGATTAATCGCCGTTTTTATTGTTAAAAGGTCCAAAAGTGGGGAAGGGGTTAAAAGCGGGTAAAATTCATTCGGTATTTGTTCGGAAAGGGGTTTAGCAACAGATAATTAAAAAGGGGTGATAAATAAGAATAAATAAACAAAAAATAATAAACAAAAACGGCAAGCAATGAATGCAATGCAGAAAAACACCCCACTCACTCACAGATTTGGAGTGCGTCGCAAAAGTTACATTGTACGACCCTATACAGTTTACTTCTCCGATGGTATGTCTCACCAAAAAGGTATCGGGTCTCTACTAAGAGGGTTATCCTAGGATCCATATATAGGCCGGCCCGCAGGAGACACCTTCCCCAAAGAAGAGCACTCGATTTAATGCTGCTATGATATTACTTATCCACATACTCTCGATATGAGACGGAGATGTGAGTAGTGTGAAGCTAACAACTATATCAAACTATACATGCCCCCTGTAAATTTTGTGTTCGGTTTTTCTTCGTCCGGGTTCCTACGTCGCAAATCGTGAAAACTACCCATAATATTCGTGAAAACAATAACCCAGTGTGACATTGATAATCTATAATTATAGGGTTTGTATCACCCTCCTCCCCTGCCTGGGTGTATCTTAAAATTTGCTTATTTGCTTATTGGGTTATTTGTTTATTTGCACTCCTATGCACCCCAGTGTGTCGCGATAAGCATTGCGGCAAAGAGAAGACTTCCCACTATCAGATGCTCCCTGACGGTTGAGGCAAAAAGCCTGCCGTCAAGTTTCGCCTGCCCAAGTCCCAGGAGCATATAAAATGTCACTGTAAGGAAAAGTGAACCGACAACTACAGTAACCGGCCAAAAATATAATACGGCGGCAACCTCTACGGTAAGAAGAGAGGATATTCCACTTAAAACAAATAAGTCTTTGGAAAACGTAGTTTCCAGAAGTGTTGGCCAATAACCTTGAAGGTAAAGAAGAAAGGAGACGATAAGGGTAAAAGGAAGTAAAATATAAATCTCAGTTTTTAATGACAAAATAGTATCGTATACAAGGAATGAAGTTAATAAACTGAGTACAAAACCTACTCCCCTAGCCGCCCGCAGTAAGGCAATTGTACGGATTGCCGCAACCGAATAAATATTGGCAGTCAAACACAGAGTGTAAATTCCTAAACCGTAAAATATAACTATCGGGATACGGGCAAATACATTAGTCGGCAGTAAGAACCAAAAAGCCCCGACTCCTAGAGTAAAAACGGCAGGAAGAATTAAGGTGAGTAAAGTCATTTTTCCGCTCAGACTTTCTGCCAGAGACCAATAAAACAAAACTATCGTCAGGATTCCCAAAACTCCGATCGCCCAAAATCGGTTTTGGTCATTCAAAAACTGAATTGCCACAAATCCCAAACAAAGAAGTATTGATGTAACTACAAAACGGCGGCGCTTAGACATTTTTCATCACTTCATCGGGAATATCCAGGTTACTGAAAACTTTTTGTACATCATCAAGACCTTCCAAATCATCCAAAAACTTCAATGCCTTAAAAGCTTCTTGTGGGTTATCAACCACCTGAAAATTTTTGGGCTTCATTTGGAGTTCGGTCTCGTTAACTTCAAAACCGTTTTCAACTAATTTTTTGTGTATTTGGCTTAACTTGTCCGGAGCAACATAAACTTCAAATCCGTCCGGTGTATCCTCTATATCCTCTGCCCCTGCATCAATCAGTTGCAACATTTGAGCATCCGGGTCTGCTCCCTTTTTGACAAGCATAAAACCCTTGCTTTCAAAATTAAATGCAACTGCATTGGGCCCTGCAAGACTGCCCCCTCCCCTTTCAAAAACATTTTTAATTTCCTGGGCGGTTCTGTTTTTATTATCGCTCATTACTTCAACCATAACGCCAAATCCTCCTGGACCAAAACCTTCATAGGTTATCTCCTCCAGGTTTGCGGCCTCGGTTGTGGCTTTGGCAATTGCCCGCTCAATATTTTCTTTAGGCATACTGGCCGCCCGGGCTTTATCTATTTCAAAACGGAGTCTGAAGTTCATATCGGGGTCCGGCCCGTTTTTGGCTGCAATCATTATGGCACGGGCCATTTTACTAAAAAGATTCCCCTTAGCCGCATCATTGGTAGCCTTCTGGCGTTTGATTGTCGCGTAATGTGAATGACCGCTCATATCTTTTATGTATGCACCCGATTATATCTAAATTCGACTTATTTTGGAAGAACCTTAATGACCAACTATTGACAAGATTTACCCGCCATTTATACTCAATAGCAGTTCATATTACATGGATACGTCTGCTGCTCAAATTGCAATCACCTTTGCCCTCTTAGGGAAATGGAATGAAGCTGTCAAAGCCAATCTCGAAATAATTTCAGACAACCCCGACGACACCGACGCCCTAAATAGACTTGCCCGTGCTTATTGGGAACTTGGCAAAATATCCGAAGCCGAGAGTGTCACTCAAAAAGTTTTAAAAATAGACCCCGTCAACCCGATTGCAATGAAGTGTGCCGAGAAGTGGAAATCAGCAGAAGCCGGTATAGCTCATACGCCAAATCCCACCTCAACAGAGACATTTTTAGAAGAACCCGGCAAAACCAAACTTATTACTCTTCTAAACCTCGGGGATACCAAAGCTTTTGTAAACTTGGACCCCGGAGAAGAGGTGAAACTTGCCTCCCACGCATACAAAGTTTCTATTAACACTCTTGACGGAAAATACATAGGACGACTCCCTGACGATTTGGCTGCAAGACTTAGAAACTTAATTAAAGCCGGAAATAAATATCAGGTTTTAATGAAGTCGGTCGATCCGAAAGAAATAACGGTTTTTATCAGGGAGCTGGAAAGGGGTCCAAAAGCGCCCGATATACCTTCCTTCCCAACCGAAAAAATAGACTACGTTTCTTTTACCCCGCCGGAACTTGTACACAAGGATGCTCCCGAAACCCTAAACCCCGAAGAAGTATCGGAAGATTAGAATCTCCTAGCAAACGAAGCGCCTAAATCAATTTCAAGATCCATCTCTCCCCTACTGCCACCGGTTTTACAGGAAAACAAATCCGCAATCTTTTTAACCACTCGATGGTCCGTTCCTAAAACTAAACAATCACTTGAATCGGAATTCTTTTTTTCAACCGAGACAACCTTTCCACCCATTACTTCAACTATCTGTCCGACTTTGTCGGCAACACCCGGCACACCCGTCGTATCTTTTATAACCACCTTCAAGTTCCCGCCGGAATTGGCATCGGAAATATAATTATCCGAAAAATAAACCGTCAAACGAGGCGATATGGGGCCACCGAGTACGAATCCACTTTGTCCGTCGGTCAGTTTTTGTTTCAGCAAAAACTGATTTTTACCAAGATCTATTAAACCTCTTCCCGAATTATTAACTCTTAGGGCAAATAAACCAGCCGAAAACCGGTCACCTAAAGCTATATTTGTTGATTTTGGAAATACTATGAAATGTAAAATTCCCGGCAGGCTTCCGTCTGCCAAACTTTTTGCATCACTGTCACTCCACAAAAAAACAGGAAACAAGAAGTTTTGAGAGACAGTCTCGGCAAGCAAACTGCCTCCGGCTCCTTCATTTATTCCGAGTTGCCAGACATTTTTTATCCGGAGTTCTCCGTAATTTCTGGCAACATCCACCTCGGTGTCACCCGGAACAAGCAACGTTGTGAGCTCGTCCAGTTTTGGGTCCAGTACACTAACCGCCACCTCCCCACTTTCCAGTCTATAAGCCAAAATAAACTTATCTTGCGCGTTCCAATACTTCGTATCCGATCTAATAATTATAAGAAGTCCGATAATCAAAATTATCGGTAAGAAAACTTTAAAAAACAGACCGTACAATCGGCCTTTTTGTTTCCTTTCTTCAGCCAGTTTACGCCTTTGGGCAGATCTCATACGTGATTGTGAGAGACTCTTAAATTTCTAATCGCATCGCTTATTTCATCTCTTCCTTTGCCCCTGCTGATAAGTACGCTACGGATGATTTCAACTGCTGCCTCAAACTCGGGTTGGATAACCTTATCCACTTTTAAAGTTCTTAATTTTTCCCAATCTTCGTCTCTGTGAGCTCTTGAAATTATCTTGACCCCGGGTGCAACAGTTTGGACGTAAGTTATTAAAGTTTCTTGGGCCACCCGATCGGGAATCGCCAAAATGATTGCTTTGGCGCCCCTAATTCCAACTGCTTCCATAACTTCAGGTTCGGTCGGGTCTCCGTAAACAACCATTGTACCGGTATCTTTAAGCTCTTGAACCACTTTTTGGTCATAATCAACAACAACGAAAGGAATCTCGTATTCCCTCAAAGCTTTTCCAACCCAGCTCCCCACCCTGCCGTAACCGCAGATAATAATATGGTCTTTGAGTGTTTTTTCATCAAAATCGTGACGCTCACCGCTCATGAATATTTTATATTTTTTCATTTTTCTCCAAAACGGCAGGGTCAGACCATAAATAATCGGCGAAATAGTCAGAGTCAAAAGTGTAACCGAAATCCCGATCGATGTTTCTCCGGAACTTAAGAGATGAAGCCCGAGGGCTGAGGAAAAGATTACAAAGGCAAACTCTCCGACCTGCGCAAGCCCAAAACTATTGGCTATTCCCGTTTTGCCTTTAAACCCGAATGAAAAACTGATTACAAAAGTAATCACTGCTTTCAGAACCAGAACAATTAAGGTTATAGCGACGATGAGTCCAAATCTGGAAATAATTACCAAGGGACTGACTAAAAAGCCCAGACTTACAAAGAAAAGGGCGACAAATAGGTCCCTCAGAGGACGTGTCTCGGCAAAAATCGCATGATGTTCCTGAGATTCAGAAATTACTACTCCAGCCAAAAACGCTCCCAAGGCCGGTGAAATCCCAAAAAATGATGTGATCGCGGCAGTTCCGAGAGCCATTGCGATTGCCGACAAAAGAAGAAGTTCCCGGGAGTTGGTTGCCGCCAGACGGTGAATAAAATAGGGAAAAACAACCTTGCCCAAGATGAGTGTCCCGGTAATCACAAGGGCAGCTTTTAATAAAGATGCCATGATCGGTCCGAAAAGTCCTGCCGGCGAAATGACCGAAAGAACGGGCAAAATAACCATCACCGGAATTACGGCAAGATCCTGGACAAGCGACCAACCGAGCATTATTTCACCATGGATTGTGTCCGTCTCCCCCCGGTCGGAAAGTATTTTGACAAGAACTGCGGTTGAGGAAATCGAAAAACCAAGCGAAAGAACAAGCGAGGCTATCGGGGGTAAACCAAACCACAAAAGAACAAGATAACTAAAAAATGTAACTAATACAATTTGAATTAAGGCTCCGATTACCGCAACCCGCAGAAATTTCGAAAGCCTGTCAAACGAAAGTTCAACCCCGACGGAAAACAAAAGAAGGATTATTCCGATTTGAGCCAGACCTGAGACCTCTTTGAGCTGGGGAGGCAAAATCGCCCCGATTACAATTCCGGCAATAATATAACCGACCAATCCGGGAAGCTTGAGCTTTTTGGCAACCAGCCCGCCGACAACAGCCGCAACAACAACAAAGAAAAGTCCCAGGACAGTATCCATTCATATTTATATTAGCCGAGGCCAATGCTCGTGTAAAGAGGTTGTGAAAGTGTAAACCTTCTAAAGACTTTTAAGAACGTCTTTTAAATCATCTGGAAGTTCAGATTTAAATTCAACTTCTCTGCCTGTCGTGGGGTGGATAAATTTTATTGAGGCGGCGTGCAGAAAAAGCCTCGGGCACCATTTCCTGTCATTCCTCGCCGTCTTTCGGCCTGCATAGAATTCATCGGCAACTATGGCATGCTTTATATACTTGCAATGAATTCTTATCTGATGTGTTCTGCCTGTTTTCGGATAGAATTCGACCAAGGTGTGCCCAGCATTATTGCCCGGAAAAAATTGCAAAACTTTATAATTTGTTTCCGAGTTTCTTCCCCCGGCGACAACTCCAAATCTGTCACGTCTCCAGGGAAGCCTGCCGACCGGAACGGTAACAATTCCTTCCGAGGGTTCCAGTTTCCCGTGAACGAGAGCGATATAAGTCTTTTGCACTTCCCTACTCTTAAATTCTGCCTGAAGCTTATCGAAAGATTCCTTATTCTTGGCAACAATCATCACCCCGCTTGTTTCTTTGTCCAGCCGGTGAACAATGCCGTGACGCGATTCCGTGTCATTGGCAAGCGGATAGTCAAATTGCCGAAGCCAAGTCTGGAGAACGGGCTGATTTTTGGTAGTCCCAGCCTCATTTACAATCCAACCAGCAGGTTTATCAATAACAAAAAGCGAGTCATCCTGACAAATAATTTTCGGTTCCATGAAGACTATTTTACTCTATTTTTCCCTCTTCTTTGCATCCTTGGCGCAAAGAGTTGCTTCGGGGAAAGCCATCAGGCGGGCTGTATCAATCATCTGTCCGCATTCCTCACAAATTCCATACTTCCCCACTTTAATTCGCGTCAATGCTTTCCTAATCCCGATTATACTTTTGTTAATTTCTTTCTTTATCGCAGAGGTTCGGGCATGTCCAAACTGTTCATCGGCTTCGGTGTCAGGAGCTGCATTGTCATCAACCCTGGAGGGGTTGGCAAACGGATCCTCTTTCGAAATTTCCTTTTTTCTTTTTTCCAGCATATGAAGTCTGGCGGCCAAAAAATGGGCAACGGGCGTTAAAACATTTGACGGAAATCTCAGTGTTGAATTTTTTGATTTCATTTTTTTACTTTACCCAAATTTAAAAATAACAGAAAACAAATTAATACTGTTACCCCCGACAAGGCAGTCTCCCCGCTTCCAGCAAAGGATAGCATAGGAACTTTCACGATAGCAATAGCAGATCTAATCAAAAAAATTAATATCGCGGTAGCCAAACCGGCAAACCCGATTTTACCGGATTTATACCAGCTAAATCTTTTATAGTGCGTGTCAAAATAATAGGCAACAAAAACCATGATAAGTATTACGAGAAAAGCTAAGAAAGAGCTTAAGGAGGACTTTGCCACCGAGTCTTGTAAAAAAACCAAAGCTAACCAGGGCAAGGATGAAAGTATGAAAGCCTCCAAGGTTTCATAAAATCTGACTCTAAACCTGAGGATCGCAAACGCCAAACCGACTAGTCCACCAGTGGCCGCTGTCCAAAAAAACCAAGCCGGGAAAAATCCGGAAGCAATTGCGTAGCCAATCCCGATCCCGGCAAGTATATATGTTGCCGATTTAAAAATAATTTCTGCCGCATAATCTTCCTTAAGACGCTTCCAAAATAGAAACAGAAAAATTAAAATCCCAAATACGGCAACCCCAATACTTTCCAGCATATATAAATTATACCCTACTTGACTGGCATTTTGCGTGAAAAACGGTTACTATTACTTCTACGTATGTTGGAGACTCCGCATGTTTTTGTAGGCGCCGCCATTGCCACCAAAATTCCCAATCCGTTTATCGCAATTCCCTTGGCCTTTGCCAGTCATTTTATTCTTGAGATGGTCCCCCACTGGAATCCGCACCTTAACTCCGAAACCGAGAAATTCGGGGCACCCACAAGAAGAAGCACGGTCATTACCTCGATCGATTCAACCCTTGCCCTTGCCTCCGGCTCTTTTATCGCGTACCAGGCACTGCCCAATTGGGGACACGCATTAACAATTTTGGCTGCATGTTTCGCGTCCGTTCTTCCCGATGTAATGGAGGGACCGTATTTTTTCCTAAGAATGAAAAACTCCTTTATCAAAAAGTGGATTGCTTTTCAAAAATCGCTTCAAAACGATACAACTGTCTTCTGGGGATTTCTGACTCAAACTCTGACTATTCTGGCAGCCATCTTCTGGCTAAGGAGCTAAGCGGCAAGTGCCGAGGGTGGGAGTCGAACCCACATGAGGTTTAAGGCCCCATAGGTTTTTGAGACCTACGCGTCTACCATTCCGCCACCTCGGCTCCATGGCTATTTTAACACATTTTCAATCTTGACATTTAAACCTTTCCGTCTCAGAATAGCCGCAATAAAAGAGAACAATCCGATAGAAATTTTATTCTCCGGCAGGCCAGGCTTCCTTGGCGGACTATCCAACGAGGAGGAACTCGCGCAAATATGTCCCAAGGAATTTAAGAAAGACAATCCCTGGTCAAACTATGCTTCATTGATTTTCTTTAGAGGCGCAGACATCAGCAACTGGAAATGGGCAACCGAGGGCGAAGCCATTAGAAAAGTCCAGATTACCTGCTTTCATGGGCTTTTGCGAGGGTTTGATTTAGCCCACGAAGACAAAGAGGCGGTTGCTGGTTGGATGCTTTCCAAAATGCTCACAGAGGTCCCCGAATATTTAGCCCCTAAAAAATAGCGTCAACTACTTTGTATGTTTTGTCTCCCGACCGAAGAACTTGATCTTGTCCCCCTTGAAGTGAAGGGGAACGCTATTTACTTCTATAATTTCTATAAACCTTCCCATGCCTCCCTATTGCCAGAAATCTTGCCACATTTTTCGTCTTCCATTCATAGACAATTCTAATATCATCTGTGACGCTAAACGCCCATTTGCCACTTAATTTTCCTTTGAGTTTGTGATTACGGAGACGGGTGTCCAGAGGATGTTTCTGAAAGATTTTTACCCTTTCCCAAACAATTGCTTTTTGCTCCGGCTCGAGGCGAATCAATTCTTTATAACTGATATCAAAGTTTCCGGACAGTCTTATTTTTACCATTGAAGTACTCTTCTAAATCCTTCTCCGATTCAAAAACCAAATCTTTCTTCTCAGAATCCCGGGATGACTCCAAAACATAATCCTCAAATTCGTTGGTGAATCCGTTTTGGGTAATTCGTCCATATAAAGTTTTCCGAAGGGCATCCCTTATCAACTCACTTACAGAACTATACCTTTTAGCTATTAATGCTCTTTTGGCATCGTTGTACATGTCCTTTGGCAACGAAATATTTATGGTAGTTAACATACAAACATTGTATGCCTAGGATACAAGGTTGTCAAGTACCTATTTTGTGTGTTTTGTCTCCCGCCCGAAAAACTTAATCCTATCTCCCCTAAAACGAAGCATAACGCTTTTTAGGGGACCGTTTCTGTGTTTAGCAATATCAAGCATAATATTTTCCGGGTTTTCGTCATCCTCCCGCCAGAGAAACATAACCACATCCGCATCCTGCTCAATACTCCCCGACTCCCTTAGGTCCGCAAGTTGTGGCTTTTTGCCTCCGCGGGTTTCTACAGCCCGGGAGAGCTGCGAAAGTGCCAGAACTGGAACTTTAAGTTCCCTGGCCAAATTTTTAAGTCCCTGGGAAATCTCCGAAACTTCCTGAACCCTATTTTCGAGCTGCCTACTTCTTGCTAGTTGCAAATAATCAACAACGATGAGGTCCACCCCGCTTTCGACCTGAAGACGGCGGGCTTTGGTTCTCATTTCCAGAATTGAAAGTGCGGGCGTATCATCGATAAAAAGCGGGGCTTCAGCCAACTCCCCCATCGCGTTGCTCAGTTTTGTAAAATCATCCTCGGAAAGCTTTCCGGTTTTTAGCTTCCAGGCATCAATATCAGCTTGAGCTACAAGCAAGCGGTCAACCAGCTCCTCCCTACTCATTTCAAGAGAGAAAAACCCGACAGGTCTTTTAAGGTCAACGGCAACGTACTGGGCAATGTTTGTGGCAAGCGATGTCTTTCCTACCGCCGGCCTCGCCGCCAGAATTATCAGGTTCGATTGCTGAAGTCCGGCCAGGGCATCATCCAGATCTGCAAAACCTGTCGGCACACCCCTAATCCCCGCCCCGGATTTGTGAAGCTCGTCCAGCCTGTCAAAACTTGCAGCCAGTGTGTCCCTCACTGAAATAAATGCCTTACTCAGAGATTTTTGGCTCAGGGAAAAAATTTCACTTTCTGCTTTGTCCAGGGCCTCATTGGCCGCCAGTCCTTCATCCATTGAAACTTCGACGAGGCGTGTCGCCGCCGACATTAAGGATCTTTTTGTGGCAGTATCTTTAACAATCCTTCCATAATGTTCAACATGGGCCGCGGTCGGGACTTTATTGGCCAAATCAGCGAGAAAAGACGAGCTTCCGATATTTTTAAGGTTTTTTCTTTTTTTGAGTCTCTCGGTAACAGTCAGAACATCAATCGGAACCCTCTCTTCGTAAAGATCCAAGCAGGCCTGATAAATATCCCTCAAACGTTCGTCATAGAAATCTTCCGGAAGTAAAAATTCGGCAACGGCGATTACCGCATCCTTATCTATAAGCATCGCACCAAGTACGCTTTCTTCCGCTTCCTGAGAATGAGGAGGAACCCGGGTTTTTAATTGAATGTCTGCCATATATTTTAACCTTTTACTATGTTAATGGCAGTCTGTAAAGAGGACTATTTCTTCTCCAAAACAATAACTTTGCTACCTTGGTCTTCCAAAATGTCTTCCTTTCTGAGCGAAAACTTAGGCAAGTGTTCCACTGTCATTCCGATTTCTTTCAAAAATTTTTCAACCGGTTCGAGTTTGGCAAACGAATCGGCATTAAGTCCGGGGACAGCATAATGCATCGGGATTGTAAAATATGGATCGATTTTACCGACAATTTCGGTAGCCTCTTTCGGACCGATGGTAAAAAATCCCCCAACTGGAATCATTAAGACGTCGATAGATCCCATTTCATTTACAAGATCATCGGAAAGCGTGTGGCCAAGGTCCCCCAAATGGGCCAACCTAAGTCCATCGGCCTCAATAACAAAAATAGTATTCTTTCCGCGTTCTGTCCCGGCTTTACCATCATGAAATGACGGATAGCCGATAATCGAAACCCCCATAACCTCATATTCTCCCGGCCCCTCAATCACTTTTTTGACCCCGGAAACCTTACTTACCGCATTGTGGTCGGGGTGACTGTGGGAAACTGTAACGATTTCGCCTTCAACCCCGGAATATTTAAGACCAACCATGGCCGGATCAAAAGGATCTGTAATTACCGAAACCTTTTGTTTTACGCCAGCAGGCGAGGAGTTTACGACTATCTTAAAGCTGGAATGACCGAGATAAGTAATATCCATTCCATCCGCACTTTAGCAAATTGACAAAAATTTGGCAATACCGTATATTGACGGCTGAAGAGAAATACAATGAGACGCGAAATACTTTGGGCCGCGGCAGTAGGAATTTCATTCGGACTTATTATTGCCTTTGGTGCATGGAGAATAAATTCATCTTTAAATAAATCAAAACCGGGTAACCCCGAGGCAACTCCAGCTTCACAAAATCCCGGAGCGGAATTCAAAATCAGTCTAAATACTCCTGAGGACAACGACGTGGTTACCACCTCTCCCGTAGCCGTTTCCGGAATAACCAAACCGCTTAGCTGGATTGTTTTCTCCGGAGAAAAGGGAGATTATATTTTACAAAGTGACGAAAATGGAATTTTTAGTCAGGACGTAGACCTAACAGCCGGAATCAATCAAATTAAGATCACGGCTCTTGACTCGACTAATTCCCAGACTCTCCAAAAAGTCCTCGTCGTTTACTCATCGGCATTTCAACTTCGATCTAACGTTCCCACTCCGGCAAGTGCCGCGACGGGAGAGGCCGCAATTAGCCAAAATGTTGCCCAGAAAGTGGCCGCGGCCAGAAATACAGCCAAAGCTTATCTCGGCGTGGTCACGGATATAACAAGTACAACCATTCAAATAAAAACTCCGGAAAGCCAAATACAGCAAATCTCAGTCGGGACCGACGGAATTACAGTTGTTAATACCAAGGGAACAAATAACAAACAGGTCAAGTTGACAGATGTCGCAATCGGAGATTTCATTGTAGCCATGGGGTACGTCAACGGAAATCAGGTCCTTGCCGCCCAGAGAATACTAATTACCGATCCCCTGCAGAATTCGCAGTTATCTGTTTCTTTAAATAAGGTAACTGCCATAACTATAAAATCTTTAACTGTCACCGATATCAAAAATGGGAAAAGCGCAACTCTGACACCGGATAAAAATACGGCGATAGCATCATTTGCAAACGGCAAAACAAGCAATATTAAAATTACTGCGATAGCTACGGATGATCTTATTATTTACGTTACAGATACATCCGGCACCCCCCCGCTCCTGCGCTCGATTTTCGATATCGGCAAACCCCAAGGTTAAAAAATGGTAATATAGAGCTATGCAAAAAGGACCTGTTACACCCAAAGGCTTCGGTGATGTGATGCCTACCGAGGCGGTTAAAAGGCGTTCAATGGTGGGCGCCGTTGTTCCTGTGCTTGAAAAATATGGATTTACCCCCCTTGAAACACCCACTGTCGAATTTGCCGAAACACTTCTGGGAAAATATGGGGAGGAAGAGAAATTAATTTATCAATTTGAGGATAAAGGTGGAAGAAAACTGGCATTGAGATACGATTTGACCGTTCCCCTGGCCCGCTTTGTTGCCAACAATCTCGGACTACTCAAGCCGACTTTTTCCAGATATCAAATCGGTCAGGTTTTTAGAGGCGAAAATCCCCAAAAAGGCAGAAAGCGCGAATTCACCCAGTTTGATTTTGATACTGTCGGGTCCGCAGACTTTTCCGAGGATGTCAAAGTAGTTTCAGCCATCATCGAATCTATCCGTGCAATCGGTCTAAATAGTGCTATCGTTCAGATTAACGACAGAGAACTTTTCGATAAAATCGGTTTATCCAAAGAGGCGGTAACTGCAATCGATAAAATCGATAAAATCGGGCGCGATGCCGTAGTTGGGCTTTTGAAAGATATCGATCTCGAAAAGGCTGAAAAAATGTTTGCCGAACTTGAAAAATCGGAAAAAACAGAAAGGCTTTCAAACATTTTCTCCGGACTCAAAAAAGCCGGGTTTATCGAAGGAAAAGATTTCGCCTTTAACCCCTACCTGGCCCGCGGTTTAAATTATTACACTTCGACTATTTTTGAACTTAAACTTGATAAGACTCTCGGAGGCCTCTCTGTCGGCGGCGGCGGCAGATATGACAATTTGATCGGGATGTTCGCCGGGCGCGATATTCCGGCAGTTGGCTTTTCCTTTGGAATTGACCGAATAATCGACCTTTTACCCTAACTCATGAAGCCTGTCCGCAAGAGAGCCTATATTGAACTTCTAATTGTGTCGGCCATATGGGGATTTGCTGCCCCTATT
>Ga0209777_10001272_pt1 | contig 37430 bp, 34 predicted proteins | sample FrelakmetHBP12HB_FD_187147 | JGI IMG/M metagenome (GOLD analysis project Ga0209777, IMG submission 187147) | Freshwater lake sediment microbial communities from the University of Notre Dame, USA, for methane emissions studies -HBP12 HB (SPAdes)... | ecosystem: Environmental > Aquatic >...
AGGCTGAACGTCTCCGTCCCCCCATCATTCACTACCACCGATCCCAATGGTGAAATGCTTCCATTCCCGCCTGTCGAAGCACTGATCGTATGCGTGATTATCGAAAAGACCGCGATCACCGTACAATCCCCTGTGATCGGCCCTGTCCGGTATGTGTTGCCGCCCACCCATGTCACCCCACAACCCGTCACTGTCGAAATCTGGTAATGGCCGTTCGTCGGCATCACGGTAAAATCGGCCGTCCCGTTATAGCTCACGGTCTGCGGCGTCAACGGACTGATCGTACCCCCTATCCCTGCCCACGCCGTCACGGTGTATGTATTGATCGCAAAACTCGCCGCCACCGTGCAATCCACCGTCACCGGATTCGTCGTGAACGAATTCCCGGTCAGTGTTCCACCGCACCCCCCCGATACCGAATCAATGTGATACCCCGGATTCGGCGTCAGGCTGAACGTTTCCGTCGCCCCATAATTCACCGGCACCAACCCCGATGGCAATATCGTCCCGTTTCCAGACGAAGTGGCTGTGACCGTGTGGGTGTCAATCGCAAAGGTTGCATAGATGCTATGATCCGTTGTCACACTGGAAAAGGGATAGGAGGTCGTTGCGCCTGCGGAGATCCCGTCCACGACAACGTCAAACACATGATATCCCGTACTGGGAGTGATGGTGAACGTCTGACTCCCCCCATCATTCACCGTGACGACTCCTGAGGGAAAAATGTTTCCGTTTGCTCCTGCCGATGCCGTGATCGTGTGGGTGTGAATAAAGGTTACCACAACGTCGTGAATCTGAGTCACACTCGAGATGACGTAAGGATTCGCTATGGGTTTTGAAACCCCGTTGTCAACGATGGAGGAAATGGCGTAACCCGTATTCGGATAGATATCGATCGAAGCGCTTCCGCCATCAACTATCATCTGGGAAGCAGGACCAACTGACCCATGTCCTCCTGAGACCAAAGCATTGACAGCGTATTTTCCAACATTAAACGTCACCGGGATACTCAGCTTCGGATAGGGGGTATCGCTCTTAACTTTCAATTCTGCGGTGTAGGTCCCATTGGAAAGTCCGGATGCGTTGAAGGATATGGTCACCGACTGGTTACCCCCCGAAGGGATCGTTCCAGTGGTTGGGCTCTCGCTCAGCCATAACACATCTGCCGCATAACAGATACTGGTGGTTTCACCGCTTTCAATGTGGTAAATCGTTCCGGTTTGCTGATCCGTCGCCCACAACCGGCCATCACAGTCAATTTCGAGACCAGCGCCCCCGTAAGCACTAAATCCCGTAATATTGAAACTCCCGATCTGGGTGTAGCCCCCAGGCACATTCAGCACATAGACCGGGTTGGGATCACCATTGACCATCACGAATAGATGCTTCGTATCCGGATTATAGGCAAGGCCCGCGATCGCAAGGCCAACGTCAACCTCATCCAGGATCGTGCCGCCGGAATCAAAGCGGTAAATCTTGCCATCGTTCCATCCTCCGGCGTACCACGTATCAGAATCAGGATCGTACGCAAGCCCTCGCTGATTTACGGAAAACCCCGTTGGACTGCCGGGACATATCTTGTTGCCCGTATAGCCACTTGCCGGATTGATCTCGTAGATACAGTTGTCAGGACTCTGAACGTTCATTACCCACAACTTTCCCGTATTGTAGTTGAATGCTCCGTCAGCAGGTCCAGAGGTCGGACTCCATGAGAAAGGATAGGACCGGCCTGTTCCGACACCTGCCGTCGTATATTCGTAAAACGTATTATTACCACCCCATAAGGGGCTGGGACTGCCAACCCATACCGTGTCATCCCAATAGTCGTAGGCTAAACCCCATGCGTAAGTAAGGCCGGAAGCCCAGCTCTCAACGATGTCACCAGGAGCCCCGGGCAGTAGAGTGGATACAAATTCCTTTATCTCAAATCCTGCCGCAAGACCACCTGCGTTACTCAATACAAGCGGGATCGCCGTGGAGCCTCCCGGCGGGACGGTCACGTTCAGGCTCCACGGGTTCGCGGTGAGGTACCCCGCAGGCAGGCCGAAGTTCAATTCATTGGTATTCGACTCCACGTCCATAGACTGAACGATCGTGCCATAGCCTCCGCTCTTGGAAGCAGTAAAAGTATGAGAGCCCGGGGGTGAAAACAAGACATAAGCTCCCCTGATATCGGTCGTAGTCGTCCCTCCGCTGTCATTGCTCACCGTAGCATCAGCGATAAAGTTCTCTGTGTTGACATCATAGACATACCCGGCAACCAGACCGCCGGGTTGGGGAAGACAGCTCCCCATGTCCACATTATCGACCTCCCACCACCAAGCCCACAATGCATTGAAGTAGTGGAACCTTACTTTCACATTCGAATGCCCTGCCGCAAGGCTCGAAATGTCGAGACCCTCGTGGTGGGGACCTCGGTAATCCCCAGTCTTTCTCCATATATTGAACCAGCTTGAGCCCCCATCATTGCTGATATCCACATCAGCGATGTCCCCGAGGTACCAATAGTCCGTGTCAAACTGAAGAAGGACCTGGGCGTAGCCGCTGAAGTCCACGGATGGGCTGCGCAGTTCTGTATCCATGTTAACTGTCCCTGCCTTGTCGCTATCCGCGATTGCGAAATTCCCGCTTCCTCCGGTCAAATTACCGCGACTACCCGGATCGTTAAATCTCCAGATCGCACCCGTCCCGGCATTATCGACAACCGACCACCCCGCCGGAAGGGAACCACTGCTGAACTCCTCGTGTATCGCCGAATGGTGCTGATAGCCTGGGGCGTTGCAGGTAGATACGTTTACAGTGAGGGCAAAATTCTCCACATTCCAATAATCAGTGAGGACTACAGACCGGACCTCAGGGTTATATCCGCCTGTAACTGCGCTGACGGTGAAAGTGAATGGGATGTCCGGGGTCAAATAGGCGTAGTAGGTCCCATTTGCCGGGTCGGTGTAAACGGTTTCCGAATACCCCGGACCCGTGATGTCGATCCTGGCATAAAGAGGCCAGCCATGGCCTGATCCATCGGTTACAGTGCCTGTGACTTCCCCGGGCCACATAGAAGAAGAAAGATAAAAGTCCTGGGTTGTCGTCAGGCCGTCAGCCACGGCGACTCCAGTCACTGCCGCAGGTTCATACCACGATGCCGAAGCTTTAACAGTATAGGTTCCCGACTGCAGGATGGGAAACTGGTAATAGCCGCTTCCATCGGTAATCGTTGAGTATAGACCTGCCTGGACCAAAGCGTTGGGAATCGGAGTGCCATACCCCGAATCATACACCGTTCCTTCCAGCGTGCCCGTGGAAGGAGCGGTACAGGACGGAAACTTAAAGGCCCCGATGCGCGTCTTCCAAGGGGCTGTTCCAACGGTGTCATAATACTCCTGAGTGTACCAGAAGGTGCAGCCGTCTACCGGATCAACAGACATGGTGCTGTAATCTCCCCACCGACTGGCAACACCGCTCTGGTACCCTGATCCCGCGATAAGCGTCGTCTCCCCCTGGGTCATCAAACCAAGGGCATCGCCTGCCAGCCTGCCTGTGTAGCGAACGGATGGATAAACGCTGGTGCTCGAAACACTGTATCCGAGTGCCATGTTGCCGCTACTGTCCATAGCAATGCTTCCCATCCAGCGATGGTTAGCGTCTGGTGCGTATGTTCCCTGTTGATAGATTCCCCAGCCACTTCCCGTGTCACCCAGTTCATACCAGCGAATGCCTGCGTGATCGCCCCCATCTACGTCGACCGTGTGGTTGACGACCATTGACTGATGGCTGCCAAAATTGCGGTACTGTAACCGGTACATGAGGCGATCGGAGATAGCGTCAACCTTGACCGTCGTGACCGGCTGGGGAATGCAGTTGCTTACGTAGCCGCAGAGATTGCTGTCAAATGAGGCAGTACCTAACACCACATTGGGGAAACCCGAGAGTCCGAAGGTTGAATTGGCGGGGGTAGCCCAGTCCACGTGAAACTCCCAGATGCTCAGGCGATCCGTAGGAAAGAATCCCGATGCGGCATCGTCCATTTCGACGTAGTAATTCGGGGTTCCCGGAGGCGGGACCGGGCCGTTCAGATGAGAGGGCAGCATGCCGCTATAATTGGGGTTAACGGAATACAAATCGAAAAAGATCATCCGCGCTGGCGCACCGATGAGCATTTCGTCTCTCTCAAAGACAAAGGCGCCCTGCCCCGCCCATTGCGTTAAAGTATTGTTAAATTGGTTGGCCGTCATGTAATAGCCATCCGGCCACACACCGAACTTGGCATAATCTGGAAATTTGTTGCCGGGAATCTGATAAGCGTATCGGTACCACGCCCCGGTAGGATTTGCAGTCTGAGAAATGGCGATACACTGGTAATGGGGACCTGTGCCATTCCAGACAAGCTGGCTCATCAGCCAGCGGTCAGCTAAATGATCATAAAGGGCGATAGGATCACCATCGTTATGAGTTTCGCAGGGTCCTCCAAACGCGCTCCAGAGGGTATTCCCCTTCGCAGGCCCGTAAAGCAAGTTCCCATTCTTGTCCCATATGGCAAAGTGGAGGTTGACCCACTGAACATAATGATTGGGGCCAACGTCCCCTTCTGTATCCGGCGGATAAACACTGTCTATGTTATTCACTCCGGCGAAATTCAGAATGGGCGAAGGCATTTCCAGGGGACCGGGAAAGTCCTGCAGAACAGGATCCAGACCAAGGGCCTTCTTTCCTGCCTCGGCTGTCGCTTGGGCCTTGGGGAGTAGCCCTATAGGAATCTCATAAATCTCCTCTTCTCCCTGTGGAAGCGATGTTTCAATGGGAATTATGGAGGAAAGAGGTGGCGAAACATCAGATTTGACCGGATAGCTTACTATCGGTACCAAAGGCTCGGGTGCCTCAGCAGCATAGGCTTTTCCACAGACTACGAACCCGACTAAAACGATCGTCACCAAAAATAATGTTTTTTTCATAATTTCCTCCTCATCTCCCCCATCAAGGTTGGGGGCGCTTGCCCTGTTTTCCCGAGCACTCGACGAAAAAAACCTGGCTTCTCCTATGCGAACACCAGGCTTGAAACGTCCTTCTATCCTTCAACCCCCGGATGATTACTTAAAGGACTAGAATGGATTGACGCTCCGTCAGGCACCCCTTGTATCCCCGATCAAAACTTCGCCGTTATTAAACCATACCCCCCCTAACAAGTCAAGACAATTCTGTGAGATCTCCCTGACCCCGTGATGCGTCATCGAGGTTTTCCAGGCAGACACGCAGGTCTGTCCCTACAATGAGCCCAGGTTGGATGGCATCGATGGTGTATACTTGTTTCTTATGAGGCAAAAATGAGGTATGGAAGGTCCAAAAAATGACGGGAACGGGAAACGAACTAATCTTCGCGAAGCTGGATGGATTCGGCCGGGCACTGCTTCACGCAGGCCCAGCATTCGATACAGTCTTCAGGGCGGATGGGATTGGACTTATCCTCTTCCAGGACGTAGACTTCATTCGGGCAGATCTCCACGCAGTTGCCACACCCACTGCATATTTCTCGATTCACAACGGGATGCATCCTTGCCTCATACGGTCAGAACCCACAAACTCGAAAATTCCAAACGCCAAATCCCAAACAAATTCCAGGCACCAATTTCAAATGATCGAACAAACCGATTCGTGAATTGGAATTCAGCTTATTGGAATTTTTTGGGATTTGGTGCTTGGAACGTGGTGCTTGCCTAACATACCTGTTTCGTTCCACAGCTCAGAACCTGGGCGGCCTTGCTTCCGCTTCGATAGATGGTGATGCCCTTACATCGCTCGCGATAGGCCATCAAATAGGCGTCCCTGACGTCCTCTTTCGTTGCATCCTGCGGGAGATTAATCGTCTTCGAAACGGCATTGTCCGTATATTCCTGGAAGGCCGCCTGCATTTTGATATGCCAGACCGGCGGAATTTTGAACGCCGTGACAAACAGATCCTTTATGTGCTGGGGAACCCCGGACAACTCTCGCAGGCTTCTTCCTTCCGAAATGGATCGCCGGACTTCCGGCGTTAAGAACCCTTCCCTTTCCCCCATCTCCTGAAAGAGGGGATCCAGGATTTCAAATTCCATGCCCTCCAGAGCCCTTCGAATGTATTGAACGGCATAGAGGGGCTCGATTCCACTCGAGCAGTCGGCAAGTAAACTCAGCGTCCCCGTGGGAGCAATGCTCGTCACCGTGGCGTTTCTGAGCTTCATGCCTCCCGGCCGATCGTAGATGGAGTCCGTAAAATTCGGAAAGGCCCCTCTCGGGGCCGCAAGTTCCATCGACGCCTCCCGGGCCTGGCGCTGAATGAAGCTCATCAGTCCCCTGGCCACTTCCAGGGCCTTCTGCGAATTGTAAGAAATGCCAAGACGGATGAAGAAATGAGCGAGCCCCATCACTCCGAGGCCGATCTTTCGATTCCCCCGCGCCATCTGGGCGACCTGGGGCAATGGGAAACTGCTCATGTCGATCATGTTATCCAGGAAACGAACTGAAAGCCTCACAGCCTTGCCGATCTTTTCAAAATCGACCTCCCCCTTTCCATTGCTTTCCCTCACCATATTGGAAAGATTGATCGATCCGAGGACACAGGGCTCGTAAGGCAAGAGCGGCACTTCGCCGCAGGGGTTTGTGCTCTCGATCTCCCCTAATTGAGGGGTGGGGTTCGCCACGTTGATCCGATCGAGAAAGAGGACACCCGGATCTCCGGTCTCCCAGGCGGCAGCAGCCACGGCATCGAATACCTTTTTTGCGTTCAGCCGTCCCGCCTTCCTCCCCGTTCTGGGGTTGACCAGATCATAATCACTGTCCTTCACCAGAGCCTCCATGAAGGCCGTGGTGACCCCCACTGAAAGGTTGAAGTTCTCCATCTCCTTGGGACGCTGCTTGATCATGATAAATTCCATGACGTCCGGGTGATCGACCCTCAGTACCCCCATGTTGGCGCCTCTTCGGGTACCGCCCTGTTTGATCACCTCTGTCGCCATATTGAAGACTCTCATAAACGAAACAGGGCCGCTCGCCATTCCTCCTGTGGATCGAACCGCATCATCCCTGGGCCTCAGGTGACTGAAAGAGAAACCCGTCCCTCCCCCGCTCTGGTGAATGAGAGCCGTGTATTTGACCGTCTCGAAAATCGATTCGAGGGAATCCTGGACAGGAAGGACAAAACAGGCGGCCAATTGCTGAAGCTCCCTGCCCGCATTCATCAGGCACGGAGAGTTTGGAAGGAAGTCAAGGGAGGCCATCATCCGGAAGAACGCTTCTGAGAGCTCTTCGGGAGAGGAATTCGCGTTGTAAGAACGCTCAGCCTCGGCCACATTGCGGGCGACACGCCAGAACATATCCTCCGGAGACTCGGCTACTCTTCCCTCTTCATCCTTTTTCAGATATCTCTTTTCCAGAACACGAAGGGCATGGTCCGTAAACCGGGGATACACCATTCTAAGTTTCCTGGGGGTCCCTTAAGAAAATCCCCCAGCCTCCGGAATGTCACTCAAACGGTCTCGACACTCTTCACTTCCGGCACCTGCTGCTTCAAGACCCTTTCCACACCCATTTTCAGGGTCATCTGAGACATGGGACAACCCCCGCAGGCACCTTTCAGTCTGACCTTGACCACCCCGTCGATCACATCAACGAGTTCGATGTCCCCGCCGTCAGCCTGAAGGTTAGGGCGTATCTTCTCCAGTGCCTTTTCAACGTTTTCTCTCATCTTCTGTCACCTCCTCATTCCCGGTTCACCTGCCGTTATTCGGTAATCCGTAAATTCTCGGATCCCCTTTTTTTATAATAACACAAAAAAGGCTGTGTCAAAAATAATCAAGGCCCTCCCTCTGTGGAAAGGCCCTGGCTAAACGGTCTTCTCGGTTGAGATTCCTACTTTCCTTTCTTCTCGTGGTCTTCCAGCTTCTTCTTGAAGTAACGGGCAAGGGCATCAGGCTTTTCGCAGCATTTTATATCCCCTTCACAGGTCGTGCTGTTGCTATCGATGTCGCAGTAGCCAACTCCTTTCCCGAAGCTCAGGCTCTCAGGTTTCCTGAAAAGCGGACATCTCTTTTTCTCTTTTTCCATCGCCATCCTCCTTCTCCCCGTTCCTCCCCACAAGAGCTAATTTCCCGGGTCAACGAAAAAGGCCCGTGTGAGGATAGACCACGGGCCCGCAAAATTCCTTTTGCTTCGGCAACCCGGCTATCCAGGGGTCTGCAACAGCAGATCCGCAAGAGGACACCTTTGACCAACAGCCAAAGGTAAGAAGCCCTTTCGGGGTTCCCATCTGGACCCGTGCCTGCACGCCGGAGTACCTGCCGACCGCAGGTAAGTCTTCCCGTGTACAGGCACTCCCGCGTGCTCTATCGCCTCTCGGCACGCAGGCGTGGCTTTCCGTCCCACGATTACTCGTGGTTTGGCTTTATCGGCAACCAGTCTCTGTGTGAAAATTACCTGATCAAATATTGTGCAATTTCAATACCAAGCAGGAATGATTCGCCAAACCGATTGATCTATCGGGCAGTTATCTGTTTCAGGCATTCTGACGAGATATGAAAAGGTGACTCTTTTCGTCAGAAAAAAGAACCAATTAGTGGCTGCGAGGTCCGTGGAGAGGAGCATGATCGAACAGCGATCAGCGGGAAACCCATTCCGGAATTCTGTATGAATCGTCCGGTCCGAGCTTTACCGTGAATTTTCCGTATCCATCAAGATCGAGCAGGAGATAGTCGATGGGAGGCTCCTGGTCTTTATCGACCGCATAGGCAAAGACCTTTCCATTCCCGCTCACCCTCGCCACATGTCCACCGTCGGGAGTAAGGAATTTTTCGACCATCTTCTCTACGCCATCCACATTCTTCACCGTGATCGAATAGGGATGGAGGCCTTTCAAATCCGGGATCGGCCAACCCTGTTTATTGATATCCTGCCCTGGAGAGAGGGCAGCGAAAAGAAGAAGAGTCAAAGCAACAACGAGCCGACCGAGCGACTTCGGCCATGTCATCTTTTTCAAGGTTAGGGCCAATCTTCTATCAGGATTTTCCTTTAAGGGATGTTCTATCTTTTTTCCAATTACCACCCCGGACTTTGCTCATTGCCCATTGATCATTAAGAATTGACCATTGTTCTTTACTCTTTCGCCTCAAGATATTTCTCCACGGCAAAAGCGGCAGTTGCCCCATCCCCCACAGCGGTAGTGATCTGTCGCAGCAACTGCTTCCGGCAATCGCCGGCAGCAAAAATTCCCTTCTCAGAGGTTTCGCAATTCGCGCTGGTGAGGATATATCCGGCCTCATCCACCTGAATCAGGCCCTTCAGGAATTGGGTCCGGGGAGAAATCCCAACAAAGATAAAAGCACCATCTGCTTCAAATTCTTTTGTCTCTCCAGTCTTCACATTCTTCACGACGACCGAACGGACAACCGCATCCCCCTTAATCTCTTGAACGACAGAATTGAGAAGAAATTTGATCTTCGGGCTGGCATCGGCTCGTTCCTGGTAGATTTTCGTTCCCCGGAACTGATCCCTCCTGTGGATGACGGTCACTTCCTTAGCAAACTTGGTGAGAAAGAGGGCTTCCGTAAGAGCCGAATCCCCTCCTCCCACCACCACGATCTGCCTGTCCTGAAAGAAGGCTCCGTCGCATGTGGAGCAATAAGACACTCCTTTACCTGCAAATTCTATCTCCCCCGGGGCACCCAGTTTTCGATATTCAGTTCCCGTGCAGATGATCAGAGCCTCACAATAATAAGTCAATTCATACATCCGGACACGTTTCAGATCTCCTTCCAGAGCTACCTCCATCACCTCGTCACTCACCGTCTCGAGCCCGAATCGTTTTGCCTGTTCTTCCATAAGTCGGCTCAATTCCTCACCGGTAATCCCCTGGGGAAACCCGGGATAGTTCTCAATCAGATCGGTCGTGGTCATCTGACCGCCAAAAAGCCCCCTCTCGATGAGAAGGGTCTGGAATCTTGATCTGGAAGTATAAAGGCCTGCAGTCAAGCCCGCGGGCCCACCTCCAACGATGATAACCTCGTAAGTTTTGGATTTCCCGTTCCTCATCCATCGCTCCTTTCCCCTGTGACACGATGATCAATCATTATAATATGGACATGATATATTTACCCATCCATTTTGTCAATCGTAAGGAGAGCCGAAGGGTTGACAAGGCGGGTTTGAGAAAGATAAAGTAAAGCCTTATAATTCCATTTCAGAAGGAGGAAGTCCATGGAGAGAACGCTGTCAATTGTAAAGCCGGATGGCGCCAGCGAGCATCTGATCGGCGAGGTGATAAAACGATTTGAGAGCACCGGTCTCAAGGTCGCTGGCCTTAAAATGATCTGGATGAACAAAAGGCAGGCAGAGGGTTTCTATGCGGTTCATCACGGGAAACCCTTCTTCGAAAGCCTGACGAGCTTTATGTCCTCCGGCCCTTGCGTGGTCATGGTACTCGAGGGAGAAGGGGCCATCTCAAAGACACGCGAGCTCATGGGTGCCACTGATCCCAAAAAGGCGGCGCAAGGGACGTTAAGACAGCAGTATGCCGCCAACATCGAAAGAAATATCGTCCATGGATCCGATGCCCCTGAGACAGCGGCCTATGAAATCAACTATTTTTTCAATGCCCTGGAGATCTTTGAATCTTGAACCATTCTGCAGAGAAAATTGATCTCAAAGATCTGAGCCCCCGGGAGCTGGAAGAATTCATCGCTTCCTTCGGTAAAGAACGATACCGTACGATTCAGATTCTGAGGTGGCTCTATCAGAAAGGTGCTGACTCCTTTGATGAGATGACGAATCTATCAAAGACATTTCGGCATGATCTGAGCCTGATCAGCACTCTTTCAACCCTTCGGCCCCTGCGAATCGAAGAAGCCCGCGACGGAACCCGGAAATTCCTTTTTCAATTGAGCGACGGGAACCGAATTGAGAGTGTCCTCATTCCGGAGAAATCACGCCTAACCCTCTGCCTCTCTACCCAGGTCGGATGTACCCTCGGGTGCCGGTTTTGCCTGACAGGGAAGAGGGGATGGAAAAGGGATCTCAGGTTATCAGAGATCATTAACCAGATTCTTGCTGTCAGAAAATCATTGCCTTCGAAGAGAACCCTTACGAACGTCGTCCTGATGGGAATGGGGGAACCCCTTCTCAATTACGGCAACACGATGAAGGCCATTGAACTCATGACCCATCCCGACGCCTTCAAGTTTTCTTCGAGAAGAGTCACCCTTTCCACAGCCGGTCTCCTTCCCGAGCTGGAGGCCCTCTCGACACAGAAGATGTCCTTTCGCCTGGCCATCTCCCTCAATGCCTCCGATGATGAGACCCGGAGTCGCCTGATGCCAATCAATCGCCGTTACCCGATGGCCGGGATCCTGGAATTCTGTCGCAAACTTCGTCTCCCACCGAGAACCCGGATCACCTTTGAATATGTCCTCCTGGACGGGGTGAACGACTCTCTCCTCGATGCAAAAAGATTGTTGAAAAACCTGCGAGGTATTCCCTCTAAGGTGAACCTCATCCCTCTGAACGAGGCTCCCGGAATCCCATTCAAACGCCCCTCGGATGAAAAGATCGGAAAATTTCAGGAGGTCCTGATGGAGGGAGGCCTGACCGTCATTGTTCGGGCAAGCAAGGGGAGTGAAATTGGGGCTGCCTGCGGCCAGCTCCAGGGAGAAATGATTATAGCAGAAGGCAGTAGGCAAGAGAAAGAAGGACGAGAGACGATGGACGAAAAAGAAAAGAATGCAGTGGGTTGAAAGCAGAAAATAGGGAGAGAGTAGCGTGGACAAAGCGGCCCGCTGCGCCAGCGCTTGCGCGGTGAGAGCGTGTCCACCCTGACGGAATAGAAGAACCAGAAGGCAGTGGGCAATAAAAGTGCAGAAAGAGATGCCACCAGAAGATACGGGTTTGACAGACCCGATGAAATTCATTAACATGGACATCATTTCGACGGAGGGGAAGAATGCCGGAAAAGGTTGTGGGGGTCATTGGCGGATCGGGTCTTTATGAAATGGAAGGGCTTGAAGAAGTTCGGGCGATATCCCTGAATACACCCTTTGGTCACCCCTCTGATTCCTTTGTCACGGGCCGCCTTGAGGGGATGAAGGTGGCTTTCCTGCCCAGACATGGGAGAGGTCACCCCATTGCTCCCTCGTTTGTCAACTTCAGGGCCAACATTTTTGGGATGAAGATGCTCGGTGTCCAGCGGATCATCGGTGTGAGCGCCGTGGGATCGATGAAGGAATCGATCCACCCGGGGGATATGATCATCCCGGATCAGTTCATTGACCGGACAACGGGCCGTCCGAGTACCTTTTTCAGCGATGGGATTGCGGGGCACGTGAGTTTCGCAGATCCTGTCTGTCCCGAGCTGAGCGAAATCCTCCATCAGGCAGGAAAAGAGGCAGGCGCAACCGTTCAAAAGGGAGGCATCTCCCTTTGTATCGAAGGGCCTCAGTTTTCGACAAGAGCCGAGTCGAGGCTTTATCGGACGTGGGGTGTCGATGTCATCGGAATGACCAATCTTCCCGAGGCAAAGCTCGCCCGGGAGGCCGAAATCTGTTATGCCACGATCGCCTTTGTAACCGATTATGACTGCTGGCATGGGGAGGCAGGCGATGTTTCGGTCGCCGAGATCCTGAGGATTCTATCGGAAAGCACCAAGACAGCGAAAAGCGCCATCCGGAGGGCCCTGCGAAAAATCCCGGATCGGAGAGAATGTCCCTGCGCAACAGCCCTTCAACACGCTCTGATCACCGATAGGAAGATGATCCCTGAAAAAACAAAAAGGGATCTGGAACCGATTATCGGGAAATACATGTGATCTCGGATCGAGCCGGAGCCACCGAAGAGGTTGCGCCCTCTGCGAGAAGAGCCCGTGAAGTTTATTGCTGATCGAACCCTGGGAAAACTGGCCAGGGAATTGAGAATACTGGGCTACGATACGATTTATTATCGGGGGGAGGAAACCTATCCGTTGCTTCAACTGGCCCGACAGGAGGGCCGGATGATCTTGACACGAAACACCAGACTCCTGCCCAGGAGGCCGGAAGATACGATCCTTAAAATAAGGGAAGATGATCCTCTTCTCCAACTGAAGCAACTGATTCGAGAAGGGTGCCTCTCCCCCGATGAGAGGCGCCTCTTTTCGCGGTGTCTCCTTTGCAATGACCTCCTGAAAGAGATCCCGCCGGAGGAGGCCCGGGGGAAGGTTCCGGACTACGTCCTTTATCATCAGGAGAAATTCGTTCAATGCCCTCAGTGCCAGCGGGTCTACTGGAAGGGATCGCACGAAGAGAATATGCGAAGGAAGATGGAAGCGCTATTCCAGGTGCCGATGCAAGACGAAGAATGAAGATCGCGAATCCGGACCCCACAAAGAACTGGATTCCTGCTTTCGCAGGAATGACAAACCCAAAATGGTAAGAGTAGTAGGGGCAGACCTGCCTGTCTGCCCGAAAGCAAGGACGATCACACAGGATCGTCCCTACGAAAACCAAAAATCAAAGGATCCAATAGGCCAAATTTCAAGCGGCTGGATCAATACAAAATCTGCAGTTTTCACTTTGCAGTGAGAAATGTAGGGTGGGCATCGCCCCCCACAATGAGAAGCAGTGCGCCGTATGCGTGTAATCAGCGGGACGTCCAAGGGCAGGAAGTTAGTCACGCGGCGGGGTCAGATCCTCCGGCCCACCTCTGGCCGGATCAAAGAGTCGATCTTTGGCATTCTCGGAGGGGATGTCGCCGGAAAGGGGGTACTCGATCTTTTCGCCGGCACCGGGAATCTGGGTATCGAAGCCTTGAGCCGGGGCGCAAGGAAGGCCTTCTTTGTGGAACGGGAGAGGCAGGCCTTGCACGTTATTCAGAAAAATCTCTCCCAGTGCGGGATGGAAGGACAATCCGAAATTCTCCCCATGGATGCCATTCGTGCGATCGGAATCCTGGAGGCGCGAGGAGAGTCTTTTGATCTGATCTTCATGGACCCGCCGTATGAGAGAGGACTCGTTGAGAAAACCCTCGAGAAGCTCAAGACGCACAGGATTTATCATGAGCGCTCTATCCTGATCGTCCAGCGCGACCGCCGGGAGCCTCTGCCTGAACCCTTTGAAGGATGGACCCTGATCCGGGAGAGCCGGATTGGAGATACCATCGTCTCATTCCTGGGACCAGGTTTTTCTTCCGGCGAGCAGGGGAACGAGGCTGTCAATGATCATTGCAAAATTGGCAGTCAGCAATGAAAAATGGAAGTGAGATTCTTGCACGTTACGGTCTGAGAATTTATCTCTAACATTTGCGGTAAGCTTTTCGTAGGGCAAGCCACCGTGCCTGCCTTGTGCGCTGGTGAGAACCGCTGCTCAGTTGGTCCCGGTAAGCCGGGACTCTACGAAGATCATATTTGCATGAGGGTGAGAAAGACAGAAGGAAATTTCAAATATATTTGTTTAGATTCTTACAAAGTGAAGTCTGAGATTTTGTCTCTAACAATTTCAGATTTGTGCCCAAGAATCTCTCCTCCCCTGGTGGGAGGAGATTAAGAGGAGGGGGGACCAAATTCGATTTGTCCACCCTCACCCTAACCCTCCCCCATCGAAGGGGGAGGGGACTAAAGCTCGAGGAATTTCAAATATATTTGTTTAGGATTTAGGAATTTTTAATGCTGATTGCTAACTTTGCATTGCTAACTTTGCACTGTTAACTTTCCATTGATGCCCTGCCTTCGGGCATGCCGAAAGGAGACGAACCAACATGGAAAAAGTGGCCATCTATCCGGGTTCTTTCGATCCGATTACCTATGGTCATATCGATATCACGGAAAGGACCCTTGCAATTTTTGACAGGGTAATCGTCGCCATCGCGCAGGATACGGAAAAGAACGCCCTCTTCACCGTTGAGGAAAGGATTGAGATGGTGAAGGAAATCTTCAAGGATACACCGAACGTCATTGCGGAAAGTTTCAAGGGGCTCCTCGTCGATTATGTGGCCAAGACGAATGCCTCGGTGATCATCCGCGGCCTTCGGGCGACCTCCGATTTCGAATATGAATTTCACATGGCCTCCATGAACCGGAGCCTCAATCCACACCTCGACACCCTTTTCATGATGACGAGCAAAGACTATTTCTTCGTCTCTTCCAGGACGATCAAAGAGGTGGCCCGCCTGGGTGGCGCGGTGGAAGGGTTAGTCCCGGACCTTGTCGCCAGATGCCTTCAAAAGAAGTTCAAGCTCCCGGTCAATAAGAAAAGGCATATCGGATGGGATGACTAAGGAGCCTCCTTTGCCCAATGGAATATTGGAGTAATGGAATACTGGAATAATGGGAAACTTGAAGAAACCTGGACGGCGAGAAACGGTGATGGGGAAAGAAAGGGATGACTGAGGGGCTGGATGAAGGTGTTGATCTTCTGTGATTTTGATGGAACCATTAGTGTCAGGGACATGGGGTACGTTCTCCATCGACCAGGACATCCCCTCCCACTATTTTGAGAGTTTCCGGGAAATCCTCCAGGACCTGAGAACCTGAAAAGCCTCAAGGGACTCTTCCAGGCGGTCACCCCCCTCATTTCTCCTCGTCATCCTGTCTCTTGAGGAAGGCCTGGATATAGACGACCTTCTCGTCCTTCTGTCCCTCTTCTTTTCTCGAATGGGGATCCCTCCCCGATTGTCGATAAACCTCCTCCAGTTTGCCGATGACCTCTTGCAGCCTCGGGTCACCCTCCACGAGATGGTTCACCTGCTGATCAAAGTATTCGCTCGATCTTCGAAGTTCGGAGAGATCGATCTCCACCCCCATCAAATCACTGAGCCCCTTGAGGAGGGCCTGCGCCACTTTCACGTTTCTCCCCTGGAGATACTGCGGAGCGTGGCCCCAGAGGCTTATCGCCTTGATCCCTTTTCTCTTGGCCCCTTCCATGATAAAGGTATGAATGCTGACGGGCCCGGTATAATCAGTCAATCCCAGGCCCGCCAGGCCCACTTTCTCCTCAAGATCTTCGTCATTGAAAACCGCGCTGATCAAGGCAGGATAGGTGTGAGGAACGTAATCATAAGTTCCGCCCAGGGTGAAGATCTGCTCAACATCAAATCGTTCCACCACTTCAAAGAGGCAGTCCACATAGGAGCTCCATCGAAGATGAGGTTCGATGCCTTCAAAGAGGATGAGGTGCCGCGACAGCCGGTCGTTCGAATAGTAGAAATGATTTCTGGGAACCTTCAGTTCCGTCAATCTACCTTCCTTGATCACCGCCACCGGTCGCGTCGAGGTCATCTCATAGAAATCCTCCTTGGGGATGGAGGCAAATCGCCTTGCATTGAGGTTTTCGACCAAGTAGCGGATGGCAAATGAAGAAACTTCTGCTGCATTCGGCCACCCTTCAAATCCGAGGATGAGGTATGGCTTATAAAGAAGGGGCCTTTCAAGATAAATGACTTTCGCCATCTCCGCTCTCCTCAAAAAATCATACTCCTAATCCCCCTACCCTGTCAACCCACAGAAAAACCCCTATCCTGAAGCTAAACTTCTTTAACAATTTCAATCAAGTAGAAAAAAAGTCTTGACAAATACCCTGGAATGTAAGAAACTGCATACGTTCTATGTCGAAGGCCTTCCGGGGGGACCCCTCTTAAATCCGATTTCGCCCATCGCTTTTGCTTAGAGGTATTGAAATGAAGATGCGTTACTCTTTTCAGCTCTTTCTGATCTTGTTCTTCATAAATCCTCTTCAGGCCCTCGGAGACGGAGTCTACGAAGTTAAAAAGGGGGATAGCCTCTATAAGATCTCGAAGCTTTTCAGAATCGACATTGAAAAGATTAAAGAGGCCAATGGCCTCGACTCCATAAAGCTTAAGCCAGGGATGACCTTGACCATCCCTTCGAACGAAAGCGCTGCAAAAACGGCATATTCCAGGAAGGCAGTCCCTCTCCCCGCAAGGCAAACGCCCTCCCCCTTCCTGAAGGAAAGGAGCCCGCAGGAAGCGTCCCACCACATCATAAAAAAAGGAGATACCCTTGCCTCCATCGCAAAAAAATATTCCGTCTCCGTGAAAGAGCTCAAAGAGCTGAACAACATCCACGACACGAAGAAGCTCAAGCTCGGGACGAGTCTCCACCTCAGGCAGGAGACACCTGAGACCTATGTCGTTAAGAATGGTGACACCATCTCGAAGATCGCAAAGAGATTTGGCCTGAAAGCGCAAGACCTAATCGATCTGAACGAACTCGAGCCCGACGAGCTCAAGCCCGGCCAGGAAATCCTTCTGAAGACGGAAGTTGACGAAACCGATTCAAAGAAGACCCCGGGGGTTATCTCCGAGGCGAAGATCATGGAGGAATTGAAGGAGTTGTCAGATTCAGCGGGGGAGAACCCACCGGGAATCAAAGAACAACTCCTTGTGATCGCCGAGAGGATGCTCAACGTTCCATACCTGCTTGGCGGGAATACGTTCTGGGGAATCGATTGCTCAGCGTATGTCCAGAAGGTCTTTGGTCTTATCAACATTCCCCTCCCGAGAACCGCTCGGGAGCAGTTCAAGCTCGGGCAGAATATTCGCAAAGAAAACCTCTCGATCGGTGACCTTGTCTTTTTCCGAACCTATGCAACCTTTCCTTCCCACGTGGGCATCTACCTCGGACAGGACCAGTTTATTCATGCCTCATCGTTCGCAAAAAAGGTCAGGATCGATCGCCTCGATAAGCCTTATTACGTGAGGCGATTTATCGGCGCCAAGAGACTTCCCCTGGAACGTAAGAAATCCGAAGAGTAAACCTTAACGCTGCAATAAACCGCCAGAACAGGTATCACCCGTCCCTAATCTTTCTCCGGTGGACGAAGCCCCCCGCTCTCCTCAATGATCGGGCGTTGTTCCTTCCGAGCCTTCTCGGTCAGCCTTCTGATCAGATTCAAGGCTTTATCACCGGTATCGACCAGAGGGAGCCCCCTGCTGACCAGCTCAACGGAAACGATGTTCCCCTCTACGAAGTCTCCCCTTTCCATGTCGAGTTTCGCCTTGAGGATGTAGCCGATCCCGCTCGGCCCTTTCGTATTCATCCTTCCGTAGGCGACAAAGTTCCCGAGGCTGTAGGCAATCAGTTTTCCCCTGTACACCTCCAGGGCTCTCGGCACGTGGGGACCGTGTCCCAGGACCAGATCCGCCCCTGAATCAATGGCGGCCCGCGAGAACTTGACCGGATTTCCCCTTCTTTCTCCCCGGTAGAGTTCATGAACGTCTAATGTATCCAGCGCCTCCCTTCCTTCGGCCCCTCCATGAAAAGAGACGACGACAAGGTCATGCCTGCTCTTGAGCGCACTCACAATGCTTTTTGCCCTATCGATATCCAGAATGGAATAGGAGTAGGGAAACCCCTGAATGAACGAAAACCCCGCAAGGGCGATCTTCTTTTCCCGGACACGAAAAGAAGCGACCCGGATGCCTCCGGCAGGCTGGATCTCGTGAGAGGCAAGGACATTGATCGTGCTCTCCAGGCCCTCCGTGCCAAAGTCGATCGAATGGTTATTGGCAATGCTCAACACGTTGAACCCTGCATCTTTGAGATGCCTCCCGTACCTTGTGGGCATTCTGAACTCATAACACTGTTGACCTGTGCCCCTGCCCTTTCCGCACTTGCTCGGAGTCCCACCGTCAATGAGGGGGCCTTCCAAATTACCAAATGCAATATCCCCTCGCCGGATAAATTGCTTCACGGGATCGAATACCTCTGCCCCGTCTTTGGGAGGGAGGAGTTCACTCGGGTACGTTGTCCCGATAAGAATATCTCCCACCGCCGTCACAGTCAGAAGATCCCCCGCGGAGGACTCGGGAAAATAAATCACTCCCATGAAGGCGAGCGAGAGAGTAACCAGGAACCTGATCTTCATTCCTCAACCCGTGTGCTCAATGGAATCTTCTCCAGATTTCCGACCCGGACCCCGATGAGTCTCACCCTCTTCTTCAACTCGATCCTGTTCAGGCAATCGAAGGCAGCCTTTCTTACGGTGTCCGGTAGATCCGTAGGCTCCGCGAGGGTCTTTGCCCTCGTGTGGGTCTCAAAATCATTGAATCGGACCTTCACCGTGACCGTTCGGCCCGTGTAGCCTTCCCGCTTCAGGCTTTCCACAACGTCTTTGGTGAGCTCCACGAGATATCTGGCGATCACCTGCCAGTCTCGGATGTCCTGTTGAAACGTCGTCTCCCGGCTGATCGATTTCGGCTCCCAGTGGGTTGTGAGAAGGCTTTCATCAACACCCCTTGAAGAGAAGTAGAGATACTCCCCGTAGGATCTCCCTAACATCTCCGTCAATTGATCAAGAGAGAAGGCGGCAAGTTTTCCGATCGTCTCGACGCCCATTTTTTTTAGAAAGGCCTCTGTCTTCGGCCCGACACCCGGGAGCTTTCTTACGGAGAGCGACCAGATGCGCCTTTCCACATCGTTTTCCGTGAGGATCGTGAGGCCGTCCGGCTTCTCCATATCGGAGGCCATCTTCGCAAGAAGCTTGTTCGGTGCAATGCCAATAGAACAGGTAAGACCCGTCTCCCCCTTGATCCTCCTCTTGATCTCTACACCCACCTCTTCGGGAGGTTCACCGATTGGAGAGATATCGAGGAAAGCCTCATCAATGCCCACGTCTTCCATGACCGGGCTAAATTCTCTCAGGATCTTCTTGATCTCTTCTGAAGCCCTTGTGTATGCTTCGTAATCAACCGGGAGGAAGATCGCATGAGGGCAAAGTTTGTACGCCGTTCTCAGAGGCATTGCGGAATGGATGCCATACTTTCGGGCTTCATAAGAAGCTGTGGAGACGACGCCCCTCTGGGTGGGATCGCCGCCCCCTCCGATCACGACAGGCTTCCCGATAAGTTCAGGATGCCGCTTCTGTTCAACCGCCGCAAAAAAGGCGTCCATATCGATATGAAGAATCCGCCTCATACAGGATCGAAGATCTTCCCGGGGTTCAAGATTCCCCTGGGATCGAATACCTTCTTAATCCCTCTAAGAAGATTGATTTGAGTCTCGCTGAAGTCGAGAGAGAGGTAGGGTTTGCGGGTCAATCCAATCCCGTGTTCAGCCGTGATCTTTCCTCCCATCTCCAGGGTGGACCGATAGAGGGAATGGGTGGCTTTCTTGATTTCCCGTGCCCACTCCTCTTTCTCCATCCCATCTCTCTTGAAATAGAGAACGTGGACGTTTCCATCTCCTGCATGGCCTACGCAGAGGGGTTCCAGGCGAGATCCCTCAGCGATCGTTTCAGCGCTTCGCACCAGGTCCGCGATCCGGTTTCGCGGAACCACGACATCCATCGTCTCGTAGACGCCTCCGATCCGATTGGCCGCTTCAAAGATGCACCGCCGTGCCTCCCACAGCCGGTTCTGGGCCTCTTTCTGGTCCGCCACCAGGAGATCCCAGGCGCCGAATCGCTTGCAAATCTCATCCACAACGTCCATGCCGTGCTCAAAATCCTCCTTTCGATTCCCGTCCAGTTCGATCAGAAGATGGGCCGCGGCGGTGTCAAATACCACTTTCCGTTTGAGGTATTTCTCAGCCAATTCAATGGCCGGATGATCCATAAACTCGATCGCCGTGGGAACGATCTTCTCCTGAAGCATGGCCGAAACGGTCTTCGCTGCAGCGGAAAGATCGTCGAAGGGAGCCAGGAGATTCACCTTCATCCTCGGCTTGGGAATCAGCCTCAAAATGATCCGCGTGAGGACGGCGAGGGTTCCCTCCGAACCGGTCAAAAGCTGCGTGAGATTGTAACCCGTAACGTCTTTCACAACCTTGCTTCCCGTGTTGATCACCTCTCCGGTGGGTAAAACTGCCTCTACTCCGCAAACATAGTCCTTGGTCGTTCCGTAACGGACAGCCCTCGGACCGCCGGATCCCTCTGCCACGTTGCCACCGATGCTACAGCTCTCAAGGCTTGCAGGATCGGGAGGATAAAAGAGTCCCTGCTGCTCCACCGCCCGGTGAAGCTCAGCGGTGATCACGGCGGGCTCAGTTACCACCATCAGGTTTTCCGTATCGATATCAAGGATCTGGTTCATCCGTTCCATCGAAATGACAATGCCGCCATGGCTGGGAACACATCCTCCGCTGAGCCCCGTGCCAAGGCCTCTCGGAGTAACCGGAATGGAATGCTCAGTTGCCATCTGAAGAATTCTTGAAACGTCTCGAGTCTCGCCCACCTTCACGACAACATCCGGGAAAGCCTGAAGCCCCATGGTTTCATCCCGGCTGTACTTCTCAAGACTCTCTTCATCCGTGAGAACAAACTTCTCTCCAACGATATCTTCGAGCCTCTTGATCAGATCTCTCTCCAGTCCTTTTCTCACGTCAGCCCCTTTCTAAACCAGGGTATAAGATCGACAACCCAGTTGGTTTTCAAACCCTAACCAGAACGATTTCAATTTTCTGCTTTTCTACTTTAACAAATTCTTATACCGCTCTCAATGCATCCACGATGTTCATCCGGGATGCTCTGGCCGCCGGAAGAACGCCACCCACAAACCCCATGATCAAGGAAAAACCCATACCCTGTAGAACAATTCCAAGCGTGAGCGTGAAGCTAAAGGCAAGTTCAGAAAAAGTCTGAAAATTCATTGTGGAGATTGTGAAAAGTTGCAAGAAAGAGGCTAAAAAAAGACCGAGGCAACCGCCGATCAGCCCGAGAAGCAGGGCTTCGATCATAAAAGCTCCCAGGATGCTGATCCTCTTGAAGCCCAGGGCGCGCATGGTTCCGATTTCGCCGGTGCGGGTGGCCACTGCCGAATACATGGTAATCATGGCACCGATGATGGCGCCGAGAGAGAAGATGATGGTCAATGTTGTCCCGAGAATACGAAGGAAACTGGCCATTCTTTCAGATTGTTCCGCGTAGAAGCGGTTCTCACGCTTCGCTTCCACCGTCAAGCGTGGATCACTTTCGATCCGTTCCTTCACTCCTTCAAGCCCGGAAGGGTCGCGCAGCTTGAAGATGACGGATGAGTAGACCGTCCTGCGAAAGGCCTGCATAAGTTGATCTGCATCCCCCCAGATCTCTGAATTGAACCCGGTGTTGCCCGCGTCAAAGATTCCTACGACCCTCCAGTCCCGCATTCCGAAGCGGAGGATTTCGCCAACGCCGCTCCCTTTAAACCGTTCCGCGATACTTCGGCCAGCGATGATCTCCCATAATCCGGACCTCGGCATACGCCCTTCTGCCAATCTCACCTGTGGCCGTAATGCGAGTGAGCTTGCACCAATTCCTCTAATCACCACATTGGATGACGCATTCGTCCCTTTCTTGGGAAGGGTGATGAGGACGACCATCTCTTTCGCAAGGAGCGCTTGACCATCTGCTCCAATCGCTGCTTCAGACTGGGTTTCGATAATAGACGCCTGGGACCGACTTACCCCGCTCATGACTTCGGAATTGGATCCCTTTCGAATGACGACGACATTGTTATACGAACCGGTCTCAACAAGTGTCTTCCGGAGCCCTTCGGCCAGCATCAGAATGGCAGCAAACACGAACACGACGAGGGCCATGCCCGAGGCAGTGAACACAGTGGTCAATCGGCGTGTCCAGAGGTTCCGGAGACTGTATGAGATGGGAATTCTCACTTAACCGATTCTCCTCAGCCCATCGGCGATGCGGATTTTTACAGCACGCCACGTTGGAATAATTGCCGCGCAAAGACCAACCAGAATCGAGGCCCCAATGTCCATGTAAATGGTCTCTATCTCTACCCTAAACGTCGGAAAGTAAGTACCAACAATCTTGCTAAAAATCTTTGCCGCAGGAGGGGTAAGCGCGATGCCGAAAAGACAGCCGATCATCGCAATGAGCAGAGACTCCCCCATGATCATGCCGCCGATACGCCAGCCCCTGAAACCCAGAGTTTTGAAGATGGCATACTCTCCGATCCGTTCCCGAGCCGTCATGACCATGGTGTTTGCAGCCACTACGATAATGATGATGATCACCACGAAAGAGACCATCTGGATCGCTACAATGATGGCGCCTACCATAGAAATGAAGGAAAGATAGAAGGCCTTTTCGGTCTCGGTAAGGGTCTCAGCCAGTGAATTCTTAAAGGTTTTGTCTATAGCTTGAGCCACTTCAGCCGCACGGTTCGGATCCGTCAGTTCAATGACGTACCAGCCCACCTGATCGGCCCGGCGAGGGGCCGTCTTTTTCAACGCCTCATTCAGGTAGTCCCAATGGAAGAAGAAGAGTCTCTCATCAGTGCTCTCATCTCTTCCCTGGTAGATGCCGCGAAGGACAAACTCCCAGTTGCCCGGGTAAACGGTTCCTTTCAATACGACAGTGTCCCCGATCCTCCAATGGTATCTCTCTATAAGCTTCCGTCCTGCGCAGAAGCCTCTTCGATCGGCCAGAAAAGCCTTCTTTTGATCCGGAGGAAAAATAAATTCCGGGTATAAAGCCATGTAGCTCTCTGCATCGATGGCGTAATTGGCAAAGAAATTCTTCTCGTCGATGTAGATACCTGCAAACCAGCTTCCCCAAGCAAGCTGCTTCACTCCATCGATCTGGCGAATCTTGTCTTTGTAGGAAAGAGGGAGGGGAAAGATGAGGGAGACGGCATTCCGGGTGACGAGGCGGCTTGCGGAGGAAGCTTCTGCCCCAGCATACCAGGCGCTGATGAAGGTCCGGAGAAGTCCGAAGGCAAGGATCGCTATGGTGATGCTGAGAATGGTCAGAGAGGTACGGAGCTTATGGCGAAAGGCATTTCTAAGAAGCAGCTTGAGAATGTACATTGTTCAAAATACCCTTGTCGAGAACCCTGATGGTATGAGCCTTTTTCGCCGCCCGGGGGTCGTGCGTCACCATGATAATGGTCTTTTGCGATTCATGGTTGAGTCGGTCCATCAGCTCGAGGATCTCCTCAGCCGCAACCCGGTCGAGGTCTCCCGTTGGCTCATCGGCAACCAATATGGCCGGGTCGGTGACAATGGCGCGGGCGATCGCAACCCGCTGCTGCTCTCCTCCAGAGAGCTGACCGGGATAGTGATCCATTCGACTTGCAAGATTGACGACTCGGAGCGCCTGTTCCGCATGCTCGCGTCGCTCTCTGCGAGATAGACCGGTGAGCAAGAGGGGAAGCTCAACGTTCTCGAAGGCCGTCAGCACGGGAATGAGATTATAGAACTGAAAGATGAAACCGACATTGACCGATCGCCACACGGCCAGCTCGGTTTCCGTGAGGTCTGTAATATCGATGCCCCCTACCCTGATGATACCGCTGTCCACGTTGTCAAGGGCTGCAATCAAATTGAGAAGGGTGCTCTTTCCTGAACCCGATGGTCCCATCAACGCTAAAAATTCCCCTTCCGCAATATCCAGCGTTATATCCATCAGTACAGGGATCGTGTGGGTGCCTTTATGGTAGGATTTGTTCACGTGCTCTATACCGACAATCGGCGACTTGATTTCCATCTATTTTTCCCCAACCTTTACCGGTGAGCCATTTTTCAAGCGATCCGAAGGATTCAGGACCACTTGGTCTCCGACCTTCACGCCTTGGAGGACTTCCACCATATCGCCGATTGGACCCCCGACGGTTACAGGGGTTTCGACCACCCTGTTCTCTTTGACGAGAAAGACCGCCTTCAGGTTTTTTCGATCAACCACGGCCGACTGATTAAGGGCAATTCGTGCGTCGTTTTCCTCTCCTGTTACCGGACGGGAGAGAAAGGCGACCTTCGCCGACATCTCTGGCAATATGCGGCTGTCTTTGTCAACAAATCGAACCTTGACCATGACAGTTGCCTTGCTCCGGTCAGCGGTCGGTACAATCATGTGAATCTCGCCACGGAAGCGCTGTTCCGGCAGGGCATCGAGCTGAATCTCGCATGGCTGGCCGGGCTTGACTCGGCCCAGGTTCGATTCGGAAACATCTGCCTCCACTTCGAGTGAACTCATATCGGCAATGGTGACCACAGCGGCCTTCGCGTTGGCTGCCGCACCAAGAGGTGTGACGATATCACCAATATCAGCGTCCTTGGTCAAGACGACTGCGTCGAAGGGGGCTCGAATCAATGTATATTCCAGTATGGCCCTTGCCCCCCGCAGAGCGGCGCTCGCTGCCTTCAATGCCGCTTCTGCCGCAGCCACCCCCGCTGCCGCCTTTTCGTAGCGGGCGAGGACATCATCGTAAGTCTGCCGGGCAATCACTCCTCGAGAGAGGAGTTCTTTATTCCGGTTTAATGAGACGGTTGCATCCCGAAGCTCCGCCTGAGCCTGTTCAAGGTTAAAGTGCGCCACACTGACATTGGCTTGCGCCTGATCCTTCGATGCACTGACATCCTGATTCTCAAGGCGGGCGATGACCTGGTCCTTTCTTACAGAGCTTCCCTCTTCGACCCCCAGCCAGATAAGGCGTCCTGTCACCTTCGATGCAAGGGCTGACTTACGTTGCGCAACCACGTAACCGCTTGCATTAAGCATCGTAAAGGCCTGAGACGGGTAGATCTGCGAGACGGAGGCAACCTGGACTTGAATGGCCGGGGTAAAAAACCCCTCGACGTAGAGGAATCCCGGTCCCAGAACGACAATGATCAGGAGCACCCAATAGATGAGTCTTCTCTTTTTCCGGGTACCGGTCCTCACCCTGGATTTATCAATCTTCAGTTTTGAAAGGTCTTCACTTTCCATGTTCTTTATTCTCTTTAGGCATTACTACATTCTCAAAGAACGTCGATTATTTGTCAAATGATTACCGCAATACCCATTTTCCTTGCCGCTTCATGACCAGCAGGAGTTGTAGAACATTCAAGAAGAAATGATGGATTATAGACTCGATGGAAGGTATTTGAGCCAAAACAGGCGCACAATTCCGAATAACGAACCCTCACAGCGATTCGACTAAAAAGGGGAGGCAGATGGGGTCACGCCTGCAATGTTGGAATATGTGGTATAGGGTGAAGGCATGGCTCGGATGCCATGAGTTCATTATCCGGGGACGCTGTATTACGTCGTCCTGTGCGGCAATGACGGCCAGAGCACTTTCTTTGGCGATAGGGCACCAAGGCACCATTGGGATTTGGTTTCAGCTACGCGGCACTGCGTCGCCGAAAAGCACGGTCATAGGACTGCGCCCATCTCATTTCACCAATGGCTAATTTTGTCAGGATGAAAATGACTCCGACAAATCCCATTCCCAGAACGAATGTCGCCGCCATCATTGCCACAAAGATTGGTTTCATCTCTTCTCCTCCTTGAAATAAAAAACCCGTGGTGAATATAGACCACGGGTGCAGCAAAATTCCTCTTGCTTCGGCAACCCGGCTGTCCCAGGAGCCTGGGACCCGTGGCTTTCCGTCCCACGATTACTCGTGGTTTGGCTTTATCGGCTTTTTGGATTCAGATTAAGTTTTGCCTTATACAGTGCGATTTCCGTGCCAAAGAGGGGAGATGTTGTAATAGTTAGTATTTCCAGTTACTTATGAGCTATTCAAATTCTACGGAAAAGAGCGGGTGACTTTTTTTGACTTGGATTGAAGCCTTTTTATGTCAGGAGAGAAGTCTCGGGACGTTTCGGGAAACGGGTAGACAGCAGGCAGACTGCGGGATTTGAAGAATCCTGGTTGGTTCGTCAAAGTGGCTGGGCGTGCTTATTTCTTGGGAATATAGCCGGCAGGCACCGTACCACCCCATCTCCAGTTGATGGAGCCATCGGCATCCGGAAGAGGTTCCAGGGTTATGGTTTGATTATCTACTGCCGAATCGATACCGCTTAACGTCGTTTCAATGATTCCGGTAGCGGGATCGACCTTAGCGGCACTGATTCTTAAAGCTCCAAGAGATACGCCCAGGCTCGACTGGATTGCGGGCAGATCCGGACAGTCAGGGAATACGAGGTTCCCTCCGCTTGCTCCTGCTTCCTGGGCATACATTCCTACAGCCTGCGAGACGTAATGCATCCCGTTGGCTATCTCGGTTATTTTTGCCCTCACCGTATGCACTCTATAGATTGGGATAGCAACGGCGGCAAGAACGCCGATGATGGCCACAACAATCATCAACTCAATCAGAGTGTAGCCCCTGCGGTTATCTTTGGTAAACATTTTTGTGAACATAGGCTCTACTCCTTCAATCATTTTTGGCATAGACCACGATGAAAATGGTCGCAGCATAAATTATGCCAAGCAAAGTTAGACATTTAGCATTGCCTTGCTCCGACTATCTATTCGAATTTATTAGTCTATTAATTTCATGAATTTCCTCCGTGGCTGTCGAAACGTCGCAAAAACTTCAGAGATTGACTTTTTTGCGCAATACCAGGCCATGGATGATGGAGTGATGGAGTATCGGAGTGATGGAGTGACGGGATACCGTCCTCCCCCGGTGCTTCTCGGGTCTTTTTGGATTCTGAACGTAGGGACGAGTCTTGCGCCCGCCCTGGGGCAGGCGTGCCGATGGGATGATGACAGGCGGGAGAAAGCAAATCGTGAGAATACTGGAGCCGACGCTCAGATTTGAACTGAGGACCTGCCGATTACGAATCGGCTGCTCTACCACTGAGCTACGCCGGCACTTTTATGCTGCGACAATTTGGAATAATAGCCTTTTCCTCTTCAGCCGTCAAGTACCCCATGCCGCTCATTTCTGGGGATGGAGATGCATTGGGGGCGGAGAGATTGTCGATCGGGTGATCCTGGAGAATCGCCAGTACCAAAGGTAGGGGTGGGGCAGGAAGAACCGGATAGGAATTGAGAGAGAGGATCCCCGGGAGCAATAGACTCACATCGGCGAAGGCGCGTGGAATAAAAAAGGGACCAGTTAGAGGAGGGTCTTTAACTGATCCCTGCCAGTACATCAACTTGGGGGTGAAACGAGGAGGTGATATAGCTTGGTGTACTGGTATACTTCTAAGATACCATAAGAACATTAAAAAGAGATTAGAATGGGGTTAAAAGTTTCTAAGGTTCTGATTCGGTTCGGTCTAATATCCCCGGCTGACCCTTTATCATGAAAAGAATCTGGATTTGGCCGATGCCGTTTTACCAATAACGGCTTTGCGAAAGGGGCCGAAGATTATTTATTCTTTTGATCGCCCTTTGAACCGCGTTGATGACATTAAACGACTCGAACCAGGTCACGGGGATTCATAAATGTGTTAAGACCCTTTGAACAGACCCCGGCGTTTGTGCGGAAGAAGAAATCAATAATCACTAAGGCAATCTGTCACGGTCCAAAAGAAAAAACCAGAATCTTTGGGGTCCAGGGTTCCAGTTCGCAACTACCAATGCGTCTCTTTCGCCTTGAAGCATACACCATTTTCAAAATGTAATTGGGCGCTAACTTAATGAGATGGCGAGATTTGAGAAAATCCCGATAGGGATATGTGAAAATAGACCGGCGATTTATCGCCGGGAACCGGAACCGCAATAAAAAGTCCCGTAGGGACGAATGAAAAAGGGACTTGAAAAATATTTAGGGGACTAAGAAACGATCGTCCCGGCAAGACGTTCGTTTCTTCTTATCTGCGCCCCGGCGATGAATCGGCGGGCTATTTTCATAAGGTACCCCACTGCAAGCAGCGGGGTATAATGTTTCTTATAAAAATTACAGGAAGAACTCTATATCTTTGCTCCGTGCTTGACAATCCCTCATCTCGCTGACCGTAAAGAATTTCAAGTTCAAATGTACGGATATCGACCTAAACGCGAACTCGAAACATCCTGTGTTAGGGATCGTTTACTTCCTACCACAACCCGAGCACTTTCCACCAAGGGAAGCCAATGCCCATCCATATAGCAATGTTGACGAAAGAGAAAATGAGGCCCAATTTCCACCAAGTTTTTTGGTCCAAATAACCGGCATTGAAGTAGATCGGCCCAGGTCCGGTGCCGTAATGGGTGATTCCGGCATTCAGGGCGGAGAAGAATCCGAAAGTGAGGGCGGCCAGGTAAGGGGGAGCCTTTGCCGCTACAGCTACGGCCAGAAAAGCTGGAAACATGGCTGTTACGTGTGCACTGGTACTGGCAAAACCATAATGGCTATAGAAATAGACCAGCATGAGGATGATCAGCGCCGAGATCCACATCCATCCGGCCAAGCTATTTCCCACCGTGGTGGCAAACCATTTCATGAACCCGAGCTGGTTCAAGTAGGTGGCCATCATGACCAGCCCTCCGAACCAAAAGAGGGCATCCCAGGCTCCCTTCTCGACAAGCACATCATCCCAGCGGATGACCCCTGTCAATAGCATGATGGATACGCCCACGAAGGCAACGACCGTCGCGTCGATCTTATTCCATTCTGAAGTTGCCCAGAGAGCAAGGATGAGGATGAAGACGAAGAGCATAATCTTTTCCGTCCGTTTCATGGGCCCCATCTTTTCAAGCTCGTTCTTGGCCATTTCCGCCGCCTGAGGCGTGGCCTTAATCTCAGGCGGATATATTTTGTAGAGAATGAAAGGAACGACGATGAGCGAAAGCATGCCGGGAACAATGGCTGCTACGGCCCACATGCTCCAAGAAATGGAGATATTCGCGGTTTTTTTGGCCAACTCAGCGATGAGTGGGTTCGGAGCCATGGAGGTCATGAACATAGCCGAAGTAATCACCGTAACCTGATACTCCATTACCATCAGGAAGGCGCCGATTCTCCTGGCCGTTTCCCCCGGCTCGGACCCAAAGGTGCTAGAAAGCGCCCGGACGATGGGATAGATGACTCCCCCGGCCCGGGCTGTGTTCGAGGGCATGGCTGGAGAGAGAACCAGTTCGCTGGCCACGATCGAGTAGGCTAAGCCCAGCGTCTTTCGGCCAAAAGCCCGGATGAAAATGTAGGCGATCCTCTTCCCCAGGCCCGTGCTGATGAACCCTCGTGCGACCAAAAAGGCGGTCACAATCAACCAGACCGTGGAGTTGGCAAATCCCGAAAGCGCGTCACCAATCTTGAGGACTCCGGTGAGGCTGGTCATCATCACTCCGAAGATGACCACGGCCCCCATGGGCAGAGGGGTCAGGATTAAACCGAAGATGGTGGCCACAAAGATGGCCAGAAGTTGCCAGGCTTCTTTCTTGACCCCGGCTGGAACAGGCGAGTACCAAATGAGGAGTCCAATGACAACGATGATGATTCCGCGTCCTATCCGCGCCCCTACGCTACGCTCTTGAACGTTCATCTCTTTCCCCCTTTCCATCTGACCTTATTTATGAATTCAAAGTCAGGTCAAAAATCCCAAGAACTAAACACGGATCAACCCAATAAACTTGCCATCATGGCTGTTCAGAAAACACACCAGGCTTACTCCTTTCGTGTTGACCACCAGGCCCAGAAACGTGAGCGCACAACCACACACGAGATTTGCCGATCGCTGCGTCCTCGTGGGCATCCTCTTTGTCTGGAGTTCGGGAACAGACAGCCCATTTCATTGCAAACCGAGTGGGAAACATCTCCATCTTCATGCCCAATCAGTTACGGATTGCAATATACACATTTTATGGAAATTGGTCAATCGAAACTTTCACGAGGGAAACTTCGGGGAGGAAGTCAATGAGGAAAAAACCCTATATATTGGGGGTACTTTTTGTTCCCTAAAGGTCTGGATTTCGTTCATCTTGCCAACACAACTTCTTGAAAAGAATAGGGAAATGTCCCCATTTGATCTTCAGATAGTAACTTTTCAAGACTTGAGAAAACCCGCAGTTTAGCAGATGAAACTTCTGCGATATCCCAATTTACAGACTATAGGAAGGGGGACTCCCTTGTCCCCCTTCGGCTATCGCTTACGAGTGCCCGTCTTGGCCTCTTTGTAAAGCCGACGATTTCGGATCCAAAGGGATCTCGGCAAACCAAGAAGTGTGGGGCGACCTTTTTAGGTAGTCCCCACGAACTCGGGGCAATAGAGAAAACCCGATCTGCAGGGGCGTAGACCAGTACGTCCCTGCGGAGCCTCACGGTGCGGTCACAGCCAAGGTCGTAGTGCCGGAACCGACGCTGTTAGAAACCCCCAGCCTATAATCCGTGGCTGCGGTCAGTTTCTTCGGTACGAGGAATTGGATTGTACCCATTGTCCACCTCAAGACCTTACAGGACTTCACCACTCCTCCCAACTCCAGAGTCACCTTTCCTTTCTTTGTCGAAGCTCAGCCGGGGAGTTTAGTTATCTTTTTTGCGCGTGGAAGGTGAAAAGGATGGAGAACATCATGAACAAGAAAAACGATGAGATTAGCAGAAAACTCCATTGGTTGGAGCCACCTGTTAAGTCCTTGGCTTTTCCTGTTAGATAGGGGGCAACAAATAGACCGGCGCTTGAGCAAGTAGAGAGAACCCCAAATCCTAACCCGACATGTTCTGATTTTAATAGTTCTGGGGGGAGCGAATAGATAGGAGCAGGAATCATTGCCGAGAAAACTCCCATTAAGATAACGAGGAGAAGAAAGGAAGAAGTGAAGGTGAAAGAGAGAATTAGGATTGACAATGCAACCCCTCCAATCCCAATGAGTAATTCCTGATGCCTGAACCGGTCCACAAGATATCCTATAGGTGCACTCAGCAAAAGGGAACCTAAAAGAGGAATTCCAGTGAGGAAGCCACTTTGTTCAATCGTATAACCTTTTTGCAGGAAGAGATTGGGTGCAAACGTGGCAAAGGAGACGAAGCCGGCGTTGTACCAAAGCCAGGAGAGCCCAATCCCCCAGATGGACGATTTTACTTCCTTTAATGATTGCCAAATACCCTCGGGTTTGTGGTCTTCCATTTTTCCGGAAGGGGGAGCTTTATAAAAGCTTAGAAAGCATATGCCGATTATGAAGGAATAGCATCCGGTTAGGAGGACGGGGACACGCCATCCCCATTGAGTTCCCATTCTTCCAAAAAGGTTGAAACAGATGATTGACCCGAGGGGGATACCGGTATTGAAGATGCCCATGGCTAAGCCTTCCTCCCTTTCCCTAAACCATTGAGAAAGAAGCTTGGGGAGTAGGGTGGAAAGGGTGAAAGCGCCAATCCCGGCAATGATCCTTCCCAACCATAGGATCCAAAGAGTCATTCCCAATCCAACACAGAAGGTTCCTCCGATCATTAACAAAAAGCAAGCGATTGCCAACGGCCTCATCCTGTACCGGTCCGAGAGGAATCCCCCTAAAAGCGAGAGGAATAAGCCCGGAAGAGCAAAGAATCCCATCAAGAGGCCAGATTGGGCATAGGTCAGATGAAGTTCAGAGATGATTAAGGGAAGAATAGGAGGAATCGATTGAAAGATAAGTGCAAAGGCAAGAACGGACGAATAGACAACGCCAAGGATCACCCACCGATAACTTTCCGTCTCGTCACCACTTTTCAAAGAGCCTCTCATTCTCGATTGGACGAAAGGACATCTATGCATACAATAATATGACCCAGTTCAAAATCAAATGCATCCATGAGACACTTGAAAGGGCGATAGCTATTCTTCCAATTCTTCACGGGCCTCTACTGCAAACATGAAACTAATTACCTCCTTGAGCTTGTGCTTTGAACCCGAATTCAAGTTGCTGCCATATCGGGGATCGTAATGTCTGCAGTAGTCACTTCCCAGTTTATATGCTGCTGCAACATCAGTGGCACTATCAAGGTATATTTGTAAGCCCTGCTCGACCAGAAAGAGATTCCAGTTCTTGATGATTCTGATGACAGCCCATCGGGTGCTCTTCTGATCTTTCTGAAAATCATGCAGCTTCCTGCAAAGCCCCCTTGCCTTGCGCTTATCAACCGAAGGCTTAACCACATCGACCCCGTTTAACAACTCTCTCGATAGACGGAAGAGCTCCTTCGCGTCAGATTTCACTTTACCGCTACGACTTGATGCCCTCTTAGCGACAAAAATGGCGAAGGATTTGAGCCGAGAAGGCACCTGGAACCATTTCTTCAGGACAGTCAACCTGGTGGGTTCTTGTGAACCAAATTGGTCAATGTCATGGAGAATAGAAACAATCTTTTTCGGAATATTTGTACGCATCGACTGGTCTCCTATAGATGGCCTTTGATGTGATCTTATGTTTCTGGCAGAAGCACCCAAACAACGCCGCAATCGACTTAAGATCCTATATCGAATCCGCCGATTGTAATCGCCTCCTCTGACGAAAGATTCAGCTTTGCCAGGCCGGTATGGGTAGCTGTTTATCAAAAAAATGGAAACTCTGTCAAACCAATAATCACCGATCACTAAATGAACACCACTTCGTTCTTTTGAGGTAAAACCAAGCATTGAACCCCAGAAAAAAAACGGTAAATAATAAAACCGAGGGCCGGGATAGCTCAAGATAGACAATCTGTTCCGGGTAATGTGCGATAAACGAACCCGTATAAACCAAGGCGGAATCGTGCTTTGACCCTAACCAGAACTCAAGATGAGTAAGAGGGCAATACCAGTCAAAGACCTGGATTAGAATGGCAAAACGAAGGCCGGAAAGATGAACGATCTTGACGGCTTTATGCTTGGAACCCCAAATGGCTCCAAGGAAGAGAAACAAGATCCAAAGAAAGTGAACCAAGACGACGAAATCAGCTAAAATCTTGTAGAGCATCCCTTTCAATCGCCAAGCAAACACATCCCTGCCTTTAAAGTTATCTTCTCGGGATTGGATTCCCAGGGCCAAAGAGCAACATAGAAAATATTATACCCTTCCTGTCGGTAAAAGAAGCCCTGATCAATTCGCAAACCACCTATGGCATCAACCAGGCTCCGGACCCCTACTGGAAAGTCTGCCTCAATTCCAGGTTCCTTAGCTGCTGGGCCCAAATGCTTTGTCAATATAGCTTTAAGCGATTCGAGATCATTCCTCCCAATGACTGCCTCAAGATACTCTAATCCCCGGGAGTTCGGTCGGATTTCCATTGTTTGGTTTTCTCTAAGGTCCATAATCATGTCCATAACCGACGCAGCCTCCATACCATATCCATCAGTTTGCGATTTCGACATCACTTTCAGCCAACTCAATTTCCACAGCCTATCCGGAAGGAGCGGTCCTTAATAAGAATTTAATCCCTCCGGAACTCGGCCCAAATCTTATCAAGAAGTATCCTTACGCACTCCTCAGCCAACTCCCCGGAGGACAAAAACATTGTATTCCCCTTTGACCTTCGCCAGCCAAGTTGTCCAGCAGGACTCCGATCAAAAATAAGCTTCAACTTCTCCAAGGCCCTGGGCTTCTCAAAACCCACCCCACTAATAGAGATCACTCCCTTCCAGAGGACAAGGTGAAGGGAAGAGTCCTCCAGTGTGTTCGACCTCTGCAAAAACCAGTCAAGTTCTAAACTGAAACCTCGTGCTGACATCACAAAATGTGTCTTGTTTCTTTCAGTGCGAGTCATCATTTTAGGGATCTTCTCAGCGATCTCTTCAGGAATCTTCTCTATCTCGTCGAATACCTTCAATAACTCGGCTTCTGCTGAGATTACCCCTTGTTCCGAATGCAAGAACATTCTGCGTGCTTCCTCTGAGGCTATTTCGCACTCTATCCTCCGGGCACGCTCAAGCGGAGTTTCCTCAAATGGGGTTCCGCCAGCCTGCTGAACTCGGGCTTCGATCACACTCGCAGCACCCTCAATGCCCCACCGGTCAAGACCCACCCATATTTGCCTCCTGGGTAACCACTTAGGGATTGAAGGCGGAATCTCTAACGGTATGGCAAGGATAAAATCGTAACCATCCTCGTGTGCGCGATCTCGTAAGACCGATTCTTCCATCTGAGTCTCGGGAGTCTGCCCCCAACCCTCCCGGTAGAGCAACACGACGATCCGAGCTTGGAATCCGAGAACCTCATGATATGTCTCTGCATCGTCGGACCCGGCAATCACTTGCTTTTTTCTGAAGGAGAAGAATGTTTCGAGCCGGTCTCGGAGAAGAACATTAATCCTACAGGCAAACTCTTCATCCTTCCTCAAAAAGGAGAAGGCAACCTCGTACTTAAAGCGATCTTTACTCATAAAACAGACCTTCACTCCGTTATTGCGTAATGTCACCAGGTCGAGATCCACTTTTTTGATGCAAGTCTACCAAATCGGGAGGAGAAGGTCAACAAGAAGGGAAACTGGGAGCCTTTGCAGGCCCTCACGTACCAGCTACACTGTTTGAATACGATGGAAAAAAAGTTGGGAGCCAAGGCTCCCTGGGACGTATAAGCCACGAAGGTTTTGGGGTTCACCATCTTGCTTAATGCCTGTCCATGAACCTGCCTCCGGGACTTCGAATTGAAGACATTCTATGGTGGAAATACCATCGCCCAAATTAATGTCAATCGACAGCTAATCTTGACTCCTTGCTGGTTGATTCGCTGGTTGAGTGTCTGCCTCCTTCTGAATAGGCGGAGAAGATGGTGCCGAAGGCAAGGTAGTGAGCGCAGCGTTCCTCTTCTCAAAGAAAGGAAAAAAATGATTTATAGGGTTAAGTGAGAAGTAATATATCAAGCCCCCCAGAAAGAGAATAATTGCAGAAATGAAGATGAGCCAGAGGTAGCCCCTCTTTTTTGTAGAAGTTATCCGTGGTTTCACCTCTGTTCCCTTTGGAGGGGCCACATTTTCCAGATACCGTTGATATCGAAGAATTATGTCATTCGCGTCGAGGCCGAGATATCTTGCATAAGCATCCAAAAAACCCTTTACATAAACAGGAGAAGATAGAAGTTCGTATTGGTTTCTTTCAATAGCTCCGAGGAGTTGTTCCCTTATCTTTGTCGATTTGGAAACTTCCTTCAACGTCAGGTTTCGAGATTCCCTCTCTCTTTTTAGGTATTCTCCAAGAGACTCCATAAGCCTCTTTAACAGGAAAGGATATAGCCGTATTATCAATTGTTTTTGTTCTTTTGTAAACAGGAATTCGGAACAGTCGGTTGACCGACTCGTCCAGCCGCAGCTTGGATTCTTCCACCAGGATTATCGCCGCCGCGGGCGTGACAGGCTCGGTCATCGAGGCAATCCGCAAGATGGTGTCGCGTCGCATCGGGTCGCTGCCGCCGGCGGCCTTCATACCGATCGCATCGACATGCACCTCGCCGCGCCGGCTGACCAGCGTGACGAGACCGGGCACCGCCCCGCGCTCGATATGGCTGGCCATGACGTCGTGCATGCGGCCGAGCCGCGCCTTGGACAATCCGCCAGTGTTCATCACCTGTTCCCTCCGTCCCCTCAAGCCTTGGCCAGGTGCTCTTCGAGGCGTTCCAGGCTCTGCGCCCATCCCTCGGCCGCCCCCATCCTCAGCGTCGCATCGCGAACCGCAACCGACTCGAAGCGAGTCCGGATCGTCGAATGCGGCTTGAGGGTATTTACATTTCCAGTGGAATCGATTAATGAAACCTTAATGAATCCCCTGCGGTTATGGGATGGGAGGAATCTGTTTAAACCGTTAAGAGATGGGAGGAATGTCTATGGAGATCACGATTCGAAGAGGGTTTGTCGATACACCACAAGGCCAGATTCACTATGCGATAGCGGGACAGGGGATCCCGGTCCTGCTCCTTCATCAAACACCCAGGTCTTGGGATGAATACCGGGATGTATTGCCCATCCTCGGGAGAAATCACCGGGCGATAGCAATGGATACAATCGGTTTTGGCGATTCTTACAAACCGGAGGAAGAGGTTTCCATAGAGGATTATGCCCGGGGCGTGATTCTTTTCCTTGATGGATTGGGAATCAAACGTACCTCGATCGTCGGTCACCATACGGGCGGCGTTATTGCAGTGGAGGTGGCGGCAACCCACCCTGACCGCGTGGACAAACTGGTATTATCCTCGACACCTTATGTGGATGCGGAGGACCGGGAACGAAAAAAAGATCGCCCACCGATCGACGAGGTCCACTTTAGGGAGGATGGGTCTCACTTGAAGGAACTCTGGCAGAGGCGGGCAGGCTTTTATCCTGAGAATCGCCCAGACCTCTTATTACGATACGTCGTCGATGCGCTTAAAGCTGGAGAGGGTATGGAAAAGGGACATAGAGCGGTCAGCAGGTACCGAATGGAGGAAAAGGCTCCTTTCATTAAAGCCCCCACTTTGGTGATGGCAGGAACAGGAGATCCCTTCTCTTATCCCAGGATGGGACTGCTCGCCAGCAGCATCAAGGGGAGTGAGACTGCCGTGATCGAGGGAGGAATGGTGCCGGTGGTTGATCAAATGCCTGAACAGTTTGCAAAGGTGGTATTGCACTTTCTGAATAAGAAGTCAGATATCAAACGGGAATGACCTTGAAAATTGATTCGTGTGCTGACACTGCCACTGACACTCCGTGTTAAATTAGGTGGAAAGTGTTGGTGCCTGCATCGATTTCAAAACCAGGTCCACCAGCCGCGGAGATCGCAAAGGGATTTCTTCTCCGCGCCCTCAGCGTCTGGTTTATTTTTGTCAAGTAAAATATTCACCGCCGTAGTAGTAATGAGGGGGGTCTGGGGGGAGACTCATAACTTCTCCAGATTGTGGAAAACTCAGTAACCCCTTATCATTACTTTCGGTTTTT
>Ga0209777_10001273_pt1 | contig 37422 bp, 33 predicted proteins | sample FrelakmetHBP12HB_FD_187147 | JGI IMG/M metagenome (GOLD analysis project Ga0209777, IMG submission 187147) | Freshwater lake sediment microbial communities from the University of Notre Dame, USA, for methane emissions studies -HBP12 HB (SPAdes)... | ecosystem: Environmental > Aquatic >...
CACGGGCAAGACCATATACATAGTGGCGCAGGACGACCATGCGGGCGAGTTGCCAAGCGAGAAGAAGCCTGTGGCGAGCGCATTGCCCTACGTTCTTTATAAGCTCGAAAAGTCCTGAGCGCCCAGGTAGCCGACTCGCCACAACACTTCACGGTCGTTAGGCCGCCACATCCACCACACCGGCTCCCCTGCTGAAGGTGACCATCCCGCGCTGGGCGCTCACGTTCGCGAGGCCGTGGTCCAGATTGTGGGCGAGTTCGGATGCGGCGTCCGGGGGAAGTTGGGCGATCCGCTCGCGATAGACGTCGAAGTTCTCGGGTCTGTGGTAATACTCGCGGTCCAGATAATCGCAGAACGCCGACTCGCTGGGCTCGCGCACCATTATCACAACGCAGCCCCCACATCCCGCGCCGGTCAGTTTGCCTCCCAGATAGCCCGGCCCGCGTCGGGCGATGTCCAGCAGCAGATCGAGCTGATAGTTGCTGACTCCGAAGTCATCGCGGATGGTTTCCTGGAGACTGTCGAGATATCGCCCGACCCAGACTTGATACTCCCGGTATTCGGGCGAAGAGACCGCAATCTCCCCGGACGCAAGGCGGGAATCGGCCTCGATAAAGAGCCTCTCCAGCGCGCGGCCTATCTTGTTCTCCTTGACAAAGAACCATGCGGCGCGGCGGGGCCGGTAACCGCCCTCTTCGGGATAAGGCAGGGTATAGTCGCGTTCCATCGCGGCGGTATCCTTGCCGAGGATCTCGCCGGCGCGCTCGATGGATATCTCGCCCGGCAGCAGACCGACAAGGGCATTGATGATCCCCTCGGATACGCCCAACAGGGATTTGTCGAGTGAGCCGAACTTGTTGTAGCGGCGACTGATGACCCGCCAAACGGAGGCATCGGACTCGCGTATCGCCGACGAGGCGTCCGGCTCATGGCCGAATCGGCTCGAAATCAACTTGCTCAACCATCCGGGAGGGGCGTCACTGGCCGACCTGAAATGCTCCCCGACGGCCTCGATGATCAGCTTCATCAGATCGTCCCCGAGGTCCATCCAGCCCTTGCGCAGGTTGAACACGTGGTTCGCGCCAAGGGTCTTGTTCGCTTCCCAAAGAGAGTTCGCGACTATCATTCGAACGCCGCGAAGGCTCGGCAGCACCGTGGAATCAGGCTCGGGCTGAGAATGGCGGTTATAAAGCACGCAGTTGGGCCGGTTGCGCAGGATAGTCATGTGGTCATTGGCCCCGCCGTGGGTGCCGACATACCACTCGGCCTCACCCAGCAGCCTGCAGATATACCTGATGTCCCATGCGGGCAGCCTGTCGGAGTTGGCGAGCCACAACGCGAGAAAAGACAGCACGACCAGAGCCGAAGACGAACTGGTCCCGCCGCGCAGGGGAATCCCGGACTCCCCGAATGTCATATCGGCGCCGCGCAGTTTGATATCCGGCAGTTCCCAGGCCACTCTCAGGAACGGGCTGCGGACGAAGTTGACCCAATCACCACGCAAGTGGCCGTGGTGCGGATATATGCGGGTGCGGTTGTCCCAGTTGTCCTCGATGCCCTCGCAGAGGCTGCCTTCCCACGGGGCGCTGCGGAGCAACGCAGTTTGCTCATCGATCGAGAATTTGCAGCCGGGAAACTTGGCGTTGACATTGAGAATGCTCACTATGCCGTCGTCGCGCGGGCTTACGCACAGGGGCAGGTCGCCGTCGATGGTGGTGGACATGTGATCCCCGGCGCACATATCCAGGTATTCGAGAAATGCGCCAAGCCTGCCGGGGGCCCGGAGCAGCGCCGCGGGCCTGTCACCTACCTCGCGCTCGTGAAGCCGCGCCGTGTCCGCGAGCCGAGCCCGCGCCGCCGCGAGATACGCCGGGTCCGTGTTGGCGTAGATCTCCTCGCCGAGGTATCCGACGAGGGAATCCGACCCCCGGTCCAGAATATCGGCGATCTGTCCGGCGGGGATGGGGCTATATGCGAGATGAAAAGGGGTGTCTGGACTCACCGTTTGGGCTGTCTCCCGCGAAAATCGAGGTCCGAACCGGCCTCATTTCGCTCACTGGCACTCGGCACGTTGCCGTAGTGTATTGTAGCAGAATATGTTAACGAAGTCAGGTGGATGTATGATGAGGCGAGCGGAAGTCCGGGCGGCCGCGCGCCGCCCGAATATCATGTGGATGTCGTCAGCGTCTACTTTCGCTTCTTGGACTTGGCATTGGACTGGGAGGAGCCGAGATCGCCAAACGATGCTCCCCCACCCTTCGGTCCAGACTGCTTGGACTGGTTGGACTGTTTCGGCTTCTTGGCTTTCGCTTTCTTGTTTACCATGGCGCGCTCCATCAACGGACGTTTTTGGGCTTGTACCCAGCCAGGCCGCAGCCGAAACACAGCCGGGCAGAACGGGTAAGAGGATGTAGCCTGCGTCAGGTAGAATATGAAGTTGATAGACATAAGCGAGGAAACTACCATGAAGACTATCAAGCTGATTGCGTTGATCTCACTGCTGGCCGTGCCGGCGCTGGCGCAGAAGACCGCCGTGGACCCGAACAAATCCGTCAAAGCCCGCGCCGTCGATGAAGACACCCGGCTCGCGCAAAAGGTGACCTATCAGGCCGCCCGCAAGACCGTAAGCGCCATACTCGCCGAACTGACGAAACAGACCGGCGTGACCCTTAAGGCCGGCATCAACGGGCAGGACTGGCAGGTGCGCGACCGCAAGATGAACGTATTCGTCAAGGATGTGCCACTCGGGGATTTGATGAAGTCCATCGCCCGCGTGATGAAGTTCCTGTGGGCATCCGGCGGCAAGGGCGATAAGCGCACATACAGGCTTTTCATGGACCGCAAGACTCTGCTCGACGCTGAGAGCCTGAGGATGAGCGACCAGGAGCGCCGCGACAAGGAAATGGCCGATAAGCGGGCGAAGACCCTCAAGGACCTAGCCAACACAGATCAGCTCTCCCCGGCGGACCTCGCGAAACTCAAGAAGGACAGGCCCTTCGCATACCTAGCGGTGAATTCCGGTATCGCGTCGGGGCTGGGGGCATTCTTTAAGGACTCTCCCGAAGCCATGGATGCCCTCGCCTCCGGCGGGCAGTTGACCCTGAATGCGGGGCAGCTTTCGGCCGCGGGCCAGGGCGGCCTGTTGAAGGCTTTGAACGGGCTTACTGGAATTGCGCAGAGCCTGGGGGACAATAGTACGGTCGTGCCGGGCGACTTGGCGGCCAACATGAACAAGGTCTCCGTGCAGTTCAACCAGCACATGGATATGGTGCAGTCTACCCCCGCGGCGGGGCTGATGCTCGGCGAAATGAGTGTCAAATATGGCGACAAGTCATTCGATCTCCCGTTCATGGACCCCGACAGCAAACTGGCCAATCTCCTGGGCGAGGCGGTCATCAAGAGCCAGGACGAAGGCCGGCCCATAGAAGAGGTGATGAAGGACATGCAAGGCGAGATGATGACTGCCTTCATGTCCGAGATCAAGAAGAACGAGGCCGGGGAGGCCTCCAGCGAGCACCCCGATGACCCCGCTCTTGACGAGAAGGTCAAGATGAAGCCCGAGGGGACCGCCCTGCACCAGGTCCAGCAGGCTCTGCAGGAGGCGAGCACATTCTCTGTTGTTTCCGACAGCTTCGGACGGGCGTTCGGCGGCATCGGGACCCTCGATGTGGCCGGCGAGAAGCCGATCAAAGACGTGCTTAAGACGGTCTCCGAGACAATGCTTTACAACTGGGAAAAGCACGGCAAGGTGCTGGAGTTTAGGGATAAGGAATGGTATCGCAAGCGCGCGGCCCAGATTCCCCAGGCGTGGATCGATGGTTGGCGGACCACTCTCAAAAAGACCGGGACACTGGATATTGGCGACCTTGCACAAATCGCGGCGCTGACTTTCGAGCAGGTTTCCGTGAACATCGAAGCTGATGAGGACCTCGCCAGGGCCGGGGTGCCGTGGGTCGCGATGGGGAATCGCGAACTGCTCAAGTTCTACGGATGCCTGACGGAGGCCCAGCGCGCGGCGCTGCTGTCCAAAACGGGCCTGAACGCCCGTGGTCTGACTCAGCCGCAGTCGGTCTTGGCCGAGAATCTGATCGGCCAACGGGGACTGTCGTTGACCCAGTATGCCGACGCCCCGCCGGTGTTCTCAGGCACAAAGACCCAGCAGGGCAAGTGCTTCGAATACACTTTCACGCTCACAAGTTCGACGGGCGATAAGCTCGCGGATACGAAATTCACCACGCCGGAATATGTAGAGCCGCCCGCGAAGAAGATCGATGATGCGAAGAAGGCGGACGAGAAGGGCGCGGGGAAGTAAGATGGCGGAAAACTCGATTGACAAATCCCCAGGCCATGGTATATTAGATGTATAGACATCGCATAGGCGAGATACCAGATGACACTGAAGATTGAGGATTTCCACTGGATCGATGAGCTTGTCGACAAGATCATCGGTAAGCATGGAGTGTACCCCGAGGAAGTGGAAAGCGCGCGGTCGATGAGTTCAGAAGAAAAGACCAGGTTCAGGAAGATTAGAGGGTTAGTATGACACCGGAAATACCCAAGTTCAGCTCAGATGAGGAAGAAGCAGAGTTTTGGGACACGCACAGCGCCCTGGAGTTCCTCGATGGAAGCGAAGCCGTCGAGTTAGATGTTTCCGAAGCCCGCAAGAAGCGCGAACAGAGGCAGACCAAGGCTATATCGCTGCGCATTTCGCGTACGGTTCTGGAAGGGACAAAGAGCCGGGCAGCGGCATTGCACGTCCCATATCAGACGCTGATTCAGCTCTGGATTGCCGAGAGGCTGGAGAAGGAAGAAGCTACGCTCAAGTCCTACTCCGATGCCGGCGGCAGGGCCCGGAAGCCCAGCCCGCGACGCGGAAGGACGACACCCGCCCAATAGACGTCCATCCCCTACATCGCCGGTTTCTCCGGCTCCTGGGGCGCGGCGCCCTGGCGGATCTGCACGATGTCCCGGTAGATCTGCATACACCTGACCGCCGTGCCGACCACGCCTGCGACGGCGACCACTTGCGGGTTCATGGCTTCCTCGACCTTAGTGGAGACGGACTCGACTTTGTCCGAGACTGTCTCCGCCGTGCTTTCGGCCCTGGTCATTATGTGGTCCACTTTTTCGCTGACTTTTTCGGCGGTCTCCTTGGCCGACTGAGCGATAGCCTCCGCGCGGTCGACCACCGGCTGGACCCTGTTCATGGCCTCGTCTATCTTCGTGCTGATCATTTTCTTGAATGCGATGATGGCGTAGACCATCGCCACGACGGCCACCACACCGGCGGCGGTCGTTATGAGCTGGCAGACGGCTATGATCCAAAGCGGCGTATCTGATGACATAGGTATCCTCCTTCACCTGAGAACCGGACGTAATGATAGTTCCCCCAATGCATGGTTTCTTCCTTCAATGGGTTTACCTGCGGGGGAGGCCGGCTGAAACTTGTGGGCGCGTGGTGCGGTCCTCCACCAGCGATATCACGGGGAACATCTCGTTGTAGTGCTTCTGGATAAACATCGGGCTGCGTTTTTCGAAGAGGCGGGCGGCGAGGCGGTCCGCGATGGGCATTATCAGCCGTTCATGCGCGCACAACAGAGGGGAGACCTGGTCGATATGCCCGGTGGCCTGCTTGTTGAGGCAGCCGCAGTAGTGGTTGCAGCGCTCGCGGATGGCGCAGTCCGCGCAGGTGGGTTTCTCCTCGCCGTTCCATTCATAGAGCCGCAGCCGGGCCTTTTCATCTATGCCGGTATCGACGTCCCCGATGGCGTAAGTGAGATCGGACCCGTCACCGACAAACTGCACGCACGGGTAAAGCCTGCCGTTGGGTGCGACCGATATCTGCGTCTGGCCGAGTTCGCAGCGCTCGGCCCGGCAGCTTCCGGGAAAGACATGCGAGCTGATCTTCACCTCGAACGGGCTGAAGTAGAACTTGGCCTCGTCGATCATCAGTCGATAATACCAATCCGCGAGCTTGCGATACTGCTTTTCGAGCTCGCCCAGCGCTTTCTCGGTCCAGTCCGCCGAGTAATCCAGCGAGCAGATCAGATACCTGAAGCCCTTGGAGTAGAGATGCTCGATGGATTTTGCGTAGTATCGCACGGCGCCGGGCGTGATGACCATCATCACGGGGGTGTATGGCTTGTGCTTGAGGAGCATTTCGATCTTCGGTTCCAACGCATCGAACGTCCCCGCGCCGGACGGGTCGATCCTATTCGCATCATGCGCCGCGCGGATGCCGTCGTGGCTCAGCGCAATGAAGACCTCGGAAGTCAGAGGCGATGTGACGAAGTCCTCATCGAGCAGCATGCCGTTGGTGGTGATTTTGTAGTGGAAAAGCTGGCCGGTGTCGCGTTCGAGTGATTGACAGTGGCCGATGATATCCTCGATCAGGCCTCGCATGAGCATCGGCTCCCCGCCAAAGAATATCACCCCCAGACTCGCCTCCGGGCTGCGTTTGCGCAGATGCGCCATTCCGATCCCGATAGCCTTCTTCGCCGTGTCCAGGGTCATATCCCCGCCCCTGTGCGGCGCGGCATAACAATAGCGGCATCGAAGATCGCAGCGGGAGGTGAGGTGGAGGGTCAGGTGCATGCTAGATTACTCCCTGGGCCTTGAGCCACTTGATGAAGTCTCGGACCTGGGCGCGGAGGTCTTGTTTGCAGGCCGCGACCGCTCTCTTTTGATAGCCTGCGCTGTCGAATTGGCCCTTCTTGTTCGTCACCACCGGCGCGACATCGTTGGGGTCGTAGAAGACTGCGTATACTCCTGCTGGCTTGGCGGTCTCGAGCCCGTTTCTGAGAGATTGGGCGGTCCCCATGGGCCACATCGTACTCGTATTCCACTCGCGGACATCCGCCTCGGAGATATATTCGTAAGATATCGAGCGCCGGGTGTCTGTTCCATCGAGCTTGATACTCGTCTTCACCAGCTTCCGCTGCCTATTCTCGCCCTTCGGAAGTTCGACCTCCACGGTCCGGCTGTCGGGCGAAAACGTGAGTCCGGCCCGCTTCGCTTCTTCCACGATAATCTGCCGGGCTTCGCCCTCGGACAGGCTCGCCGGCGGGGTCAGAGTGTCGCCAGCGAACGTCCCCCGGCCCGAGCCGTGCCTGAAGATCGGCGCGACTCTTGACACAGCGGGCGTGGTGGCACCACAGGTGTTGGAAACCAACGCAGCCGTAGCCGCCAGCGCTGCAATCACAACCGGGTTCCTCTGCCACCTCTTCGGAACCAGCCGGAGAAGCTCCGGCCGCTCATCGAGAATCGAGCGGGTGGGGAAGCTGGGATTGGAATACTGCTTGATCGGAGTTACTTTCATCTAAATCACCCCATGCACCTTCAGCCAGTTCACGAAGTCCTTCACCTGCTTGCGCAAATCCTCCCGGGCGGCGGCTTTGGCGCGTCTTTCGGCGTTCGGCCCGTCCGGCTGCACGTCCCGGGCGGCGGTGAACGCGCGGTTGTAGCCCTTGGGTTTGGCTTCGGGGAAGAATGCGTTGAGATAGTTCACCGCCCGGCCGGGGGTGCCCGACCAGATCGGGCTCAGCCCCTTGCCCTTGAGGGCCTTCAGGTCAGCCTCGGAGACGTATTCGTAGGATACGTTGTGCTTCTTATCGGTCCCGTCGAGCGTGATGGTGATCTCGCGCCCGCTGGGAGTCGGGTCGTCAGTGGCATTAGGCTTGGTGCCCGGCAGCGTGACCTTGAGGATATCGGGACTGAATCGAAGCCCGGCCTTTCTCGCCTCGGCAACAATGACCTGCCTGGCTTCCTTTTCCGACAATACCACGAACCTCGGCGGCATCGGCACACCGGCAAGGCGCGCCGGCGGGTTCGGCGACTTCGTATCTCCATACGCTCCCGAGGCGCAAGCAGCCGCGATCGCCGCCAGCACCAGCGGGTTTGTCCGCCATCGCCTGGGGACGAGCATCAGGATCTCCGGCCGTTCGTCGATCGCGCCGCGAGTCGGAAATCCGGGTTCGGGATAGTGCTTGACGGGCTTTATCTGCAATCTATATCACTCCTTGGGCCTTGAGCCACTTGATGAAGTCCTGGACCTGTTTGCGAAGGTCCTCTCGGGCTAGCTCGCGGGTCTTCTCGCGCATTTTTTCATATTCGGCCTTCCTATCTGCAGCTTGTTGGTCTATCTTGAAGCCTGTTTCCCGCTCAACATCCCGTGAATTGACACACGGATCGTAGAAGACAGCGAAAATGCCCCTCTCCTTCGATTCCGTGAGGCTGTCACGCAGCCGTTCAGCGGCCTCCCGAAAGTCGCGAGACAGGGCGGTGCTCAGTATTCTCCGGGTGTCCCATTTCCGGTGGTCCTCGATTGACACGAACTCAAAGCTGATGTCACGCGTCTCATCTGTGCCGTCCATCGTCAATACTCGTGTGGGGGCCGGCTTGCCCATGCGGCCTGCATCGGTGAAGTTGTAGTTGAGTGCTGGTGGGACCGACAAACTGCGCAGGCTTTCCCCCTCGGTATTGAAGTCAATACCGGACCGCTTAGCTTCCTCGACGATCACTTGCCGCGCATCAGCTTCGGAGAAGAGAGCAGGTGGATTGACGGACACGCAGCCGAAGGCTCCCTTTCCCCCGCCGTGTTCGAATACGGGCGCCACCCTGATATCACCTGGGCTTGTGTCATTATCCGCGATAGCCCTCGCCCCCAAGGTAAGCGCGCACATACCCGTCAGAGCCGCGATCACGACAGGATTGGTCTGCCAGCGCTTCGGAACGAAGCGCAGAAGCTCCGGGCGTTCATCGAGGATCAACCGGGTCGGAAAATCAGGTTCCAAATACTTCTTAACAGGCGTTACTCTCATTAGATCACTCCCTGGGCTTTGAGCCATTTGATGAAATCCTGTACCTGAGCGCGGAGCTGCTCGCGAGTGGTAGCTGTGGCGGATACTCTTTTCCCCGCGACTTCACTCTCTGCGCTGGGCGCATAGAAGACGCCGTATGTGCCTTTAGGCGACAGCTTGGCCAGACTGTCACGCAGAACCACAGCCGTGCCGTAAGTGTCCCCGCTCCCGGTCCCCCAAACGCCGGAATCGGTTTCGGAAATGTATTCGTAGGAGATAGCGCGGCTCTTATCACTGCCGTCAAGATGCAGGTCGACCACGCGTTCCTTGGATTCACTTGCGTCCCCGGCTGCGCCCGGTTTCGACAGCGACAGCGTGACGTTCTTCAAGACCCACACGTGCTTCTCGAAATGTATGCCCGCGCGCTCGCCCTCTTCCCGGATTACAGCTTCCGCGTCGGCATCCGTAAGGAAAACCGGCGCGTTGACAGACACGCAGCCGTAGTACGCGCGGCCTCCTCCTCCGTGCTGGAAAATCGGCGCAACCCTGGACTCCACCGGCTTGCCCTGGTCACCATCAGCCAGACTGCGGTACCCCACCATAAGCGCGCACATACTCGTCAGTGCCGCGATCACCGCCGGGTTCGTCCGCCACCGCCTTGGGATGTAAAGCAGAAGCTCGGGCCGCTCATCCAGGATCGACCGGGTGGGAAAACTCGGACTTTCATATTGCTTGATTGGAGTTACTCTCATGATATGAATCCTCCCTGCCATGCTAGTGTGACTGCTTGGACCGCCGCACATATTCCACAGACATTAGACGCAGCAGGCCCCCCACATGTTAACCCGATTTCCCATTCGCTTAGTTGCCCATTAGGCCCGGAGGGTTCATCGCGGGATTCGGCCAAATCGGTTCTCTACCGACGGGAGAGCGCCTCCGACCTGCCGACGCCGATGACCGACTCGTAGAAAGCCTCGAAATCATCGGCCATGCGTTCGATGGAGAAGCCGGCGGCATTCGCGCGGGCGTGCCCGGCCATATCGGCTCGTATCGAGGGGTTTTCGATAAGAAATCCTATGCGGTCCGCGAATTCGGCGGCGTCATTTTCGGTGAGAAACCCGTCAATGCCGTGCTCGACGTTCTCTGGGATGCCGCCCGCATTAACAGCGACCACGGGAAGCCCGGCGCTCAACGCCTCGCAGATCGCTATCCCCTGGGTTTCCGTGGTGGATGGGAACGCGAAAGCGTCCGCGCTGGCGAAGATCGGCTCTATTTCAGGTCTGTGAAGCATCCCCGTGAAGCGCAGCCTGTCCATAAGGCCGAGTTGGGAGGCGAATTGCTTGGTCTCCTCAAGCGCGGGCCCGCCGCCAACCAGGACAAGCCGGGCATTGGGGTGAACTTCGGAGACAGTCTTGAAGGCCGAAAGCAGCATGGTCAGGTTCTTCTCGCGGGCAATTCTGCCCACATACAGCAGCAGGAACCCGCTATCGGCTACCCCAAAGCGCTCCCGAACAAGGCCGCGCTGGGACGCATCGAGCGGGGGAATCCCCACTACCCCCGTCTTGATGACCTGCACGCGGGCCGTCACCCCGTAGGACCTCAGCACGCTCTCGACCGGCGTTGACGGCACAACCACGGCGTCGCAGCCGGAGTAGTATCTGCGCATGTGATAGACCAGCAAAGCGCGTGTCAGGGCCTTGGGCCTGACGGGGACATAGTGAACGTATTCGGTGTAGAGCGTGTGGTTGGTCGATACGAGTGGGATTGAGTGTCGCCTGGCCCATTTGGCCCCAAGTATCCCCAGCAGAAACGGGGTCTGTGTGTGAACGAGATCGAGGTTGAGATCCGCGAAACGCCGGTGGACACGAGGCGCATAAGGCACTGGGAAAGGGTAGTCGGGCATCAGCACCGTGTGGACCGACGGGAAACGAAGCACGTGGTCCGAATGGTCATCGTGTCCTTTGAAGGCCGGAGCGAATATGAATATCTCGTGGCCGCGCCGCGTGAGTTCATCTCTCAGGGTGCTCACGCACACGCTCACCCCGTTGATGATCGGCTCATAGCTTTCGGTGAAAATGCCTATGCGCATATATATGGCTAAGTGATTCGCCGTGAGAGACTTGCACCCGTATGCCCTGATTAGCGGCGCGGCGTTTGGAGGTGTTGAGAACATCAAGTGCACGTGCGCCGCGTATCGAAGGGCATTTGCGTGAGCAGACTGTCCTTCGATACGCTCGTCCCTCGCTACTCAGGACTAGCGGTGTTTTACGCAAGTTACTGAGCGTGAATTACTTAGTCGTCCCCTTCGGAAACCGGCTGGGCAACGCGTCCGCGAGTCTCCATGAACGTGAGAACGTCGGACAGCCTGAACCTGCGCTGGTTGCCCGCGGTCCGGAAATGCCTGAGAATGCCCTTGTTCGTATACCGCCGGACGGTAGTCGGGCAAACATCGAGTATGCGGGCTGCTTCTTCAAGTGTGATCGGCGGATCGAGAAGGCGCTGGATCAGTTCGCCGCGATTCTCCTTAAAAGTCTTGTATGAGTTCTGCGCGATCTCTTCGCCGGTCGTCACACCGAACAGAGTTTGCAGGTGGTGCGGCATGCGGTCCCACTTTTCCTGCAGATTCTGCTGTGTGTCTATCTTTCGGGACCGCTTGGGTTTGCGCTCGGGCTCGGGCTCGAGCTCCAGGTCGAGCTCCGGCTCTAGTACGTGAGCCGCGACCTCGGCAACCGACGGCTCGAATGTCTCGAAATCCTCGGCCTCTTCGATCTCGTCCACGCCAACGCCCAGCACGGGGATATCCAACGGGGCAATCGGGCGGGGTTCGCCTGTCCCCTCGCCGAGGTAAGCCACGCCCCGGTTCCTGGAGGTTTCATCTACCGGCATCGGATCCACCGGCCTGGGTTCCTCGGCTCGGCTCAGGAACGACAGGAAGTCCTCCACCGGGGGCACGTCGCTGTCATCAAAGATCGGTATGGCCGGCCTGATCTCCCGCGGCTCGGATGTCATCTCGGCGATTTCCACCGCGGAGTTGGCCATCTGCTCGGGCTGGGTTTCGGTCGTTCGGGTTTCAAGGGCCTGCGCGACGACACTCGGCGACGGCGCCGCGACTGGCTCCTGGATCACGGTCCTTTCCACGGGTGGCTCCCACGTGCTGTGCACCGCCGGTTGTGGCGGCTGTGGCGCCACAGGCTGCTCGCTTTCACCCTTCTTTGCTTTGAGTTCTTTTTCGGTCCTATCGAGTCTCTTGAACCATTCGCCCAGTTTGTTGTCGTAGTTAGCCATCCTTTGTCTCCTCAACAGATAAACATTACGTCTCCAAAGCTCAAGAACCTGTATCGGGCCCGAACAGCTTCTTCGTAAGCCCTTCGAACAAGTGCGTTACCGGCCAGTGCGCTGACAAGTATCAGCAGAGTGGATTTCGGCATGTGGAAGTTGGTTAAGAGCGCTTCCACAATCTGGAAATTGTATGACGGCCTGATAAACAGACCCGTCGCGCCTGCCCCCGCCGCGACTCTTCTCTTGCCCACCGCCGCGCTCTCCAGCGCCCTGGCGGTGGTGGTGCCCACGCAGACTATTCTGCCTCGCGCGGCGTTTATGAGTTGGGCGCCGGCCTCGCTGATCTCATAGTGTTCCACGTGCATCTCGTGGTCTTCCACTCGCTGGGTCCGCACCGGCCTGAACGTCGCGATGCCGACGTGAAGCGTGACGAAAGCCATCTTGATGCCTCTGGACCTAATTGCCCCAAGCAGCGCGGGCGTAAAATGCAGCCCCGCGGTAGGCGCCGCCGCGGACCCATCAGCCGCGGCATAGACCGTTTGGTATCTTTCCGGGTCCTCCAGCCGTTTATGAACGTAGGGCGGAAGCGGCACCTGCCCGGTCGCCGCGACCAACTCGTCCGGATCGGAATCCGCAACGAGGCGCAGTATCCTGCCGCCCTCCGGTGTGCGATCCACCACATCCGCCGTCAGACCACGATCAAAGATCAGCTTGCAGCCGACTGCCACTCGCCTGCCCGGCTTGACCATCGCTTCCCAGACCCCGGGGCCGAGCCGCTTCATCATCAGCGCCTCGACCTTGCCGCCGGTCTGCTTTGCGCCGACGAGCCTGGTCGCGACAACCCGCGTGTCGTTGAACACCATCAAGTCGTCGTCTCTCAGGTAATCGACGATCTCGAAAAACTTCCTATGCTCGATAGTTTCCCGCGCGCGGTCGACGACAAGCAAGCGGGACCCATCGCGCTGCGCCAACGGTTCCTGAGCAATAAGCTCCTCTGGAAGCGCGTAGCTGAAATCACTTACGAGCATAGAAGCAACAACCGGTGCGGCAAAGTGTACAACTTCACGCGCGAAAACCTATACGGTCTCTGATAGCAACGTTATGATTCTATCCTCTACCGCAGGCTATGTCAATGTAATCTCTGAGAAATTACCGCCAAAGTGCGCTCACTAATTCAACCATGTTCACGCCGATTATCCACATCTGATATTGTCCCGAACGGGTCTCTGAATGGCTGCTGCCCAGAATGTTCGCCATTGACTTATAAATGCGACATTGGGGGCTTTGGGGTGAGTGTGGGCCCCTTACTCCCACCTCAAAGCATCTATCGGGTTGAGTTTCGCGGCTTTTTGTGCGGGGTAGATTCCGAAGAATATGCCGATCGACGCGGCCACCACAAATGACAGCAGCACTGCCCGCGGCCGCACTACCGCCGGCCATCCCAGCACGTCCGCGACGAGCATGGAACCCAGAATGCCCATCCCTATGCCGATGAGCCCGCCCAGCACCGAGACCACCAGCGACTCGGTCAGAAACTGAGCCAGTATGTCGCGCTCGGTTGCCCCTACCGCCTTTCTGATCCCGATCTCGCGCGTGCGCTCGGTGACCGAGACTATCATAATGTTCATGATCCCAATTCCGCCGACGATCAGCGAGACCACGGCCACACCCGCGAGCAGCGCGGTCATGGTTCCCGTGACGCTCTGTGAAGTCTCGAGCAAAGCGGACTGGCTGCGGACCGAGAAGTCGTCGTTGTCGGGAAACGGGGGCATCAGGTGATGGCGCCGGCGCAGAAGCGCGGTGATCTGCTCGGTCGCGAGGTCCATCTTCGATGGCGAGATGCATTCGACATAGATGGTGTTGAGATAGGTCTGGTTGAAGACACGCCGCAGAGCCGTGGACAGCGGCACGATAATCACATCGTCCTGATCCTGGCCGAATGCCCCGCTGCCCTTGGGCAGCAGCACGCCCACTATCTGAAACTGGATGTGGTTTACCTCGATGCTCATGCCCACCGGGTTGGCGTCCGGGCTGCCCAGCAGGTTTCCCACGACAGTCCTGCCGACAACCGCCACCTTCAGCCTGCCATTCACATCGTCCGGCGTGATAAACCGCCCGATGCCGGCGCCGGCGTTGTTCACCGACTGATATGCGGGCACGGTGCCGATAACGCTGGTCTGGGTGTTCTGGTTGCCCATCTTGACCGTCGCTCCCCCTCGGGCCGCGGGCGCAACCTGGCTGACAGTATTGCGCAGGTTGCTTTGAACGGCGTCGGCATCTTCGGGAAGAAGGGTTATTATCTGCTGCCCTCCTCCGCCGAGACCGCCGCGGATTCGGGGGTTGCCCGGAACGACCGTCACGAGGTTCGTGCCCATCGCCGATATCGATTGAGAAACGCGCAGCGATGCGCCTTCCCCGATTGCCAGCATGGCGATCACCGCTCCCACGCCTATTATGACCCCCAGCATGGTCAGCGCGGTGCGGAGTTTATTGCTGCCCAGGCTTCGCAGCGCGACCTTGAGACTTTCCACGCCTATCATCCACGAACCTCCTCATGTGTCTCGCTAAGAACCCGAGCGGCGATCATCCGTTCGGCCACAGGCTCATCGCTCGTGACACAGCCATCGCGGATGTATACTATGCGTTTTGAGTGACGCCCAACATGCGGCTCGTGGGTAACCATGACAACCGTGATGCCGCTGTCGTTAAGCTCCTGAAGTATCTGAAGTATCTCCTCCCCCTGCCGCGAGGAAAGGTTGCCCGTTGGCTCGTCGGCGAGGATCACTTGGGGATTGGCCACTAGGGCGCGGGCTATCGCCACCCTCTGCTGCTGGCCTCCCGAGAGCTGGTTGGGCCGGTGGTGGATCCTATCGCCCAGCCCGATCCGGTCCAGCGCCGTGACAGCCATCCCCTCCCAGTCGCCTCGGACGGCGCTATAAATCAGAGGCAGTTCCACGTTTTCGAGCGCGGTCGCCCGGGCAAGCAGGTTATAGGCCTGGAAGACAAAGCCGATCCTGTGGTTGCGGATGTGTGCGAGTTCGACATCGTCCAGCGCGGCGACTTCCACGCCATCCAACAGATAAGACCCCGAAGTGGGGCTGTCGAGGCAGCCGAGGATGTGCATTAGCGTCGACTTGCCCGACCCGGACGGTCCCATTATCGCGACGAACTCGCCGTGGTCTATCGACAGGTCCACCCCGGCCAGGGCCTCGACTTGGGTGTCGCCGATCCGGTAAGCCTTGGTTATCCCCCGTGTCTCGATCAGCATTTCTTACCGGCCTCCACCACCTGGGCGTCCGCCCATCGGGCCGAACGGCGTCAGCCTGACCCCGCCGCCTGTCGACCCCTGAGGCGAATAACCCGCGAGGACGATGGTCTCGCCCTCGCGCAGGCCGCTGATTATCTCCGTCATGGTGTCGTCGGATATCCCGGTGACTACCGGCCTGGAGACCACTTGATTGCCTTTGACGACGTAGACCATCTGGCCCATCGGACCCGTCTTGACGGCTTCGATAGGCACTGCCAGGACGTTGGTGTGCTTGCCGACGACGATCTTCACTGTCGCCGTCATATCCGGCTTGAGCAGGCCCTCGGGATTCCGCAGGGACAGAGTGGTGTCATAAGTCACCACATTCTGCTGCATAGTGGATCCGGAGGCGATCTTGATAACGTTCGCCGCGAATTTCCGATTGGGATAGGCATCGACCGTGACGGTCCCAGACTGCCCAAGATGAACCGAGCCGATGTCGGTCTCGTCAACAAGCGCGTCGACCTGCAGGCGGTTGAGGTCGGTCACTCGAATAAGGGTCGGGGCCGCCAGACCCGCCGCGATTGTCTCGCCCTGCTGGACGTCGAGTGCCAGCACCGTGCCGGATATGGGGGTTCGGATCACGGTCTTATCATACTGCGCCTTCGAGTAAGCGACTTGGGCGACGGCCAGATCGACGGCGGCTCGGGCCTCGGCCACCTGCTGGGCCTTGATCACGTTCTGGGCTTTTTCGGCGCTGGCCGCCGCAAGCACGGCTTTGGAATCCTGCAGGGTATTGAGGGCCGTGCGGATGTCGGTGGCGCTCTTAGTGCGAATGAGGTCCAGGTTCTGCCGGGCGGAGTCGAGCAGAGCGGCGTTCACATCGGCCTGGGCCTGCGCGGTATCGACGTCCTGCTGGGCGATATATCCCTTCGCCAGTATCTGCTTGTCGCGCTTGAGCAGCGTTTGGGAGTTCTTATCGTTGGCCTGGGCCTGTCGCACGGCGGCCTCGGCCGTGCTGACCTGCAGCTTCGCGTTCTGCAGGGCCTGCTCGTAAGCAGCCTGCGCGGAATCCACGGCCGCTTTCGCCTTGGCGATATCGCTGCTGACCGTCGTCTGCTGCAGGCCGACGCCGCTCTGCTGTTCGGCGAGCTTAACCCTGGAAGAGTCCAGGTTTGCCACCGCCTGATCATACTGGGCCTTGATATCCGGCAGGTCGAGTTGGGCGATTACCTGCCCCGCCGTCAGTTGGGTGCCGACATCCGCGAACAGCCGCTTGATGCGGCCCGTGATCTGTGAACCGATGCGCACTTGCGCGCCGGTCTGCGCGGTCACGCTGCCGGTGGCGGATATGACCCGGGTTATGGTCGCCCGCTGGACTGTGGCGCTCGACAGATTGCCCAGGCTGTCCTCCTTCTTGCCGACACCGCGAAAGACAATATAAGCGACAATCAGGATGACAGCCAGCACGATCGCCGTGGTTATGACCTTCCGGCGGCGTATCTTGCCGCGTCGAATCGCGACGGCTGAATCCATGTTTTGCCTAGCTGTTTCCATTACTTGAGTGTTCCTTCGGCTTTGTTCACGCCGACAGCGTGTTCCAACTGCGCCCGCGCCGTGCTCAGCCCATACAAGGCCGTCGCTTCGTCCACCTGGGCTTTCAGGAGCAGGGCCTGGGCGTCGAGCACCTCCAGAAAGATACCCACACCCGCTTGATATCGACCGGTCGCCACCGCAAGGTTTTCTGTGGCCGCGGCAACCTCGACTCTGGCTGACGCGAGCGATTCCTGGGCCGTAAGCACATTGAGCCGGGCGGACGCGACATCACGACTGACCGTCTGGCTGACCGTATAGACATTCTCCTCGGCGTTCTCCAACTGACCCTCCGCCTGAAACACCGCCCCCCTGGTGAAGCCTGAATCGAACGGCGTCCATGTCAGGTTGACCAGCCAGTTGATTGAGCTCGGCGAGAGAAACTGCCCGCCGGAGACCTGGTTCTGGCCGAGCGATGTCGTCAGAGTGGGCAGGTTGCCGGTCCGGGCAGCCCTCAGAGCAGCCACGGCTGATGCCGCCTGATCGATCGCCTGGCACATTTCCGGGCGGTTCTTGATCGCTAGGTTAACCGTATCATCCAGGCTGGGCACGGGAAACTCGGGTTCGGTGGTCTCCGAGATTTGAAAGGCGCCGCGCACATCGACCCCCATCGCGACGTTGAGGTCGACGCGTGCCTGGGCCGCATTGTTGCGCGCGGTCACCAGGTCCACACGGGCCGAGGCTGCCGCGGCTTGGGCATTCAGGACATCCGACTTGGGCGCAAGGCCCGCGCCAAAACGCGCCCGAGCCTGCGACACGTGCTCGTCCTGGTCCTTGACATTCGTCTCGAACACCTGCACGAGCCGGGCCGTGCGTAGCGCGGCATAGTAGTCCTGCTTGACGGTGAATGTCGCGCTTAATGTCGCGACGCCCAGACCGTACTGCGCTGCCGCGAGCTGCTGTCGTGATTGATCCAGGAGATCACGAGACCGGCCCAAATCGAATATGAGCTGGTTGATGGTCTCGCTGACGGTGGTCCCGATATTGTTTCGATTACCCGCGATGGCGGCGCTGCTCGTCACATCGAGGCTTGGCAGAAGCGCCGATCTCGATTGCCTCACCGCGCCTGTCTGGATCACAACCTGCGCGCCGGCCTGCCTGATCGTCGGCTGGTTTTGCAGCGTCAACGCAATAGCATCGGGCAGTGCAATGACTTTGTTCGCCGGGATAAGCTCGGGCTGACGGACCAGCACGACGTCTTTCGCCCAGGCTGTGGTGCCGGATATCGCCAGCGCGGCAATGGCGAGGTTGCGAAGTCCTCGCCTCGCTGCTGCCCTCCTATTTGAGCGGGGCAGCAGACCGAAAATACCGAATTGCGGCCCGGACAATCCCGCCGGCCCGAGAACAATGTCAACGTTGTTTCGCAACGCTGCCGCTGCCCGAACCATATCATGACACACGGCTGCAGATAGTTCGTCTAGTGTGTATATGGCAGAGTCCATATCTTGCTTGACCTATGAATAGTGTATAACTTAAGGAATGTGGTGTCAATTCGTTCGCGTCGTTGCAGGCGAGGAGAGGGATCGGGGACCAGCGCCGCAGAGTCAACGAGATGAGCATACCCGCATCGGCAGTGAGGAAAACTCTTTGTGCCCGGCCGCTTCCTACCCGGATCGCGGCCTGTCTACTCGCTCATAAAAGTGATACAATGGCGGAGTATCCCAGGAAAGCGAGACCGATCCCAATGAGACATACCAGGCTGACTCTCGCCGCGCTCGTCGTGTGCGGCACGGCCGCGTTCGGCGCGGCCAAGGACTACCCCGTCACCCCCGTCCCATTCACCAGCGTGCACGTCACCGGCGGCTTCTGGCAACAGAAAATGAATGTTGCTGTCGATAATTTGGTCCCCTACGCCCTGCAAAAGTGTGAGGACACAGGCCGGATCAGCAACTTCGCCGTAAAGGGCGGCCTCGAACAGGGGGCGCACCAGGGAGCCGGGTTCAATGATTCGGACCTCGCCAAGATCCTCGAAGGCGCGGCCTACTCCCTCGCGGCCAAACCCGACCCCAAGCTGGAGAAATACACCGACGACATCATCCGCAAGATAATCTCCGCCCAGGAATCCGACGGCTATCTCTACACCGCCATAGCCAGGGGCGACGTGCAAAGCCGCTGGATCGGACTCGGCGGCAGCCATGAAATGTACTGCGCGGGGCACATGATGGAAGCCGCCGTTGCCTACTGCCAGGCCACCGGCAAGCGCGCGCTCCTCGACGCGATGATCAAGAATGGCGACCTGCTGTGCGCCACATTCAACCAATATCTCATCGGGCAGCCCGATTGCCACGAGGAAGTCGAGCTCGCCCTCGTCAAGCTCTACCGCGCGACCGGAAATGCGAAGTATCTAAGGCAGGCGAAGTTCTTCACGGACCAGCGGGGCCGCAAGGACCGCTTGAACGCCCGGGGCGAGCCCAGCGGGCTTTACGGCACTTATGCGCAGGACCACATTCCAGTCATCGAGCAGGACAAGGCGGTCGGCCACGCCGTGCGCGGCGCTTACCTTTACTGCGCCATGGCCGATATCGCCGCCATCGACGGCGACCCCAAGTATAAACAGGCCATCGATAAGATATGGGAGGACGTCGTTGGCAAGCAGATGTATGTGACCGGCACGATAGGCTCGAGTTGGGGCCTGGGCGAGGCGTTCGGCGGCGACTACGATCTGCCGAACCTCACCGGCTACTGCGAAACCTGCGGCTGCATCGCCAATGCCCTCTGGAACTATCGGATGTTCCTGCTGCACGGCGACGGCAAGTATATGGACGTCTTCGAGAGATGCGTCTACAATGGCTTTTTGAGCGGGATGGGCCTCGACGGCAAGAGCTTCTATTACACAAACCCGCTCGGCGGCATCCGGGGCAACGAGCGAGCGCCGTGGTTCGACTGCGCCTGCTGCCCTTCCAATGACGCCCGCTTCCTGCCCGGCATGCCCGGCTTTGCCTATGCGGTCAAGGGCAATTCTATCTACGTGAACCTCTTCATGACGTCCACCGCCTCGGTTAAGACCCCGGCAGGCGCGGTCACCATCAAGCAAGAGACCGGCTACCCGTGGAATGGCAGTGTCAAGCTCACGATCAGCCCGTCGAAACCCGCGAAGTTCGCCCTGCGGGTGCGAATTCCCGGCTGGTCACAGGGCAGGCCCGTCCCCAGCAGCCTGTACAGCTATGTGGACAAATCAGACTTGCCGGTTGCTCTCAAGATCAACGGCAAACCCACGATCATCAAGCAGGACAGCGGCTACGCGGTTCTGGACCGCACTTGGAAGAAGGGCGATGTGGTCGATCTCAGCCTGCCGATGCCCGTGCGCAAGCTGATCGCCAACCCGGCCTGCAAGTGGGACAACGGCAAAGTGGTCCTGGAGCGCGGCCCCATAGTCTACTGCGTCGAAGGCGTAGATGCCCCCAACAGGCGCGTCTTCAGCCTGATGGTTCCCGACAACGCCCGGCTTGTGCCCGAGTTTAGAAAAGACCTCCTTGGCGGAGTGACGGTCATCACCGGTAGCATCAAAGAGGCGTTCCGCATGGCCGATCTGAAGTCGATCGAGACCAAGGATGTCGAGATCACCGCGATCCCCGTGTTTGCCTACGCCAACTGCGGCCGCAGCCCCGTGGCGATATGGCTGACACGCGAAGAAAGAGCCGCGCTGCCCGTTCCCTACCCGTCCGCCGCCAACCAGGCCAGGATAACGACATCGCAGGGCCGCGGCTACGGCTGGGCGCTCTGCGACCAGATAGTGCCCACCGGAATCGGGCTGGATACCATACCCTCGTTGACCTGGTGGCCCCGGAATGGCGCCCTCGAATGGGTGCAATATGACTTCGACAAGCCCCAGACGGTGTCAAGAGCCAAAGTCTACTGGTTCGACGACCGCCCGGGCGGAGGCGTGCGGACCCCTGAGTCCTGGAAAGTGCTCTACGACGAAGGCGGAGTCTGGAAACCGGTCGCCAATCACGACCCCTACGCGCTCGATCTCGACAAGCTGATCGAAGTCAACTTCGACCCGGTTACGACCAGCGCGATCAGGTTCGAGGTCCAGTCGATCAAGACCCACTCCTCGGGGGTATACGAGATGACCGTGGAATAGATAATTGTGCTTGCGAATGCGGGCCAGGAGTGGTAACCAAGAACATAAGGATGCAAGCATGCTGAGAGCTTTCTGGACCTGGGATCCAGGCGTGTCCGGCGCGCCTGGGGATAACAGGTGGTTTTTCGATAAGAGCGTGTGGCAGAAGATGTTCCGCGCGATGGGCGGGTGCGGCTTCGACGCGCTTGTCCTCGCCAACATGCACCCGTTCTCCTATATGATCGATACGCCCGCGCACCCCGAGGCGCGCCTGCTCGATGAGTCGGCCCTCGCTGTCAGCCAGGAAATGCGCCGCTGGATTTTCGAAACCGCCCTGGACTATGACATCGCGAGCTATGTCGCGTTCTTCTGCAGGCCTGATCCGGGTGCGGAGTACACCGCCTATTGCCTGCGAACGCTGTTGGAGACCTTTCCCGAAATCTCGGGGTTCGTGGCGGACATCAGCAATGTCGGCGAAGCCGCCGCACAGTTCGTCCAGCAAGCTATACTCGAAGTCATGGACGCAGCAAGGCCGGACGCCGCGATTTATCTGAGAGGCTTTGACGCAGAACCTGCCGAGCTTGCCGGCAAGATTCACAGGCGCGGAAACCGCTCCATTCACTACGTCGTGCCGTATACCCACAGCCACCTGGTCGGGGCCGGCGGGGACAACGCTTATAAACACTGGCAGGAAACCGTCGGGTCGGAGTTGCTGATAGCTGAAATGGACTTCTGCAACTTCGAGCCGTGGACCAGCTTCTCGTATGATACCGTCGAAGACATCCTCGACGATCTCAAGGACATCAACACTCACGGTTTTATAACCCATGCGCTCTCGGAGTATGAGTGGCCGCATACGTCGGACACGTTCTTCAAACATCAGTGGCAGCGGGACCTGATTTGGTACAGCGTGTGGGGCGGGGCGGGCATTCCGAAGCTCCTGCGGCAGGGCCAGCCGAAGTGGCTCCTGCGCAATCAGAAGCTGATACCCGGTTTTGCGGCCGGCTCCCGCATTCTCGAACTCATGAGCCTTTACTTCGCGGGCGATAAAGGGATCGGGTGGCGGCCCCAGTTCTGCTCGGTCGCCGGCCAGGATGGAGCACGGCGCCTGTTTTCGGTCGCGGACATGCTCTCCGTGAACACCGACCCGGCGTTTTCCGGTAGAAACTGGTGGGAGGAGGTCACCGGCGACCCGGTGATTCACCTGGAGGAGTACCTGCGCTCGGGGACATGCAGCGACGCCTATGGACCGGATGAGCTCATCGAGGAACTCGCGGACCTCTCCGAGCAGGCAGTCGCGGCGGGTGAAAAAGCCATGCGGAACACCTCCGGCGAGAAGGAACTGCCGTCATTGGCCCGCGAAGCCCTGTGCATGGGCAGGCTTGGGGAGTTCTACGTCGAAAGGCTGCGCGCGGCTCTCGCGCACGCTCGCGGGGATGACACCGAAGCCCTCGAGCACATGTCCCGGGCCCTCGGGCTGTATCGCGAGATAAGAGCCATCGATTCCTCCCATAGAACCGCCTTCACAATCCGCGCCGACCACTCCGGCGCCGCCGGCGACTTCCTCGCGACAGTCAAGGCTCTCGAAGCCGAATATAACGACGCCCGCGAGGGAAGGTTCGAGCGCGGCGGGGTCTATGGGGCTCTTGCTAAAGGCTCTTGAATCGCGGATTTCGCGAAAGCCCACGGATGGCGCGAAGAGGGGAAAAGCAGACTTCTATCCTGAATCCCCTGAATCAAGTTCAGGATCAGGGTCGGGATCGCTTGGAATGACACATGCCGGGGATTGTGCTTAACACCCTATCTTCCATTTTCGTGTCTTCTTACTTTCGTGCTTTCGTGATTGTATTTCCCCTCCGTGTTTCCCAGTTTCAGTGCCTCCGTGATTATTACTTCGGGATCGTTTGCCTTCGCACCAAGCCCGCAGTATAATTCAGCCTGTAAGAACAGGCCGGTGGGCAGGGACTGCCGGAATAGGACTTAACGGATGGCAAAGCACGTTGACGGGGCGATAACCGCGCCGAAGGGCTTTCAGGCGGCGGGGGTCAGATGCGGGATCAAGCAGAACGGCGCTGATCTGGCACTGATTTACTCGGAAAAGCAGTGCTCCGTAGCGGGGGTGTTCACGACCAACGCCTTCAAGGCTGCTTCGGTCGTGCGCAATGCCGAAAAGCTGCGGATTGGTCGGGGCCGTGCAATAGTGGTCAACAGCGGCAACGCCAACGCCTGCACGGGCGATCGCGGCCGCAGAGACGTCGACTACATCTGCAAGTTCACCGCCGAACTCCTCAACGTGCCCGAGGACGAAGTCTATAACGCCTCGACGGGCATAATCGGCGTGCCGCTTCCCATCGATAAAATCGAGGTCGGGCTTATGGATGCCGTCGCGGAGCTTGCCGAGGACGGCGGGCCTTCGGCCGCGAAAGCCATCATGACCACCGACACCCGTCCCAAGATGGCCGCCTACGAATTTGAAATCGACGGCACGCCCGTCCGAATCGGGGCGATATGCAAGGGGGCGGGGATGATCTGCCCGAATATGGCCACCATGCTCTGCTTCGTGACCACGGATGCAGTCATAAGCCCTGTCGCGCTGCGGAAGTGCCTTTTGGCTGCCGTCGACAGCAGCCTGAACTGCCTCACGGTCGACGGTGACATGAGCACCAACGACTGCGTGATCGCCTTCGCCAATGGCGCGTCCGGCTGCCCGGAAATCAAAGAAGGGACCCCGGCGTTTGCGACATTCGAGGCTGCACTTTCCAAAGTGTGTCGGGAAATGGCTGTGGCAATCGCCGTGGACGGCGAGGGCGCAACCAAATACGTCGAGGTCCATGTCGTCAACGCCGAATCTTATGCCGACGCCAAGACGGCCGCAATGAGAGTCGCGAACTCGCCGCTCGTGAAGACCGCCATATTCGGCGAGGACCCGAACTGGGGTAGGGTCCTGTGCGCGGTCGGCGAGTCCGGCGCGAAGGTCGTGCCCGAGAGGACATCGCTGTGGTTCGGCGACGTGAAGATCGTCGAAAACGGCGAACCGCTCAACATAGACGCTGCCGCCGCCCGCCAACCTATGCTTGCAAACGAATTGAGAATTACCGTCGATCTGGGCCTGGGGAGCAAGAATGCGACTGTTTTCACCTGTGATTTCTCCTACGACTATGTCAAGATCAACGCCGAGTATCACACATAGATTGGATCCCAAGACGCGTTATTTCGGGAAACCCCTTTCCCGAAACGTGCTGGGCGTACTAGCTTTGGTGTTTCGGGATTTGAGCGTGGCGGAAATCCCGAAACTTCTTTTGGGCATCGTTCTTACGCTCGCCATCTCGGGAATCGCCGCGTGCCAGTCGGATGACGCCGCGCTGGAGCGGGTGTTCCACGGCGCGACTCGGATCGACCTCGGGACATGCCAGGCGGCCTCGGTGATCAAGCTCAGGAAAACAATTGGCATACCGGCTCCGAGCACGATTGTGCTCGTGAAGCAGTTCACCCGCGATAACCTTCCCAGCGAGATTCAGTATGCATTCGCCAAGCCGAACACCCAAGGCGTGACGATCAACGGCCGGTTCATCGCCATTATCAAGACCGGGTTCGACCAGGAGTATCGCGACATCCTGAACCACGAACTGGTGCATGCTTACATCACGCTCGCCTCTCCCAAGCCGCTGCCGTTCTGGTTCCAGGAAGCCAGCGCGGTCCATTTCTCCACGGACGTCGATCGCAAAGTGTATGGCAAGCCCAGCGAAACCGCCCCGGGCGTGACTGAAGCCAGGGTTGCGGAGCTGCCGGAGGACTACCAGCGCAAGCTGCAGAATTTCCATTTTCTGATCGAGCAGGCAGGTCCGGAGAAGTTTTACACGTGGTATCGGCAGGCTGTGGAAACAGGGGACGTAGACGCCCGTCCCCTGTTGGGGCTGGGTAAGTTGCCGGAGTCCAAACCCGAGCCTGAGCGCGGTTCCTGGCTGCTCTGGCTCGGAATCGGCGCGGGGATTGTGGTCGTGTCGGTGCTTATCGGGGGGTTTTTAGCCGCCAGGAGACGGGATGATTTTGGCTAGCTCGAAAATTTCTGAAAGTTTTTTCTAAAGAGCCCTGTGGACCCTATAAGGCGCCGCCGATAATCGGTAATGAGCTCAATATAGGTGACAAAGGCAAACTTCTCGAAAGAGGGGGACGCAAAGCCACGGGACTAAAGCTCGCGGATGCGAGAAATGTCGGCCGGGTTGCCGTTTCCAAGCTTCGGGGTTTGCCTTTTTTGCGTCTTGTGGCGTATGATGGTTGTGGCTTCTTCGGAGCGAAAGGCTTAGTCGGGAGGGCAATGAGATGAAGATATCGCGTATAGAGTCCGGTAAGGCGGCGGCCGCCGCGCATGGGGCCGAGGCGAGGATTCTGCCTAAGGATCGCCCAAGGGGCCTGGTGTCGTCGAAGCCCGCCGGGAAGACGCAACTTTCACCGCTCGAGAAGGGCATGGCGGTTGCCGAGGAGGCACTTGCCGGTGTACCCGAGATCCGAGAAGATGTCGTTATCGATCTAAAGGAGCGCATAGCGAGGGGCGAGTACGAGATCAGCGGCCGGGAAGTCGCGGAGATGATGATTCGTCGGCTCGAGGCCGACAGGCTAAGGTAGACGGCCGTCTGCTATAATATCGAGCCGGGGTTGTGATTTTTTTGCAGCCCTGGCTTTTTGTGTACGACTGTCGGAGGAGTTTGCATGGTCGGTGGCTAAGTCATGGGTGAGTAGACTATAGGCGGATATTATGAGTATGATTCTAGCTGTTGTTAATCAGAAGGGTGGAGTTGGAAAGACGACCACGGCGGTCAATCTTGCGGCGTGTCTCGCGGCGGCCGGCAAGATGACCCTGCTGGTGGACACCGATCCCCAGGGAAATGCGACGAGCGGGGTGGGCGTGGTGAAGTCCCAACTCGATCACTGCATCTACGACGTGCTTATCAACGACGTCCCTATCGAGCAGGTGGTCGTGAAGACGGAGACGCCGTGCCTCGATCTCGTGCCGGCGACGCTGGATCTGGCGGGTGCCGACATCGAGCTGATGTCAATGATGTCGCGCGAAACCAAGCTCAAACAGGCGTTGGCAAAGCTGGAGGACAAGTACGAGTTCGTGATAATCGACTGCCCGCCATCGCTCGGCCTGCTGACGGTGAACGTCTTGGCCGCCGCGAGCCACGTCGTGATGCCGATCCAATGCGAGTACTACGCGCTGGAGGGCATCAGCCAACTGCTGCGGACGATCGATCTGGTCAGACAGCATCTTAACCCGGGTCTTGACGTGGCCAAGGTCCTGTTGACCATGTTCGACTACAGGACTAATCTCTCGCAGCAGGTGACGGACGAAGTTCGCCGGTTCTTCGGGACGAAGGTATCCGGAGTGGTGGTCCCCAGAAACGTTCGGCTTAGCGAGGCGCCGAGCCATGGCAAGCCGATCATCACCTACGATCCCAAATCCAAGGGAGCGGAGGCGTACACTAAGTTCGCGGAGGAGGTTATAGCTTTTGGAGCGGAAGGGTCTCGGTAAAGGTTTAGGCGCATTGATCCCCGGAGCCGGTCGTGAAGAGCGGAACACGGGTTCTGAAATAGATATCACGCGGATATCGGCTAATCCGTATCAGCCGCGGGAGACGTTTGACGACGAGAAATTCCATGAACTGGTGAGTTCCGTTCGCGTTCATGGTATTCTGCAGCCGGTTGTCGTGCGGTCGAGCGGCGAGGGGAATTTCGAGCTGGTTGCCGGCGAGCGGCGGCTGCGCGCGGCGGCGGCTGCCGGGTTGGCTCGCATCCCTGCGGTTATTCGCGAACTCACTAACGAGCAAAGCCTTCAGGTGTCGCTTATTGAAAACCTTCAGCGCGAAGACATCAACGCTGTTGAGGCCGCCGGCGCGTACAAGCGTCTTGCGGTTGAGTTCGGGCTGTCGCAGGAGGACCTCGCTTTCAGCCTTGGCAAGAGCCGATCGGCCATTGCGAACACAATGCGCATACTCAATCTCCCGAGCGAGGTAATCGAGCATATCCGTGCGGGCCGGATCACCGAAGGTCATGCGCGAGCCATTCTCTCCGTCGAGGGCGAATACGACCAACTCGAAATTTGCGACCGGGTTATCACCGGTGGCCTGTCGGTGCGCGACAGTGAGCGAATGGCGCGGGACTGGGCCAGGATGGCGAATCTTCCAGGATCGCGGGGCGTTGTTTCACGTGAAACATCAGCTAGAGAACAGGACCCGAATATCCTCGACATCGAAGCCCGCCTCCGAGAGGTGTTCGGCACAAAAGTCAACGTGGTCCGCAACAAGCGCGGAGGCCGCATCGAGATAGAGTTCTACTCCGACGACGACATGGAGCGCATCCTCAGCCTCCTGGCCGGAGCGTAGACTTTCCCCCGACAACGCGCCGCTGTCAGGTATTTGCACCGCTGGTAGACGTCTGTCTGTGCTCGCCTGCTCTAAGGGTTCACCAATAGTATCTTCCCCTCGGCCGTCAGCGTCCGGCCGTTCGCCGACACCTCGACCTTGACCGGAACATCACCCAAAGCGCCGAGCGGCGGCTTCGCCTTGAAGCCGACCGATGTCGCGCCATCCGGCTCCGAGATCGTGAAATCACGCTTAGTCGCATTCTTCCACACCTCCCAACCGTTCGGGAATGTCACTTTCACGGTCCCGTGCATCCGGCTCAGCATGTTGCTGCGGATCACTACTGCGGCGCTAACGTCTTTCACATTCGCTTTGACCTGGCCCGCCGGCAGCCTGAGGTCCAGCGCGAACGGCTCGACCACCTCGAAACTGATCAGGCCGCTCCCAAGCCTCTGGGTCCCGGACCGGACTTCGGCGCCCACCGCCCAGCACCCCAGTCGCATGTCGCTGGGGATAACCGATGCAATATCGTGCGTGTAGTGCTTCTTAGCCGCAAGGCCTTCAAGGCGCACTTTCTGGCTGCTGAGATACTCCGAGGCCTTCCCTTCGCCGCCCAGAACGAACGTGCGCACCTCGATTGTATCCATACTGTTGTTGGTAAGGTGCAGCCGCCCCACCAGCTCATCGCCCCTGGCAACCCGGTCGGATCGGAGGTCCAGACCCACTTCCAGCGGCTTAAGCGATGCCAACTTCTTCGTTACCAGCGTGCACTCCCTCGTGTCGCCCAGGTCCTTGGTCGGAATCCAGCCCGAGAACTCGTCGCCTGCGTTCAGGCTGATCTGAAGGCCCAACTTCCGGTCGGGCGTCAGTCTCAATCCCTTGACAAGGACTGCGGGTATCCTCATTTCGATCATATAGCCCGCATCGCCCTTGCTGCTCTTGACCTCGATCAGCCCGGCCTCTTCGGATGTCACGGGAGTGGCGACCGGGCTTCTGGCGTTCTTGGAGTCGTACCTGCTCACCGCCAGGGTCATGTTCCCTCCCGCGCCTCCGCTCGAACACAGTTCGTAGTTGTCCTCGCCGTGGAACCAGCCATCGTCGTTTCCATCCATGACCGTCATTATGTCGAACGGCTTGTTGGACTTAGCGCCGATGTAGAGGCTACCTGAGTCCCAATCGGCGAAGGTCGTGGCGTCCCAGCCCGTCGCGCTGAAAGCGTAAAACGCATCCCATTCTCCCTCATCGACGACCCCATCGATCACCGGTGTTCTGCGGAATATTGACGTGTCCGCCGTAATCTCGGGGGCCGCGAACTTAGGCGCCGGCGGCGGGGCAGCGGGAGCCACCGGAACGACAGCCGGGGGCGGCGTTGCCGGAGCCGGCGTGGTTGCCGCAGGTGTTTCCGGGCCTACAGGACTGGTGGCGGGCGGCGTGGCTGGGACGGGCGCCACCTCACCCGGCGCGGGTGTGCCCGCAGGCGGAGCGGTCGGCTGCGGGGGCGCGGCGTCCTCCGCGAACACGCAGCCGCAAGCCAGGAGCACTACTGTCACAATGACTAAAGCTCGAATCAGTTTAACCAACTCATCCTCCTTGAAAAATCCCCGTGTATCGAAGATACCGGCGACAATTCCGACCATCAGTTGCTTGATTATAGACCACGCGGGACCGACAGTCAACGGTGTTATAATAACCTGTGAGCTAAACCCGACCGGAGTCCAGCCCGATGCAACCTGCCATATCCGTGATAATACCCGTCCACAATGCCGAGTCCACCATTGCGGCCGCTCTTTCCAGCATCTTGCGGCAGACCCGCACCGATTTCGAGCTTCTAGTCGTCGATGATGGCTCGACAGACCATACGCCGGATATCGTGGATTCCATCGCGGCGCGGGACCCTCGCATCCTCGTGATCCAAGACGCACACCGGGGTATTATTCCCGCGCTCAACCTGGGCCTATCCGCCGCCGGTTCCCCACTAGTGGCCCGCATGGACGCCGACGACATCTCCCATCCCCACAGGCTCGAGCTGCAGGCCCAGCTCATGCAAGCCCATCCCGAGATCAGCGTCTGTTCCTGCCGAATCAAGATGTTTCCCCGCCGGGGTCTCCTCGGCGGCATGGTCAGATATGAGCAGTGGCTCAACTCACTGCTTACTCATGACGCAATGACTCGCGACATATTCATAGAAAGTCCGATCGCGCATCCCAGTGTAATGCTGCGGCGCGAAGAACTCATCCAATTGGGCGGCTACCAAGACCACGGATGGGCCGAGGACTACGATCTCTGGCTTCGTTACCATATCGCGGGCAGGCTTTTCGCCAAACTGCCACAGACACTTGTCTACTGGCGGCAGTCCGAGGGTCGCCTCACGTTCACGGATCCGCGCTATTCGGTCGAGAATTTCCTCCGCGCCAAGGCGCATTATCTGGCGAAGCTCCTGGGCGAGTGCGACCGGCCCATATTCATCTGGGGAGCGGGCAAGACCGGCAGGAGGCTTAGCAAACACATGATCCGCGAGGGGCTGCCCTTCGAGGCCGCCATAGATATCGCTCCCGACAAGATCGGCCGCAAGCTGCGCGGCAGGCCAATCTACCCGCCCTCCTATCTCGCCGAGCGACCGGACGCCTTCGTGATTGCCGCGGTCAGCTCGCTTGGCTCCCGAGGACTGATCCGGGAATATCTAGTCAGCCTGGGCCGGGTGGAGAGGCAAGACTTCCTGTGCGCGGCCTGAGAGATAGTTCCCTTCCCCAACCCCTATCCCCCATCTCCCTTCGGAGACAGTTCAGTTTTGCGGGAATTGCAACTGCACCAGCGAAAACAGGGACTGTCCCAGAGCGTCAGCGGGGTGGACTGTCCCTGCTTTCGCGGTCGCACGAAGTACTGTTCCCGCAAGACTGAACTGACACCACTTTCCGGCATCTATTGACTATGCCCAATCATCGTGCTAATCTTAGCCTTGCCTGCGCTGCAGGCCCTATTACACGGCCACGGCTGTGGCCGAACGAAAGCAGCGGCCATCGCCGCATAAACACATGGACCTTACCCCTACCCAGAAAAAGACAGTGCAATACCTTGAAAGTCAGTTTCCCACAGGGAGCGTGTTCGTCCTTTGGGCCCCGGTCGGGTTCGGCAAGAGCACCATGCTTGCCGACCTGCAGGAACGCCTCGGAGGCCGGATGGTCAACCTCAACGACGTGTTCGAGCGCATGGAAAAACGCCATCCGCTTACCATCGAGGACACCGTGCTCGAGCTTATGACCAACGCCCTGGGCACGAGCGACCTGGTGCTGATCGACGACCTGGATGTCCTCGATGACGTCGTCGGCAACCGCGCCTACGACTACCCGCGCAAGGGATTCCTGAACGCCGCCCTGAAAGTGGCCTGCACCTACGCCATAGAAGAGCACAAGAAGATCGTCTTCGCCTGCAACGGCGTCGCGCCGGAGCCTGTCGCCCTCAGGGCCACTTATGCGGGCTTCAAGCAGTTCGAGGCCGAGGACTATAAGACAATAGCGACGACGCTTCACGGCGCGAGAATGGCGACCGGCATCGACTACGAAAAGCTGCACCACTTCGCCCCGCATCTGAGCGGCCATCATATTCGCAGCGCGTTCGGCACGCTCAAGCGAAAGGGCACAATAGACACCGACAGCCTGATGGACATTCTGCTCGAAAGCGGCCTTGCGAGCAACGTGAACCTCAGCGAAGTCGAGGCGGTCGATCTGTCGGACCTCAAGGGGATAGATTCCGTGCTGCAGGCTCTCGACGCGCACGTTGTTGTCCCGTTCGAGCATGCCGAGCTCGCCGAGCAGTTCGACCTCCAGCCGAAAAAGGGCGTGCTGCTTTACGGCCCTCCGGGGACCGGCAAGACGACGATAGGCCGCGCGCTCGCGCACAGGCTCAAGGGGAAGTTCTTCCTGATCGATGGGGATTTCGTGAGCGGATCGAGCGAGTTTTTCCCGAAGGTCCGCAAGGTCTTCGAGGCGGCCAGACAGAACGCGCCCAGCGTGGTCTTCATCGACGACTCGGATGTGATATTCGAGAACGAGGAGAGTGTCGGGTTCTATCGATATCTGCTGACGCTCTTGGACGGGGTCGAGAACGAGGCCGAGGGGATGGTGTGCGTGATGATGACCGCTATGGACGCCGGCAAGCTGCCGGCCGCGCTCATCCGAAGCGGCAGGATCGAGCTGTGGCTGGAGATGCCCCTGCCCGATGCCGCCGCGCGCCGCCAGATCATCGATTTCTGGGCCGCGAAGCTGCCGGAGGTGATGAAGGCCATAGACGCCGACGCCCTGGTCAAGCACACGGACGGCTTCACCGGCGCCGACCTCCGCCGCCTGTTCCAGGACGCCAGAAACCTCTATGCGTACGACGTCGCGAACGGCAAGCAGCCGGGCACCCCGACCTCGTATCTGCTCAAGTCGGTCGATATGGTCACGGATAACAAGAAACGCCGTTCCGAGGCCGAGTCCAGGGCAAAATCCTCGACGCCGCTGTATTATCTGCCGTTCGAGCACGGGGCTGATGATAAGACGCCGGGGCATTAGGCGATGGTATAGTGAACTCGGCGACACTGCCGCGTAACTTCTCGCCGCCGGCATTCGTCAATAGAATCGACGGAGGTGCTTGTATGCCCAATGCTCGCCGCATTCGAATAATCGTTCTGCTGGCTGTCCTGGTTGCGCTGGCGGCCTCGGCTAACTACCTGCGCAGCGAGGTCATGGTGTCCCGCGCGGGCCGGACGCTGCAGGTGGTCACCATCCCGCTGGATTCCGGCATCGAGATTCGCCCGGCGCTGGCCGGTGGGCAGGTCGGCGGGCACGAGATGTTCTCCAAGATTGTGGACCGTCTCAAACCCTACGCGGCCATCAACGGCACTTTCTACAGCGAGAAGTGGGTCCCCATCGGCGATGTCCTGATAGACGGGAAGCTGGAGGCCCAGGGCCGGTATCCTAATGCGATCGCCGTGCGAAACGACGGCAAAGTGGAGATCTTCCGGCGGAAAGGCGCCAAGTTCGACTGGACGGGCTACAAATGCGCGCTCGCGGCCGGGCCCCGGCTGGTGGATGGCGGCCAGATCATGCTCGACCCACTGCGGGATGGCTTCAAACAGCTCTCTCTGAACATTTCCGCCTCCCGCTCGGGCATCGGCCTGACCAAGGACAACAAACTCCTGCTGGTGGTCTGCAAGGACCCAATCAAGCTGGTGGAGTTCGCGAAGATCATGCAGGACCTCGGTGCGGTCGATGCCCTCAACCTCGACGGCGGTCCCTGCTGTGGGCTTTACCACGACGGTAAACTCATAGTCGACGCCGACGCGTCGATGAGCAACGTGCTGGCGATATACAAGCGCCAGTGAGTCAGTGAGTGGTTTGGCCCCACCGATTCGGGCCAAGAACAGCCTCGGCAATCAAGCCCGAAAACAGGAAGTCTCAAATAGCCGCATAATTCAGCATTCACAATTCATCATTCCTGACTACTTTCTCGAAACCCATCGCCCGCGGCTCTCGGGATAGAACCTCCAAAGCTCGTCGACGGCTTGGTTGATGCCGAGTCGAGGCCGGAAAAGTACCGGCCCGATATCTATCTGGTCGTCCAGGACATACAGCCGATCGCCGAGCAGGTCCTCGCCGTTTAGGTCCCTGCCGATTGCCAACGCCTGGGTGAGCTTACCGGGTCCGCTGCAGAGGTCTTCGAGGCGGTCCTTGCCGCGATTGCGCATCATGATTTCGATGCCTTCGAGTGGTTCGAGCGCCCTTATGAGTATGGCTTCGGGCACGCCTTGCGGCTGCGTAACGAAGTTCAGGCAGTGGTGGAACCCGTAGGTGAAGTAGACGTAAGCGTGTCCGGGCGGGCCGAACATGGCGGAGTTGCGCGGGGTCTTACCCCGGCTCGCATGGCAGGCCGGGTCATCGTGCAGATAAGCCTCGGTTTCGACGATCCTGCCGGAGATGATACCTTCTCCGGTCTCGTGGACGATTATTTTGCCCAGGACAGCCCGCGCGGCGCTGATCGTGTCCCGCAGGTAGAACTCGCGGTCCAGTTTGTGTAGAGTATTGCGGTTCATCGAATTCAATTCTAACCTCCACGACGCCCCATGCGCAAGACCCCGATGGTTTACGCAAGCGCGCGCGGGGGGTAACCAGCAAGTGAAGTCAGCCGAATTGGGGGACCGTGATTCCAATGGTAAGACCGAGCGACAGCATGGTCGAGGAACTGGCCAAACGCGCTCTTGTAAACGATTCGCGCGTGGACGTCAGTGAGATTCAGGTGAAGGTGTTAGACGGCGTTGTCTATCTTTCCGGAACCGTGGACAGCGCGGCTGAGCTGCGGGCCGTCCGCGAGGACCTGATGTCGGCACCGGAGGTCTCGCAGGTAGTGGACGAACTCAAGCTCAGAAACTACATTGAACGCACCGATGACGAACTGCGTGAGGCGGTGAAGCGGTCGCTGATCAGAGACATCGACATCGACCGGCGCCGCATCGACATAGAGGCAGGCCGTGGGATTGTGACCCTCAGGGGCTGGGTTCCGTCATACGCCCAGAAGCTGGAGGCCGAAAGCGTGGTCTGGTGGACACCCGGTGTGATCGAGGTCATCAACCGGCTGGAGATAGATGGGCAGTTCGACCTGCCCGACGTGTAGGAGTTCAGTCCTGCAGGAATGATTACTCCGTTAGCGCTGAGTAGGCCGGGTCTGTCGGCCGTATCGAAGCGCGGCGGGTGGGTTGACCGTCCTTCGGTACGCCGCTTCGCTGGCTACTCAGGACTAGCGCGGTTCTGGATTCCCGCAGACCTGAGCTCTTACTCCGACGTGTCGGGCTAGAGAGCGCTTGACGACCGTGATATGATGGTAGTGAGCCGGCGGCAGTGGGCCGGCATCATCTGTTCGCGAAACGAGAGCGGCAATGCCACAGCCAGTGTTGGATTTCCTGAGCAATCTCGCGAAGGTCACGATAACGCTTTTCATAGTGCTCGATCCCATCGGCCTGACGCCGTTTCTTTATACGGTCATCGCCGGGAAGAGCTTCGCCCAGTCCAGGCGGATCATCTACCGGGTTACCGGCAGCGCCACGGTCCTGCTGCTGTTTTTCACGGCAACCGGGACGTGGGTGCTCAGGTTCTTCGGGGTTACGCTTGAAGACCTTCAGATAAGCGGCGGCCTGCTGCTGGTGATCATATCCGTCCAAATCGTGGTGGGTGGGGCTCAAGCCGGCGAGAACGAACGCGAGCAGCAGAGCGTGTCCGAAACTCCACTCATATCTCCCCTGCTCATCGGCCCCGGCGCGATAACCGCGGCCGTGGTGCTCGCGGCCGACTATGGAATATCAATCACGGCCGTGGGCGCGGTGCTGGCCATGCTGGTCTCGCTGCTCGTGTTCCTGGCCACGGGCTATTTGCGGAGGCTGATCGGCAGAAGCGGCACGGACCTGATCCGCAGGATATTCGGGGTCCTGATTGCCGCCGTGGGCATCAGTTATATGCGCGTTGGGCTTACCACGCTGATCACGCACCGGTGATATGATAAAAGTCATCCTGGACACCAACGTCTTCGTCGCGGCTTACTGGGCGCCTTCGAGCGCATCCGCTCGGCTGATAGGGGCCTGCATGGACTGTGTCGTGCAGGCTCAGTACACCCCTCAGATCAGAAAAGAGGTCGAGTATGTGCTGCGGCAGATCAAGGCCGACAGCCGCTACATGGCCCGGCTGGAAGCTTTCTGGGACCGGGCCGAGGAGATCACCCCCGTGCCAGTCAAAGGCGTCAGGACGGCGGACCCGGACGACCAGAAGTTCCTGGAGGCCGCGATGGGCTCCGACACGGATTACATCGTCACAAACGACGCGCATCTTCTATTAGTGGGTTACATCGGGCGGGCGGAGATACTCACCCCGTCATCCGCGCTGAAAACTATCGGAACCAAGCCCAATAATGGTTGACTAACGTCTATATGTGTGATACGCTAACTCATGAGGACACTGCGTCGTGGCAGCAACGGAGTGAAGGCGTTGACGAGAACACCTAAAACTGGTCAATATGAAGAAAGCTTCAGGCTAAATCAGGCGCCGGCGGAGGTCAGCATCACTCATCTTCTGAAAGAGGCCGACGTATTTGCCCGCCTGCGGGAGCTGAGGCGGAGCGCGGGCGGTGTCGCGCACGTTTTCTTTCTCGATGGCAGCGAAGTGCGGTCCGTCGAAAGCGCCCTGGGCGGGGAGCCGCCGGAGTTTCCGCATGAAGTAGACGATCTGATCGCCGAGATCAGAGCCAAGGGTGAAGAGCACTCGATCCACGCGCAGGGCGGACGCTTCGTGGTCGGTGTGCCGATTTGGCTCAAGGTGGACGACAACTGGTACTTGAAAGCGTGCGTGGTCATCTGCCGCGAGTCGATCGACGCAAGTCAGGTCGAGGCCGTCAAGACGCTGGCGAGGGTTTTCGCGGCCGCATTCAACGATCAGATAAACCAGGCCTACCGCGAAAAACAAGCCTGGGCGGAACACGAAGCCCTGCTGCGCGAGCTCCGATCAGGCAGCGAGCTTGCGTCGACGCTCGAGAAGATAGGCGCGGGGCTTATGGTGGTCGACCGCCAACTGCGCGTTATGTGGTGCAATGATGTCATCAGACGACGCTACAGAGTGGGCGACATAAGAGGCTGGTTGTGCTACAAGGCTCTGGGGGCCGAGAATAGATGCGATCCGTGCCCCGCTCTCTCAACGTTCGAGACGGGCGGTGTGCAACTGGGAGTCCCGACCAGGGCGGAGGATGGGACGATTGTGATGCGAACATCCACCGTGCCCGTTCGAGACGAGAACGGCGATGTCGCGCAGGCGTTGGTTATCACCAACGAGGCCAGGGAATCGGCGCCGCGCGGCGCTTATGAGCTGGTCAGCTACAAACGCCTGGTCGACGCGTCGGACGACTTCATGATGGTGTGCGATTCAAAGGGGAACGTGCTCGCCGTTAACCGCAAAATGATCGACACACTGGGTCGCGCGGAAGAAGAATTGCTGGGCAAGCACGGCAGTGAGATTGTCGCGAAGGAGGATGCTCAGAGGTTCCACAAGGCCGCCAAAGAGGCTCGCAACATGAGGCTGGCCATGGTAGATAACATCCGGATTAGGAAGGAGAACGGCGACACCATACCGACCCATTTCGTGCTGGCGTATGACGAAGACCACGATGTCTACGGGATGATATTCCGGGACATCACCGAGCGCCTGAGAATGGAGGAACAGTTGAGGGCCCGCACTGAAGAACTGCAGGCCCAAAACCGCAAGGTGATGGAAGTGGTGGCCGAAAGGGACCGCTTCTTCCGCAATGTCTCCCACGAGCTGCGCACCCCGCTGACGTCCATAATCGGTTTCGTGGAGCTTCTGCAGGAAGACACCCGGGAGCCTTTGTCGAACAATCAGAAGCAGTTCTTGAAGCGCGTGGTCGATAACTCGCACAGGCTGCTGGCAATGGTGAACGACCTATTGGATCTGAGCAGAATAGAGGCAGGCCGCGCGGAAGTCAACGTTGGTCCGGTGGATCTGGACGAGTTCATTGCCCAGGTTGTCGGAAACTTTGCCCCGCTCGCTTCGAGCACGAATCTGTCGCTGGGTTTCAGCCGGAACGGCAAACTGCCCCAGGTGCGCACCGACGAGCAGAAACTGGGCCAGATTTTGGTGAACCTGCTTTCCAACGCCATCAAGTTCACGCAGCAGGGATCGGTGCTCGTGTCGACGAAGACCGATGGCAAGTCATTCTCTATTTCGGTAAAGGACACAGGCATAGGCATAGCGGCCGACGAGACCGAGGCTGTCTTCTCAGAATTCTATCAGGCTCAGGGAAGAAAGAACGACGAACGCGGCAGCGGACTGGGCCTGACGATCTCCCAGAAACTGGCGGGACTGCTGGGCGGGAAGATCACCGTGAGAAGCAAACCCGGCAGGGGCTCCACATTCACGGTCACCCTGCCACTGGTTGGATGCGATCCGCCAAGAGCTTTGTCTGCTTCCTCTCCTGGGGGAGAGGATTGAGGTGAGGGCGCTTTGTCTCTTCGGAGACAGGTTGCCCCCTCACCCCGTCCCTCTCCCCCAGGAG
>Ga0209777_10001274_pt1 | contig 37398 bp, 32 predicted proteins | sample FrelakmetHBP12HB_FD_187147 | JGI IMG/M metagenome (GOLD analysis project Ga0209777, IMG submission 187147) | Freshwater lake sediment microbial communities from the University of Notre Dame, USA, for methane emissions studies -HBP12 HB (SPAdes)... | ecosystem: Environmental > Aquatic >...
GCCTTTTACTCCGCGTTTGCCATAACAGAGGTCCCATCCGCGATTCGACGGAGTGATTGCAGCTTCACAATCTGTAGAGTCCGCCTAACTGTCTCGTAGGAAACACCGTATTCCTTGGCCAGTTGGCCAAGGCTTCCTGTCTTGGATTTTCCCACGAGCTGTGGCCACTGATGAGGCTGAATTAACCCAGTCCATGCCATTATCAGATGTGCTGGTGCATTGACCGGAAAGAACTCGCCAACGATATATTGCATGCCAACCCGACCCCTATTCAGTTATTGAATCCACAATAGCACAAATGTACTACTAGTGTCAAGTCATGGTCTCTTCCTAGCAAGGTCACCTTCTCTAACTAGCAGTACTTTCGCGTTACTTGCCTCAGTGTCCTCCTCACCGCCTCATGCGAAACACCATACTCTTTAGCAAGTTGACGCAAGCTTCTTGTCTTGTATTGCTCGAGAATCTCAGGCCAGACAGAGGGGGGCAACTTGTGATTGCCCTTGGGAGATATGGGTGCGTTGACAGGGAAGGTGTCAACAAAAAGTATCACGTGCGAACCCGATGGGCAGCAGGGTCATAAACTGGAGTGTACGAAAGGACTCGGTTTTGAGCACACTAACCTAGAGATTGAACATTTCGCTATATTGTTTCCCCGTCACTTTGGTGTGGTCAAATCGGTAAGGCGCTCCAAAAAGGTTATGTCTTGTTGTGAGTCTCGAATGGGTGTATAATCAGCCACACCGAAGGCTTCTTTGCAGAACAGTATGGTTGTGGGGAGAAAGAGGAATAAGTTATCAACTAGACCCTCAAGTGATGAAGCGGAGGCTTGTGTGGGAGAAGATGGTGTGAATTCAGAGCGAAGGTGGGCAGAAGTGAGTCAGAGAACAGAAGTTATCCACAGAATGACGTTCTTGAAGACCGGAATCTCATTCTTCATATTTGCTGTTCTGATGTTCGTCTATCGCGGGCATCCCTTCGCAGCTAGCTTCCTCAAGTGGAAGTGGACGGCACCATCATGGTTTTCAACGGGTGTTAACGATCTCCAATTCGGTTTGTTCATTGTCGCATCAGTTGTGACATTTGCATGCTTGATTGGAATCATCTGGCCCAGGTCAGTCAGCAAATGGCTCCAGCCTCTCACAACTAATCAGACGGCTGTCATATCATATTGGCTAGTCTATGGCCTCAGTTTTTTCGGAACGTGGCTAAAAGCCTACGCGGAGGCAGTGAACCAGCAAAATCCCTACTTCACCTACTTTGTAGTTCTAGTTGGTCTTGTTTTGCTGATGGCTGTCTTTTGGATCATGCCCCTCAGTTTTCGCAAGTCTCCTCGAAGAAAGAGCAGAACGGAAACCTTACCCGATCCGCGGAGCAAGCAGGTATCACAGCCAGCAGGACTGTTGAAAGCATGGCACAAAATAGCTATCATCTCCATCAGCAAGGGTCCAGTACAATTCTTTCTTGTGGCTGTTGCGGTCGCAATCATTCAAGCAGCGGCGTTTCTATTTCCAACCCTTTCATGGCTACGCGGAGCAAGTAGTACCGATTCATTCGTTAAGGTTCTCTGGCAAGTTCATGCGTCAGTCCTTGGTGTTACAGTGGTAGTCGTCACAATAATCATCACGGTCATTGCTAATGAGAAAGACCGGACTCGTACATGGAAGCTCTATGCTGATAAGACCAGATTCCTACCGATTATCTGGTTCAATTTGCTTGCTATCCTCAGCGAAGGGGTGGCTTTGCTTCAAACTTCTGATATTGCGAACCCTGGTAACCTCATATTATCTGAAGGTATCTTGTTTACTCTTTCAATTCTGATGGCAGCGGCCCTATTCACCGTTACCATGAGATTCCTCGATGATGATTACGTTGAGGACCTTGCAGAAAAGCGGATCATGCGTGCTATGCCTGAGGCTGTGGAGCGCGACCTAAGTCACATCGAAGAGCTCTTGTCTGGGTTGCAAGGTGAGGCAGATGGACATCGACCGTGAACTCGCCCAACATCATGCAGCAACACTGCGAGCCATTGAGACTGGGCGTGTTGAACTCGCCGTACGTCGGCTAAAGGCCTACGTCAGTTTCGCCCAAGTGTTTCTGGACGCAGCTGCTAAGCGTGGGATTATCTTCTCCCCTGACGCAGCTCGAAAAGTCTCGATGATGGATTGGCGCACTCCCAGCCAGATAATTAACAATGCTTGCGATGGGATCCTTGCTGCTGTGAGATCCAGCAATCTTGAATTGATAACGGCTGCCAGTTACATTCCCATCCAGTTCATGACGATGAGTGTTGGGAAGAATGATTTCCTTTTTTACAGGAAAATGTCCCAAATATATCCAGTAATGCTAGCAACGTGTTATGCAATGAACTCAAGTTCGAGCAAAGAACTTGTGATCGATCGTTCATGGAGGCATCTCCGAGACTTTGCTGATTTCTTTCTTCCCAAGTTGATGGCAACACATGATCAGAAGATAAGGGAGCATTTTACTTCCGAGTTGGTGTGGCGTTTCGGGGACCTGATGAAGGTCGCGATGGACCATTGCGACACCGCCACCTTTGCAACAATCGGCAGGGAACTGGATTCTCTTTTCCGAACTTTGAAAATCGCTGGATTGCCGAAGGACGCTGCTTCATCTCTCGAAGCTTTTGCGGCACAGGAACGGTCGGTTGTTTGGTTTGGCTTCGGTGCATGGATACTCAGGAGCTTCGTGTTAAAAGATACACCCCGAGCGCCCGGCCAACCTGATCCTCGACTGGTTGACCCTGTCCATATTCCGGCTTTCCTTGAGGTGATTTCTGGTAATTTCTCAAACATCAAGCAATTGGCGAGAGCTTATGAACGCGCACTTGCCCGTGAGCACGAGTCATCAACGTGGGAATGGTGGCTAATAGAGACTCTTCCAGAGCGGAAAGCCCATCGGCTCGATTTTGGTCGCTGGCTGACTTGTTTCTACGTGGTCATTGGACTTCGATTAAGCAAGAGCGGAAGCCCAGTCGCGGTGGACATTCCCGAGCCGTTCAGGGATTTAGAGTTTCGCATAACTGACATCCGTCAAAAGATTTCACAAATCAAACAGAACCAGCAGAACTGGGCAGCCTTGATTCCTTGGCTGAAAGCACAACCAACGACGGGAAACTTGGATAACACATTATGGGAATACTTCTTATCGTCGAACGAAGCTACCGTTAAGGAGTGGACCAGACGTCGAGAGGAAGAGGTCATAGCTAGTCCTATAGATCAGAAGTGCGTGGAGGCATTCAAAGAACAGTGTCTCAAGGGGTGGCAGGAGCGCTCTTGGCTTGTAACAGCTCTATCAAATCTCGGGCACCGCGTTGACAAAATAGCCGAAGCTGGAAGTGCATACTTGGCGGTAGATTTACTTATTCCAAAAGAGGCTTTCATTGCATCGGACGACACTCAATATATTGGATTGGGATTTGACCAGGGAGCGACTCTGGGACGGGACGTAAGTGTGAACCTTCTATCAATGATAGAGAGTAAAGCCTCAGATGTAGGAGGTTCAGGTAGGGAATTTGTTATTGACAAGATGTCAAAAACCATCGCTGCGATGTCCGTGGAGAACTCATCGATGGCGGTGTTTGTAACTGGGGACTTTGAGCTAGAGCGCCAGCTTCTGGCAGTATCCGGATTGTTCCAAGTTCAGGCCCAATCCAAGCCACGGTTCAACTTCAGTGAATATATAGGGGATATAGGCAATGTTCCTGTTTTTTTCGTGTTCGATGCGCAGATTTCTCGAATTACGATAGTGGATCTCGCAAGAATCGGTAAACTAATCTGGTATTCTCCCCAGGAAAACAATGTCAATGGACTCCTAATACGTATTACGGGGATCGATGAAGCCGAAGCTAATCACGTTGTTGACACACAGCCAGAGTTCTTGCGAGGTGAGGACGGCTCCCTCCGGCCACGCGAGGCAGCAATCAGAGACTTAAAATTGAAAGTTCGGGTGTTTGTGGGAGTTAAGGCTGAGTTGGAGATCGATACTTCAGAGGTGATTAAGAAGATTTCAGTATCCTAGCTTGTAAATTGCCTTGGCAGCACCGACAATTCTTCATTGCGCAATGTCATCCCTAGTAGCAGCCTTATGGTATCATCGGAACTTCTTTTAGCAGGTAACAAATTGAGTGATTGTGCAACAAACAGGCAATTGATGCCCAGAGCGCCTCGCTTAACTCCCTCAAGCTGAGACGAGGTGTCAGAAATGCCCTAAATCACGAGTGCCTTGCCGCATTCTGATGAAAGAGCCTTGTGTATGCCAAACTGTAAAACCTTTAAGATATACACCCATCGCCATTTCTCTGACCTGTCTTTTCTAAACTAAACAGCTATCGGGCTTGCGAAGCTTCATCTCAGACGATTGTGGTATAATGCACTTAGGCATAAAGCCTCAAATGTATTCCGAGAAGGGTATTGGAAAGTAAATTAATTACCAGCATAGAAATCGAAGGCTTTAGGTCCATCTTGAATGGTCAAAGGAGAAATGAATGCCTAGAAAGAAGCGTAAGAGAGCCTACATAGCATTCAGATACGAAGAGCGAACCTTAAAGCACTACCTGAAAGGCCAATTAAGAAATAGAAGCGTTGGCGTTACGGTGAGTGATTATTCTATGAAAGAAGCTACGCCAGACAGCAAATGGAAGAAGAGGGCGGAGGAAAGAATAAAAAGGGCTAATCAAGTTGTGGTGTTGGTGGGACCTACTACTCACAACGCACGCGGGGTAAAGGAAGAGGTTAAAATTGCGCGTCGATTGGGCAAACCGGTGTGCCAGATTCGGGCCGTAAAAGGTAAACAATGCCCCAGAGTACCGGGTGCAGGCAGATACTACAGATGGACTCATGCTAATTTGGAGAAAATATTTGGTACAACAAAGAAGCACTAGTTGAAAGGGAATCAACCCTCCTTGCATTGAACTAGAGTAAGCGCTGTTAGATGACAAATGGCTCTAGAACAGAAAAACAGGAGAAAGCGCAACAAATGGCAAGGCGAGTGTATTTTGGCTTTCATTATCAGGATGTCATTGATTTCCGGGCTAATGTTGTTCGAAACCACTGGTTGACAAAGCCTGATAGGGAGGACGCCGGCTTCTTCGATGCATCGATTTGGGAAACGGCGAAAAAGACCGGAAGCACAGCGATTAAACGGCTCATAAACTCGGGGCTTGATGGCACTACAGTAACTTGCGTGCTCGTAGGATCGCAAACGTATGCTAGGCCTTGGGTTCGCTATGAGATCTTGAAGAGTTTCCGAAAAGGGAACGCAATCCTGGCTGTACACATAAACTCCATTCGTGGAAAGGACCAAACAACGAAGACTAAAGGGCCGAACCCCTTGAACTATGTCGGTGTGACGTTCGCTGAGACTGGTTTGACTGCGACGCTCTGGGAGAAGATAAATGGCGACTGGAAGCAGTACTCAGAGATAGATGGTGACGCTTCCTATCAGACGTGTGGTGTCGCAGCTCAGTATCACGGTAAAGGATTCAACCTCGCTCAATGGTATCCAGAATACGATTGGGTTGCTGATGATGGTTACAAAAACTTCGCAAGTTGGGTGGGATAAACTATTGACTTAAATACTGTGGAAATCCGAAGTTCATGCCGCGGAAGTCACCGCATGTGCATAGAGGAGGACTCGGATGGCAACTGTTGAAGAGTTTGTCCGTACCTACTCAGAGGCAATTGCCAATCATAACGCAGCTGCCTTGATTGGCGCAGGGCTATCCATTCCCGCTGGCCTCGTTAATTGGAAGGATCTAATGTGTACAATTGCTACGGAGATCGGACTCGACGTTGAAAAGGAAAATGACCTTATTGCGGTGGCACAATATCACCTAAATGAACGAGGTGGGAGACAGCGAATAAACCAGGTCCTCGTTAGTGAATTCTCAGATCGTGCACAGATAACCGAAAATCACCGTATCCTGGCACAACTTCCTATTGACACCTACTGGACAACCAACTATGACCACCTCATAGAGCAGGCCTTACGTGAGGCGGGAAAGCGAGCAGACATCAAGATTACGGGGGAAAATCTTGCGACAACTCTACCTCGCCGCGATGTAGTCGTCTATAAGATGCATGGGGACGTTTCTGACGCCGCTAGGGCAGTAGTTACGAAGGATGATTACGAGTCATACAGCGCAACTGGAAGAGGCCAGCTTTTTTCAACGGCGTTGCGAGGTGATCTCGTCTCCAAAACGTTCCTTTGCCTCGGGTTCAGTTTTAGCGACCCGAATCTCGACTACATCTTGGGTCGAATACGCGTTCTTCTGGAAGGCAACCGACGGGAGCACTATTGCTTGATGCGTAAATTGCAGCGTAGTGACTTCAATACTTTGAAAGACTATAGATACGCCTGCATAAAGCAGGAATTGCAGGTGAAGGATTTGCGGCGGTACGGTATTATGGCGGTCATGCTTGATAGCTTTGAAGAGTTTACGCATACGCTCAAGCATCTCGAGCGAGCCTACCGCTCAAGACAGATTTTCATCTCCGGAAGCGCCTGCGAATACACGCCTTGGACAGAGACAGAATCTCAACAATTCTTGACGCTGCTAGGGAAACGGCTTGCCCACAAGGGCTTGAGTGTAGTAACTGGGTTTGGCCTTGGCGTTGGCCCTCATATAATCAATGGCGTGCTTGATGAACTGGATAGAGAGGGCACGAGGAACTTAAGCGACCGTCTGACTCTCCGCCCATTTCCCTATGCCATCAAAGATCCCCAAAAGAGAAAGAGCCGGTGGAGCAACTATCGAGAAGAGATGATTTCAAAAGCTGGAGTAGCAGTCTTCGTTTTTGGAAACAAAGCAGGTCCGTCGGGCAACGTCATGTTGGCTGATGGTATGTTTGAGGAATTCGAGATAGCCAGCCGGGCGGGGCTAGTGATAGTACCTGTTGGCGCCACCGGATACGTCGCTAATGTCCTTCATCAAAAAGTATCCGGCGACTTCAAGACCTATTATCCCAGTGGGGGTGGACTAAAGCCTGCGCTTGCTGCGCTGGGGCAGCAGGGGTCTCCTAGCCAATTGGTGGAACGAATTCTGAAATTCATCTCCCTGGCCACGGGAGCGTGCGTGTGACGTTATTAGCTAATAGACATGTTAGGTGAAGACACGCGCATCATTTCTAATGATTCCTAAGCGGGTGACGGTTAGGCATATCGCGAGAAGGAAATCAGCAGCATTTCCCGGTAATGTGGTGAAATATGAGCGATACAGCGAAACACCTGGAACTCATACAGGGTATCATCAGCCGCATGGCGCAGGTATCATTCATAATCAAGGGCTGGACAGTTACTCTAGTTGCTGGATTGCTAGCCTTTGCGGTTAACTCAGGCAGTTGGTACTATGGCCTCTTGGCGCTGCTCCCCACGTTTGTTTTCTGGGGACTGGACGCGTTCTATCTAAGGCAAGAGCGTTTATTCCGCTACTTATATGAGAAGGTACGCTTGGGGCCAACTGAGTCGGGAGTGCCACTCTATTCTATAGGCACGCAGTCATACTCGATGAAGGTGGTCAAGTCGTGGTCTCGTATTCTGTGGGCGCCAACAGTCATTTTTTTCACTATGTAATAGCAGTGGTAGCTGTGGCTGTGACCGTCGTATTAGGGATCTCCTAGCGATAAGAGTGTATCATGGCGAGAAGAGTGTTTTTCAGTTTCCACTACGAGAGAGATAGCTGGAGAGCAAATGTAGTCCGGAAAAGCTGGGTCACGCAAAACAGAGAAGACGCTGGCTTTTGGGATGCATCCTTATGGGAGGAAGCTAAGAAGAAGGGAGACTACGCCATAAAGAGAATGATTGATGAGGGACTAAACAATACTACTGTGACAGCGGTTCTCATAGGAACAGAAACCTCCAGTAGACCATGGGTTAAGTATGAAATAGAAGGAAGTTTCAGAAGGGGAAATAGCTTTCTCGGCATATACATTCACAATATAAGAGATGAGAAAGGGAAAGTGGACAAGAGGGGGGCCAACCCCCTTGACCACATTTGCACAGAGAGGGGTGGCAAGGAATTATCTGAAATTTTTCCAACTTATGACTGGGTTTCAGACAATGGATACGCGAACTTCGGCTCATGGGTAGAAAAAGCAGCCAAAGCTGCCTCTCGGACTGATGTTCGTAGCTATCAGATAAGTCTTGTGAGTTCTCCCAGACCACAAATTAGAGTCATTCAAGCACCAGTTGCCTCGCATCAACCACCGATGCCCCGAATGCGTTCGTCTAGGATGCCTAGCAGACCTAGTTATAAACCGCACAGGAGAGGGGGAATAATAATTCAGCCCAACGGTCGTGTAGTAAGGCAAAGGAGAGGAACGGTAATCTAACAATGGGAAGCTAGGGAAGCACCATCCCAGGATAGGGTCAGCTATCTCAAGGAGTGGATACCCGCGAAGGTCAGGCGGGTCTTTGAGTTAATCAGCGTATCTATTGGAGAGCAAGAATAGCTCGGTCTGAAACGGCAACTATTGTGCTGGACCGCAAAATCCCACTTCACGTCATTAGTAGTTTTGACTTCGCCGCTTCACTCAACAAAATGGCTTATTGTGCGATGGCTACCCTAGAAATATGGAAATACAATAGGTTTCTACTTCAGGAGCGATGTCTGCTCATACTCCAAAAGCGATTTAGCTACAAAGTCCATTAGAGGGAGGGCAGCTTTCACCTCTTCTTCATCCTGCGGGTCAAAGGGGATTTTCTTATCTCCAGAAGCCTTTGAGTGATTGAGTTGGCACCTGTTAGCCTTGTAGAGTATTCGTGCTACCTGTGGGACTACTGGCTGCCCGTCGTCAAAGGTGTGAATGTGCCTCGCAGCTTGTATCAGGGGTTGTGGATCCTTTGCAAAGCACTCATCTAAGGCAAGCCGGAGTAAACTCTCCTCATAAGTGTTGCTGTATCCTTTGCTTATTCTTGTCTTGTCAGCGACGTTTTCACTCGCCAGATAAAGGTTGCGAAACATATCGAACGAATCATTGGTTAAATGAGCTCGCCTGTAATAAGGGGTAGCGTCAGAAGGCTTGACATCTATTTTGCCTGGTTTTTGCGAATCCCATACTTCAACAGTGTTTCCAGAGGCATCCTTCTTGACCACTATCGCTCTCTCACTCAGAACCCATGCATCGGGTTCAGGATGAACGACTACCTGCTTTTCTCCGGAGGGAGCAACATGCTCTACGGCATAGGATTCATCTTTAATGGCAAGATGGGCGCTGAATCTCCGAGATAACTCATTAAGAAATTGATTAGCAGCCGAAGATGCTTTTCCCCGTGCTTCGTCAATGCTCGCAGCTTGAACTGCACTGATGACCACCTGAGTATTATTTTCCTTGACTTCGACCCTCATACCGCTTGTTTCAGAGTAGACTTCCAGAGGTGAAGGTCTATCCAATACAAAACTGACTGTCCACATTTCCTTAGTCATCTAAGCAGTATACTGTTATCGCCTCTCCTGTTCAAGAGATATTTCAATACCGGCATTCAACAATGGGAGATTTAACATTCTGACGATTTGTTCAATTAATTGCGGGCGGGGAGTTCAAGCAGGCTCCGTCTCTCCATGAAACATGCTATTTTGAAGGGATAAGAAAGGATAGAGCGGAGTTGGTAACTCCGCTCAGATCAACGAATTGTGACAAGGGATCACATTCGTTATTGCAAGTTTCCGTTGCGGAAATCACTGCTGCAGGTATTGAGTCCAGTCTGTGCTTCTGCCATTCTGAAACTTAAATCAAATGCGACCAGCTATTATGTTGGTCGCATTTGACATGACAGTAATAATATAATAATATTACGGATAGCGGCTACCGCTTACCGTGCACCATTTATTAAACCTATAATTTAGCTGGTAAGAACAAAATAAGGCTTGATCGAACTGGATAAAAGAAAACATTGCGGAAGATTATAACATTAATATTCCACATTAGCTGAATAAATACAAGATCATTAACTGGGTGAAGGCGTGAGCGAAACTGTAAAGATTTACCTTTTTTGCTGTTTAACTAACTTTAACCCGGACGAGCTATCCGGGGTATTTGACCGGGAGACGGAAATCACCATTATTCCTCTTCCCTGTTCCGGGAAAATCGACATCCTTTACCTGACTAAAGCTTTTGAGAAAGGTGCCGATGGGGTAATGTTGATGACCTGCAAGGAAGGCGAATGCCGTTACCTTGAGGGTAATTTGCGGGCCAGGAAAAGAGTTGAGGCGGTTGAGGAGCTTCTTGAGGAAATCGGTTTGGGGAACGGACGCACTGTTGTTATCCAGGTTGATGACAGCGGAGTTAAGAAAGTAATTCAAGAATTGAATACTCTCCGCTCAAAAATCACTGCTTTACCACGCCAGATTCCGGTTATTGGCGTTCAATCATAAAAAATTTTGATGGAACTTCTACGATATTAACAAGGAGAGCTCTGAATGACGCCCAATAGTAAACTTGCTTTGAAGTTAGAGGGGAAAGACTTTATCATCACAGCCGAGTGCCAGCCTCCGGTTGGAACCAGCGCTTCCGCACTTGAAACCTGTGTCAAAGCCCTGCTTAACGGAGTCACGTCGGTTAACGTGGCGGATAATCATTATGGCGTGGCGATGTCCAGCCTAGCCGCATCAGTCGCTCTACTGCGTTCCGGTCTCGAACCGGTCTATCAGATGGTAACGCGGGACAGGAATCGCATTGCGCTGCAGTCCGACTTGATGGGCGCATCTTTTTTGGGCATCAAAAACGTGCTGTGTCTTTCCGGTTATCACCAGACATTAATGGGGTATCCTGAGTCCTCCAACGTTTTTGACATTGACTCCATTCAGCTTATCGCCGCCGTGAAGAAGATGAACGAAGGCTCGCTTCTGAATGGAACAAAAATGAACGGAACCTTTTCGATGTTAATAGGGGCAGCGGCGAACCCATATTTGAAACCGATCGAGTTAAACATGCTCCGTCTTAAAAAGAAAGTAGCAGCCGGCGCCAGGTTTATACAGACCCAGGCTATTTTCGATATTGAAGGGTTCCAGCAATGGCTTGAAGCTGTCAGTAAGGAGGGGCTTACCGCCAACGTTGCCATACTGGCCGGTGTAATGCCTCTATCCAGCGCTGACGAAGCAAAAAAACTGGCAGACACCTATACCGATTTCGTAATTCCGAATAGTGTAATAGAGAGGATAAAGTCGGCGGGTGATCAGGCTGCTCAGAAAAAAGAATGTTTTGCCATCTGTGTGGATACAATCAAGAACCTTAAGTTAATGAAGGGCCTGAGGGGCATACATATCCTTTCCGGAGGCAACGAGGCTATCGTGCCTGAGATTATTACTGCAGCCGCTCTGTAACAGAGGAAAAACTTATGCCTGAGAAGTACCATATTAAAACACAGGCAGTACCGCCAAGGCGCCCGCGAATCGGGAAATTCGGCGTAGTAGACTGGCGTGAAGATTGCGCCCGGTGCCACAACTGCGTAAAAAAAGACTGCGTTTATGACCGCTACCGGCAGGAGATGCAGTACATCCGGGACCTCAACGATGCTAACGTTCTATTTTTTGACTGCATGGGATGTTTTTCCTGCGTACAGAATTGCACTAAGGGTCTACTGTCTTTATCTATAAATCCCGCGTATGAGCGAATGGGTAATAGCTACTGGACCCCTGACATCATTCTAATAACCTGGGCACAAGCTGAGACAGCCGCGATTCCTGTATCAGGGGCGGGGTACAGAGGAAAATTTTCTGGTCCAGGTTTTGATGCTATGTGGACTGATATGTCTGAAATCGTGCGTCCCACCCGTGATGGAATTCACGGACGAGAGTATATCAGCACAGCGGTTGACATCGGCAGGAAACCACCTCAACTTCGATTTGATGGAATAAAATCATCTACTATATTGCCTCAGCTGATTGATTTACCGATGCCGCTGATAATTGACATGATGCCTAAATCATATCGCCTGCCCAAACTTTTACCGATCTTTAACGCGGTCGCAGCCCGGACCGGCTTAATAGCCATTGTGGACTCCCGAGATTGGGAACTACTAGGAGACGAACGGGAGAAATATCTGCCTCATCTGGCGTTTTACCTTGATCCGAATGCCTCGATTCCACCAAAAGATATACTGCAGAAAACGCTGCTGGTGGAAATCAGTGAAAGTGACGCGGTGGAACAGAAAATAAAAATGCTAAAGGAAATTCACCCCCAAATCGTGGTGGCGATAAGAGTGCCGCTCGATTCTAAGGGCGAAGAACGGGCGATTGAACTGGCGCATAACCCGGCTGTTGAAGTTATTCACGTTGTCGCCGACCTGAATGGCAACCAGATAGGCGTAGAGAACCCGAAATTCATCAAGGATATGACGCTTAACATTCAAAAATCACTGGTGAAGAGCGGCATCCGGGATGAAATTACAATAATGGCCGGCGGCGGTATCGCTCTGGCCGAACATATGGCAAAGCAGATAATCTGCGGCGCCGATGCAGTAACGGTCAATCTTCCAATGCTAATTGCGCTCGAATGCCAGCTGTGTAAATGCTGCCAGCCTGGCATGCTGTGTCCGGCCAGGATAGATGAAATAAGCTCCGGTTATGCTGTAGGCCGGATGACTAATCTGATTTCCGCCTGGCACAACCAGCTACTTGAGATGATGGGAGCGATGGGCATCAGGGACGCACGCCGGCTGCGCGGTGAAACAGGCCGGGCGTTGTTCTTTGAAGATGTCGAGGAGGAAACCTTTGGTAAGCTCTTTGGATCAAGAAAAAGGAATTAACGATATTCTTCCTGACAACACAACTAAGACTTTTGTGCCGCAGGCTGAGGTATCACGCTTAACACGTCCTGCGCCGCCGCGCTATCGTAATGAAATCGCCAAGTACATTATTCGCCGCAGCAGCGACTGCAAATTGTGCGGAAAATGCGCGAAAGTATGTCCGCGCGGAGTGCATGTCATCAAACCCGGCTATAAGTATTTTGCTGCGCCGCAGAGCCACCTCTGCATTGGCCCGGCCTGCCAGAAGACAGATCACGACTGCGTAGCATTGTGCCCGCAAAAGGCACTACGCCTGGTCGAAAACCCAATGATGAAAGCGCTGGGCGACTGCCGCTGGACGGCGGATATGATTCTGGCTACCTGGAAGATGGCGGAGACAGGCGATCCTCCGTCCCCTGAATACGGCTACCAGTATGAGACAGGTGACTCCGAAGGCGGGTTCGACCGCATCCGGTTCAAATTCCCGGAGAAACCCCCAGTAGAGCTGAATGAAGATGAGATAGATACCAGTCTGGAGCTGAACCGCCGCGCTGACGGCAGACCACAAATAAGGATTGATGTGCCCTGGTATGGTGGGGGAATGTCGTTCGGTTCGGTAAGTAATGTAACCCAACTCTCCAAAGCGAGAGCAGCAGTTGCTTTCAATACCTTCACCTGCACCGGTGAAGGCGGCTATATGGAGCGGTCCAGACCTTATGACGACCATACAATTACCCAGATCGCCACCGGACTTTTCGGAGTGCGGGAAGAAACCATTCAGAGGGTGCGTATCGTTGAATTTAAGTATGCCCAGGGCGCTAAACCAGGCCTGGGCGGTCATCTGCTGGCTGACAAAGTAACACCGGCCGTAGCCAGAATGCGTGAGACAGTGATGGGCATTTCGCTATTTTCTCCTTTCCCGTTCCATAGCGTATATTCAATCGAAGACCACAAGAAACATATGGATTGGATTAAACATGTTAACCGCAGGGCCCTGATATCTACCAAGGTATCAACCCCTTCAGATGTGGATATGGTCGCCGTGGGCAGCTACTCGGCGGGGACTCACATCATACATCTGGACGGCGGCTACGGCGGGACCGGGGCGGCGCCGGATATTGCCAAGAAGAACATCGCCCTGCCGATTGAATATGCCATTGTCAAAGTGCATAACTTCCTTGTTCAGGAGGGCATTCGGGATAAGGTTACCTTTATGGCCAGTGGTGGTTTGCGGACTGCGCATGATATTGCCAAAGCGATCGCCCTGGGCGCCGATGGCGTAATAATAGGCACAGCCGAACTAGTGGCGCTGGGGTGTGTACGCTGTAGCCGCTGCGAAAGTGGACGCGGTTGCCCGAGAGGCATTGCCACCACCGACGCCGAACTGTGCGAGATGGTCAGTGTCGAATGGGGCTCACAGAGGATCATTAATCTATACACTGCCTGGCGTAAAGAACTGGTTCAGATTCTGAGAAGATTCGGCCTGCGCAGCGTGAGTGAGCTGAGAGGACGTACTGACCTGCTCATGCACCTCGATTATAACAATGATTTGGAGCGTAACAAGTGAACAGCGATGTTATAAAGAAGCTCCTGCTTTCCAGAAAAAGACTGGCTGAAGGCCTTACAGCGCCTGATCATGAAAATAAGTGCGAAGAGGAAGGCGGCTGCGGGGTAGTGGGCTTTTGCTGCACCGAGCCGGTGCCGGCCAGGCATATTTATGAACCTTCAAAGCAGATGCACAACCGCGGTAACGGCAAAGGAGGCGGTATTGCCGCTCTCGGCTTCGTCCCCGAACAGCTAGGCGTCAGCCGACAGATGCTGGAAGAAGACTACATGCTGCACATCGCTTTTCTGGACCCGGCCATCAGGACCGAGATTGAAAGAAAATACGTATCACCCTATTTTGAAGTGGCGCTTGCAACCGAATTGGATACCGTTGAAGACTGGAAAAATGTTGATGGACTTGAGGTCAGACCGCCGGACGTTTTACGCTACTTTGTCCGCGTCAGAAAGGATGTGCTCGATTCGTTTATTAGCCAAAATGGGTTCGGAGGGCTGACCCGCGGTGAAGCAGAAAGCGAGTTTGTCCATCAGAACAGTCTGCGCTTGAACCAGGAATTCTATGCTTCACTTGGTGAAAAGAAGGCTTTCGTGCTTTCCGAAGGCAAAAACATCATGATTCTTAAGGTCGTCGGCTACGCCGAAGCAATAAATAAATACTATAAAATTGACGACCTGCGTGCCCACGTCTGGATAGCCCATCAGCGTTTTCCTACCAAAGGCAGGGTATGGCACCCGGCCGGCGCGCATCCCTTTGGTGGAATCAATACCGCGCTGGTACACAACGGTGATTTCGCCAACTATCACTCAGTTTGTGAGTACCTGTCTCAGAGACATATATATCCGCAGTTCCTTACCGATACCGAAGTATCGATTCTTTTATTCGACCTGTTAAACCGGACATACCATTATCCTCTGGAATACATCATCGAGGCGATGGCGCCTACATCCGAGCTGGACTTCGACCGTCTTCCCAAAGAGAAACAGAGTGTCTACCGGGCCATACAGGCAACGCACATTCACGGCTCACCCGATGGTCCCTGGTTCTTCATCATCGCCAGGACTATCCCGGAGGAGAAGAGGTTCCAGTTGATGGGTATAACGGACACCGCCATGCTGCGCCCCCAGGTCTTTGCCTTTTGCGACGGCGAGGTGCAGGTAGGCTTGATCTGTTCTGAGAAACAGGCGATTGACGCCACACTGCTGAGTCTCTCCCAGGAAGACAAGCGGATTTGCCCAATCGCCGACCGCTACTGGAACGCACGGGGTGGCAGCCACACCGACGGCGGGGCCTTCATTTTCAACATGGAGCCCAATTCGGCCGGCAAACTGCATATGACCTGCACCGATAAATTTGGTACTACGGTGCCGATGCCGGCTACCACCCTGGCATGCGATTTCGTAAACTTTAACGGCACCAAACTTAGCAAGAGTAATGCCAACGGTATCGCGAAATACTTTGAGTCGGGAAACACATCTGGCGCTTTCGAGACGGTCAAAAATAAAATCCCGCTTTACTCCTTTGATGAGCTGAGACAGGAATTTGTCATGATCGCCGAATTGGGGAAAGAGCCTCAGAATACTGCCATCGCTATCGAAGTGTTGACCTTGCTCAATGACCGGAGATACTCTACCGGGCCTAAGAAACGCAACCATGTCATTTATCTCGTGCGAAACGCCTTAAGGGATCTGTTCAAGAGTATTGCCTTGTTAGATGCGGCTGGTCCGTCCAACAGTGCCTACCGTCTTATCAACTTTGAGACCAGCGACAGGCTGCGACCACCCTATCCGGGTGAGACCACACTGGTTATCAACGCCTCTGGTTTTCCGGCGGAGGGCGATAGCAGTGACGCTTCCCTGCTATTGAATGCGTATTTCAAGGGATGGAAGCATTTCATCAGTTTTAACTGTTCCGGGCAGAGATTTATCGGGTGTGGATTAGGACCGGAGACAGATGGTGTAACTATAGATGTGTACGACAGCTCCGGAGATTATCTCGGCTCAGGTATAGACGGGCTGACACTCAACATTCATGGCAATGCCCAGGACCAGCTTGGACAAATCATTAAAAGCGGCAAGCTAGTAATCTACGGTGATACCGGCCAGACGTTCCTCTACGGAGCTAAGGGCGGCTCAACCTTTGTCATGGGCAACGCTGCCGGACGTCCCCTTATCAACTCGGTTGGCAAACCGAGGGTGGTAATAAACGGCACCTGCCTCGACTTTCTGGCCGAGTCTTTTATGGCTGGCGATGTTCTCAACGGCGGTGGATTTGTCATTCTGAACGGGATTACCTTCGATGATAAGGGACAAATGATTCCGTTAAAAGAGCCCTACCCGGGCAGTAATATATTTTCACTGGCTTCCGGCGGCGCTATTTACCTGCGTGATCCTGGCAAGTATGTCGTTCAGCAACAGCTAAATGGCGGCGAGTTCTTTCCGCTGACCGATGCTGACTGGGAGCTGATTTTGCCTTACCTCCAGGAGAATGAACACCTGTTTGGTATCAAAGTGACTGAACTGCTAACGGTTGGCGGCAAACAGTTGGAGCCGGCCGAGGTTTACCGCAAAATTGCTCCGATAAAAATTGCGGCACTAGCCGCTAAAAATCCGGTAAACAAAAATTCACACTAAACCCGGAACGAGAGGGTAAAATGACGATTAAAATAAAAAAACAAGCTGCAGAAACGGGTCTCCGACGTAAGGTCGAAGAAATGTCAGGCGTTGACCTGAGCCTGTGTTACCAGTGCAAAAAGTGTACCTGCGGTTGTCCGGTAGCCAAACTCTCACAGTCCCCGCCCTCGGAAATCGTGCGAAGGCTTCAGCTGGGCGCCGGCAATGAATTGCTAGAAAACGACCATATCTGGTTGTGCCTTTCCTGCGAGACCTGTTACTCGCGTTGCCCAATGCAAATCAACGTCGCTTCTGTCATAGATGCACTGCGTACCCTGACCCTGGCCAGAAAGACTTCATTGCCCAGGGGCAACTCCCCGCTGTTTAACCGCACATTTCTTAAGGCGGTTGAAACCTACGGCCGTTCATATGACCTGTTGGCCATAATGCAGTACAAGCTCGGTGGAGGCAACCTTACTCAGGATGTTGAAAAGTTCCCAACTATGTTAAAAAAGGGCAAAATGGCAATTTTACCTCCTTCCGGAGCAGATAAAAAAACGGTGAAGCAGATTTTTAAAAAAGCTCAGCAGCATAAAGGAAGCGGCAAATGAAATACGCCTATTATCCCGGATGTTCGGCTCACTCAACCGCCCGTGATATGCACGAGTCCAGTATGGCGGTTGCCCGCTCCCTGGATATTGAGCTGGTTGAGCTTAAAGGCTGGTCATGTTGCGGCGCTACCGCGGCTCATCAGACTGACAGGGCGCTGGCTGCTTCTCTCCCGTCTGCCAATCTTGTCCTGGCGAAAACATCCGGCCTGGATATGGTGGTTAACTGCGCCGCTTGCTATAACCGCCTGAAATATGCCAACCACGAAATTATTACAATGCCTGCTATGCGCCAACAGGTAAATGATGCCATCGGGCGCGAATATGACGGTTCTGTGAAGGTACGCCACCTGGTCGAGGTACTTCTTGAGGACATTGGAGTGGTTAAGCTCCGCAAACATTTTAAACAGTCATTGAACGGGTTAAAGGTAGCCTGCTACTACGGATGCTTGCTGGTACGCCCGCCCGAGGTGATGAATTTTGACGACCCGGAGAACCCTACTTCGTTAGACCGGCTGGTAAATGCTATGGGTGGCGAGAGCCTGGAGTGGCCTTATAAGGTGGAATGCTGCGGCGGCGGGCTTAGCCTGACCAGGACGGATGTTTTGGTAAAACTATCCGCCTTAATCATTGAAGCGGCTCAAGCCTGCGGAGCAGATTGTATAGCAGTGGCTTGCCCGATGTGCCAGTCCAGCCTTGACCTGCGGCAGAAAGATATTGAGAAAGAGGCCGGCAAACGTTTCAACCTGCCGGTAGTCTATATCAGCCAACTCCTGGGTTTGTGCCTTGGTATTCCGCACAAGGAGCTAGGACTAAACCGGCTGATGGTCAATCCGTCAGTAATATTAAAAACAATAGCGTAATCCCGAATCAGTACCGGAAGATCTGTAAGGAAATTAAAATGCAGACAGTGGTTAAAAAGAAAACAGGCGCAGTGTTGGTTCAGGGCGGAGGTATCGCCGGTATTCAGGCCGCCCTTGACCTGGCCAACTCGGGTTTCAAAGTATACCTGATAGAACGCGATTCCGCTATCGGTGGCATGATGTCTCACCTGGATAAGACGTTTCCCACCGGGGATTGCGCTACCTGCATTGTTTCTCCCAAACTGGTGGAGTGTGCCCGTAATATCAATATCGAAATACTCACACTTTCGGAGTTGATAGACCTTCAAGGTGACCCCGGGAATTTTAAAGCCACCGTAAAAAGACATCCGCGCTACATTCTGGAAGACAAATGTAACGCTTGCGCCCAGTGCCATGAAGCTTGCCCGGTGAATGTCCCCAACTATTTCGACCGCAATATGGGCACGCGCAAGGCGATCGCCAAACATTATGCCCAGGCCACTCCCAATATTTTTAATATTCTGAAAAAAGGTCACTCGCCGTGTAAAGTTGCCTGCCCGGCCAATATCAACGTACAGGGCTACATCCAGCTTATCAAGAAAAAGGAATATATCAAGGCTGTCAATCTTATCCGGGACAGAAACCCACTATCTGCTATCTGCGGGCGTGTTTGCAACCATCCCTGCGAGGCCAAATGCACGCGTGGCTCTGTTGACGAAGCAGTTGCCATCAGGCTGCTAAAACGGTTTGCTTCGGATCAGGAGATGGCGATGTACGAAGCGGGGGAAATCTTATTGGCTGAGGAAAAGACGGCGGCTCCCGGCGCCAAAAAAGTGGCCGTAATTGGCGCGGGTCCGTCAGGTCTTACGGCTGCCGACGACCTCGCCGGCCGCGGTTTCGCCGTGACTGTTTACGAGGCCTCCTCCGCTGGGGGCGGCATGCTGCGCTGGGGTATTCCTCAATATCGCCTTCCAGCCAAAATCCTCGACTATGAAATCGAACTTATTCGGCGGAGAGGTGTTAATTTTGTCTATAATTGCCGGGCCGGAGAGAACATTTCATTAGAGAAACTCCGCCAGGACCACCAGGCCGTGTTCATCGCCGCGGGAGTGCAGATAAGCCGCAACCTTGGTGTGGAGGGTGAAGACAAGACCGGCGTAAACTACGGGCTTGAGTTTCTAAGGCAGGCCAGCTCTAATGACAATCCACCTCAGGTAAAAGACCGGGTGGTTGTGGTCGGTGGCGGCAATGTTGCCGTTGATGTAGCCCGTACCGCTCTCCGTTTGGGCGCCAAGAGTGTGCAGATGGTATGCCTGGAGCAGCGGCAAGAAATGCCGGCTTTGCCTGAAGAAGTTGAAGCCACCCTTGATGAAGGTATAAAAGTTCACAACGGTTGGGGTCCGCGCCGTATCCTGGGTAACGGAACGGTAACCGGCATAGAGTTCAAACAATGTACCAGTGTGTATGATAAAGACCGACGCTTCAACCCGGTTTATGATGAGAAACAATTAATTACACTGGAAGCTGATCAGATTATTATTGCCATCGGGCAGGCTCTGGACAAACAATTCACAAAAAATATGGGTCTTGAAACCGAACGCGGTTATTTCAAGACCGACCCGGTAACCCTGGAGACTCCGGTCAAAGGGATCTTTGCCGGAGGCGATTGTATTTCCGGTCCCGCATCGGTGATTCAGGCAGTTGCTGCCGGGAAACGCGCGGCGGAATCCATCGCTCGCTACCTGAAAAATGAGGATATGCGAATTTCCCGTTTTGAGGATAGCGTTAAACCCATAGCGGAAGAGCTTCTTCCTTCAGCTAAAGGCAAGGAAAAGAAACCACGTTCCATCCCTGATAATCTGGCAGTTGAACGAAGGAACGGTAATTTCACTGAGATAGAAAGTGGACTTAGCGAAGAAGCCGCCCTGGCCGAGTGCGACCGCTGCCTCAACTGTGCCCAGTGCTCCGAATGTCTCGAGTGTGTGACCGCCTGCGAGCAAAGCGCCATTAACCACTGCATGGGAGAACGCATTATCGAACTTGAAGTCGGTTCAGTCATTCTGACGCCGGGATTCGAGGAGTTTGCAGCGGAAAAGAAGGGCGAGTTCGGCTTCAACCGCTATCCCAATGTCCTGACCAGCGTGCAGTTTGAAAGGATGCTCTCCGCCTCGGGGCCGTTTGATGGTCGTGTAATTCGGCTAACGGATGGCAAAGAGGCACACCGCATCGCCTGGATTCAGTGCGTTGGCTCACGCGATGCCAGGTCAGCTAACCAGTATTGCTCCTCGGTGTGCTGCATGGTCTCAACCAAGCAGGCGCTGGTCGCCACGGATCACACGCACGATTTGAAAGCCACGATATTTTATATAGACATCCGTGCTCACGGCAAGGACTTTGACCAGTATTACGAGCGGGCTAAAAAACAGGAGAACATCGCCTATATCAAGAGTATGCCATCGCGCATCATTCAGATACCCGGAACTAAAGACCTGCGGGTGCAATTTTACAACCAGGACAGAAAATTCGAAGAACGCGAATTCGACCTGGTCGTGCTATCGGTAGGTATGGAGCCGGGCGCAACGGTGCAGGAAAACGCTAAGAATCTGGGGATCGAACTAAATGAATTCGGTTTCTGCGCCACCGACCGGCTGACCCCTTTATCTACCAGCAGGCCGGGTGTGTTTGTAGCTGGCGCTTTCCAGGAGCCAAAAGACATACCTGAAACGGTAACCCAGGCCAGCGCGGCCGCCTCCATGTCTATGGAGCTGCTCGTTGAGGCCCGTAATACGCTGGTTACTAATAAGCTCTACCCAACCGAACATGATATCACCGATGAGAAACCACGGATAGGTGTATTTATTTGCCACTGTGGGAAAAATATAGCTTCCGTGGTGGATGTTGAACGCGTGACAGAAGCGGTTTCCAGACAACCGGATGTTGTTTTTGCCACACATACTATGTATACCTGCTCAGACACCAGCCTGTCCAATATCAAGCAGATGATTCATGAGCACCGACTTAACCGCGTCGTAGTAGCGTCCTGCACCCCGAGGACTCACGAGCCTATTTTCCACGAAACGCTGAAGGAAGCGGGATTAAACCCCAATCTGTTTGAACTGGCCAACATCCGTGACCAGTGCTCCTGGGTACACTCAGCCTCCCCTAATGTGGCCACGGACAAGGCCATCGAGTTGGTCAAAATGTCTATCGCCAGAGCGCGTCTGCTTAACCCGCTGAATGCAACGACCCTGGCTGTTGACCAGCGCGGGCTGGTAGTCGGAGGAGGCGTAAGCGGCATGACAGCGGCTCTCTCCCTAGTTGATCAGGGCTTCAAAGTCCATCTGGTCGAGCGCGCAGGAAAACTGGGAGGTAATGCCCTAGAGCTTAGCTACACCCTGGAGCATGAGGATATTTCCTCTTTTGTTGTTTCGTTAATCAAGCAAGTTGAAAGCCATCCGAATATCAATCTTCATCTGGGAACGGAAATCGCTGGCGTAGCTGGTTTCATCGGTAATTTCCAGGTTAATTTATCCAGTAAAGGGGAAAAGACCACAGTCACATGTGGTTCTATTATCGTGGCCACGGGTGCCAGACCGGCGGAGACTAGCGACTTTCTGCATGGAAAATCCAAGCGGGTCATTACCCAGCAGGAAATTGAGAAACTCCTGAAACAGGGCAAATTCACCGCCGGCCAGCAGAACATTGTCATGATCCAGTGCGCCGGTTCCCGCAATAGCGAACGAGCTTACTGCAGCCGAATCTGCTGCTCTATGGCCGTCAAGAACGCAATCAAGCTCAAAAAACAGGACCCGGATAGCAATGTTTTTGTTCTCTACCGTGATATAAGAACATACGGTTTCCGCGAGAAATACTACGAGAAGGCGCGCCAGGCCGGTGTTATCTTCATACGCTATGAGCCTGAAAATCCGCCTGTAATCTCGGACGAAAACGGTCTGGTAGCTCGAGCGGTTAGTCCGGACTTTCCCGAGCCGGTTGAGATTGAAGCCGATTATGTTGTATTGAGTACCGGCATAGAAGCGCCTAAGGACAACCGGACTCTGGCAGACATGCTTAAAGTGCCGCTTAACAATGATGGTTTCTTCGTTGAAGCCCACCTCAAACTGCGCCCGGTTGATTTTGCTAATGAGGGGATTTTCCTCTGCGGGCTGGCGCACTCCCCGAAAATGATCGACGAAAACATTTCACAGGCGCATGCGGCAGCAGCGCGTGCGGCTACCGTGCTTTCGAAGACTCAACTGGAGGTCAACGCCCAAGTCTCTAAGGTAGACCAGGAGAAGTGTATTTCATGCATGACCTGCGTCAGGTCATGTCCCTACAGCGCGCCTTTCGTCAATACAGACAGGAAAGCGGAAATTGCAGCGGCCAATTGCATGGGGTGTGGCATCTGTGTTTCAGAATGCCCGGCACATGCCATTCAGCTTGCTCATTTTGAGTCGAGGCAGTTCAACGCGATGATAGACGAGCTGTTTCAAGTCCTGCCTGAAGAAAATCCTGAGCCGGCAGTCGAACCGGTAAAGAGCGGAGTATGAGTTTGAAAAGTTTTGAACCTGTAATTATCGCGTTTTGCTGCCATTATTGTGCCTATTCCGCAGCCGACCTGGCCGGTTCGGCGCGTTTGCAGTACCCGGCCAACATCCGCATAATACGGACACCCTGTACCGGCAGGCTTGAGGTTGATTTTTTCTTGAAAGCCTTTGAGCGCGGTGCTGACGGCGTCATTGCGGCTGGCTGCGAAGAGGGAAGCTGCCACTTTAAAGAAGGCAATTTAATTGCCAAACGCCGCGTGAACTCCACTCGTAACCTTCTAGCGGAAATAGGGTTGGATAAAGAGCGTTTGCGCATGGTCAATATCGGGGCAGCCGATGCACGTAAATTCGCCAATACTATTAAGGAAATGGTTGAGACCGTCCGTAAATTAGGACCTGCTCAGGCCAAAAATGATAAAAATCCTCAGGAGATAAGCTCATGATTGTCGCAGAAAGAAAGACCATACCGGAACTGCTAAATATACTGCACGGCTATAAAAAAATCTTGGTGCTGGGCTGCGGCACTTGTGTTACTGTATGTCTCGCCGGAGGAGAGCGCGAGGTAAGCATTATTTCTTCAGCCTTACGCATTGCCTCCAGGACTAAAGGCCTGTGTCTGAAAGTGGATGAGCTTACCATCGAGCGCCAGTGCGATAATATTTTCATCGAGCAGGCCGCTGAAACAATCGAAAAAAGTGACGTTGTGCTTTCCCTGGGTTGCGGTGCCGGAGTACAGGCAATTGCCGAGAGGTATGTAAACAAACCGGTTTATGCCGGCCTGAATACCAAATTTCTCGGAGTTCTTGAGGAAAGAGGGGTGTGGACGGAAAAATGCGCTGCTTGTGGTGCCTGCGTTCTACACGAATTTGGCGGCATCTGTCCAGTGACACGCTGCGCTAAGCACATGCTCAACGGGCCCTGCGGTGGCTCTCGGGAAGAACGCTGTGAAGTACGGCCTGATCGTCCCTGCGCCTGGCAGCTTATTTATAAACGACTCAAGGACATAGGCCAGCTGGACCGCTTGTCATCAGTTGAACTGCCCAAAGACTGGAGTACAAGTCTGAATGGTGGTGTGCGTAGCATTATTCGTGAAGACCACCGCATTTAGGAGACGAAATTCTGTACCCTGCTCGAATACGAATTTGAAGTTCTACACAAGTTGTAGCGAATACATTCACTGCTAGGACAGGGATTTCAATATAAATGACAAGAATATCCAGCCATGAAGAGTGAGAAAGTGAAGAGAATCTATATCAATGAGGAAGCCTGTATGGGCTGCGGCCTTTGCCGTAGCTATTGTCAGATAGAGCACTCGAACTCTAGGGACATCATAAAGGCATTTAAGAAAGAGGCTCCGCGCCCTCTGCCCCAGGGTACGCGTGGAGAAGAACGGCGAGGTTTGTTTCTCCGTCCAATGCCGGCACTGCTCCGAGCCCTGGTGCGTTTACTCCTGTCTGACCGGAGCCATGCAGTAGGACCCGGTAAGCGGAGTGGTGAGCGTTGACACTGAGAAGTGTGTGGGCTGCTGGACTTGCACTGTATTCTGTCCTAACGGCGCTATTGTCCTAACGAAGCACTTGTACTATGTGAAAATGGGAGTGCAGTCAGATGATAACAGTGATCGACTATGGTGCCGGGAATCTGCGTAGCGTAACCAACGCCTTGGTCAAACTGGGCTGCCACCCCAGGGTGACCCGGGAACCAGAGGATGTGATTAACGCGACTGCAGTTATTTTCCCCGGTGTAGGCGCCGCCGGCGATGCCATGAACAGCCTACGCCGGAGCGGCATGGACAAAGCCATCAAAGAAGCCATACGCAATGGCCGACCCTTTTTCGCTATATGCGTCGGCATGCAGGTGCTGTTGTCGGCAACTGCGGAGGGTGGCCGGAATGAATGCCTCAATATTATCCCGGGGAAAGTCAAAAAATTGTTCGCCGGCCTCAAGGTGCCGCACATAGGCTGGAATCAGGTTAAGCAAATAGGGCCGCACCCTATTTTCAAGGGTATCCCCGATGAGTCTAATTTCTACTTTGTGCACAGCTACTACGCCGAGCCCGAGGACGCCTTGGTGGTAGCCGGCACTACGGAATACGGACAAAATTTCTGCAGCATGTTAATCAAGGATAACCTGATTGCGACGCAGTTCCATCCTGAGAAAAGCGGAGAGCTCGGATTAAGGCTATGTGCCAACTTTCTTAAGCTGGCCGGAGGCAAGGAGCAGTTGCCGTGACGAGAGCAAAATTGTGGAACACTAAATATCTCATAAACTCCAGCGCTCGGAAAGAGTCCGGTAACAAGGTAGGTGGAATATGGAGAAAATAGAAGTGCTTTGCCCCAGGTGCGGCAGCCAAATAGCATTAACGGAATACGGTCGCTACCTGAGCAGGGAGTTCAAAAAACTCGAGCATGCTTACGAGGGTTGGTGCCCATTTTGCAGTGAGCGCATAGTTGAGCATGTAGCACTATCCGGTTCTCCGGAACATAAAGTGATTGGAAAAAGCATTACTGGATGTTGATATATGTTGACTAAGAGGATTATTCCATGTCTCGATGTGACAGAAGGCCGTGTGGTCAAGGGCACGAGCTTCGGTGCCCTTCGCGATGCTGGCGATCCCGTGGAGCTGGCTGCCTTCTACTATCGCGAAGGTGCCGATGAGCTGGTCTTCCTGGACATCGGGGCCACGCCCGAAGGACGCAAGACTATGGTTCATGTAATCGAGAAAGTAGCGGAGCAGGTGTTCATACCGCTAACCATAGGCGGCGGGCTGCGCAGTGTGCAAGATATGAGGCTCATGCTGGAATCAGGAGCTGATAAGACAGCCATAAACACAGCGGCAGTGCTGAACCCCAAGCTCATCAACGAAGGCGCAAAGAGGTTCGGCTCGCAGTGCATAGTAATAGCCATAGATGCCAAACGGATTAACGGTGCAGCTAAGCCCGGATGGGAAGTATGCACTCACGGAGGCCGTAAGCCTACCGGCATCGATGCCATCGAATGGGCAAAGCAGGCAGTAGAGCTTGGCGCTGGAGAGGTACTTCTCACCAGTTGGGACGCCGACGGGCATCGCGCCGGCTACGATTTGGAGCTGACTAAAGCCATAAGCGAGGCAGTGAGTGTGCCGGTGATAGCCAGCGGCGGTGCGGGCAATCTGGAGCATCTATATCAGGCTTTGCTTGTAGGCAAGGCGGACGCTGTCCTTGCCGCCAGTATTTTTCACTATCGCAATTATTCTATCCGTCAGGCCAAGGAATATTTGGCTGAAAAAGGAATCCCGGTCAGGAAATAGCGAGGGGACAAGGTGAAGACTTATTTGCCGCCCAAGTTCGTAGTAGAACGAGACCCGAATCGTTGTATCCAGTGTCAGGTGTGCGTCAACCAATGCTCGTTCGATACGCACTATTACGATGCTGGAGAAATACTCAAGCAAGAGTTCAGAAAGCTATATCCAAAGTGGCTCAGACCCTACGGAACGCACTACGCCTATTGAGCGGGGGTGAAATATGATAGGCCAGGAGACAGCAGGCATAGAAAGGAAAGTCATCGCCATACTGAAAGTGCTCAGTGACTCCCCTGAGCCTTTGGGCGGGAGAATTATCTCACGTCGCCTTAATGACTTCGGAATTGAGTTAGGCGAGAGAGCTGTGAGATACCACCTCAAGCTGATGGACGAACGAGGTCTCACCAGACCGGTAGGACTGAGGGATGGCAGGTCTATTACTGAGAGAGGGATCGAGGAGCTAGGCGGCGCTCTGGTACGTGACAGGGTGGCCTCTATAGACGCCAGGATCGAATTGCTGGCCTATCGAACCTCCCTCGACCTGGATAAACATAGCGGTGAGGTTCCCATCAATACATCTCTATTCCCCAAGGAACAATTCAAGAAAGCCCTTTCTGCAATGAAAGACTCTTTTAAAGCCGGGCTTTGTGTCAGCGACCTGGTAGCTGTGGCATTCGAGGGAGAGACGCTTGGCGAGATACCCGTGCCGCCACGCAAAATAGGACTAGCCACGGTATCGAATGTAGCAGTCAACGGCGTTCTGCTAAAGGCTGGCGTCCCACTGTATTCCAGGTTCGGGGGCGTACTCCAATTTCGTAACCACAGACCGCTCAGGTTCGTCGAACTGATAGAGTGTTCAGGCTGTTCACTGTCCCCCGCCGAGATATTCCTCGCCAGCAGAATGACCAATGTCCGGGAGGTAGCAAATACAGGAGAAGGCAAAATACTGGCCCATTTCCGTGAGCTTCCGTCACTCTGTAGACCGATGGTAGAGACCATCGTCGGGAAATTAAGTGAGATAGGCATCGGTGGAGTCATTATGATAGGCAAGCAAAATGATACGGTATGCGAGATACCAGTGGCGTTCAATAAAATCGGAATGGCACTTCAAAGCGGACTCAACCCAATAGCAGCCGCTGTGGAAGCAGGTATAGAAGTAACAAATCGTGCCATGAGCGGGGTAATCGACTACAGCAAGCTGAGGAAATTTGGGGACTTAGTATAAGAAGTGACAGTGGAGGCTGATCTGCCTTGTTCAGAGCATCCATGATAGCCGATGGAAAAGGCCCGATAGCAAGACTCGGTTCCGAGCTTGCCAGCAAGGGCTTGCTTTGCTCGATTGACACCGACGGTAAGAAAACGGCCCGGAAGGTCTCCGGACGAGATTTGGATTTGGTGTTCATAGCTATAGATGGGAAGCACGACAGTTTGGAGATGATAAATCTGGCACAGAGTATCAAGCAGGAAAGCCATCTGCCCGTAATAGCCCTTCTTTCTAAAGAGGCCCTTGATAGGCTTGATTCCGGCCTGATTTTTGACGATTTCGTGGTTGAACCCTGGGATGCAGCCGAAATAGTGCTAAGAGCCAAACGAATATTAAAGAAGACTGAAAACGCTGCCAAACAGGAGCTAATCGAGTGCGGCGACCTGACCATAGACGTAGCAAAGTATGAGGTTTATGTCAATAACAGGCCAATAGAATTAACCTTCAAGGAATATGAGCTGCTCAGATTCTTAGCGAACAACAGGGGGAGAGTCTTCACCCGCGAGGCCCTGCTCAACGAAGTCTGGGGCTACGATTACTATGGCGGCGACAGGACGGTTGATGTCCACATAACGAGGCTCAGGGGCAAGATCGAGGACTCCACCCACACCTTCATCGAGACGGTGAGAAACATAGGCTACAAGTTCAAGGAAACCGCGTAGCAAGCTGTCCTGCCCTGCTAACTATGTAACACAATTTTAGCCCCCGCGTAATCTGCCTGGAACAAAATCCCTATAGCATATTTCTCATAAGCAACCTTCTATACCTTCGGAAAGGGGCGCTGAGAAATGGTTAATGCGACCGAGTATAAACGCCGTCAGGCGCCGCCTGGCGTAAAGATAACACCCAGAGCCTTCGCAGAGACCGCAGGCTGCCCATCACCAACCGTTTCAAAGGATGCTGAGACCTCCGCTGCTCATCTCTATTTAATACCTTTTAATACCTTGTAGAGGGATGGTATAATGAGAGTCGTGATTATGTAACACAAAAAGAGGTGGGGATGCTCCAGAGTGCCAGCTCTGACACAGAAAGAAAAGTTATAGCCATTCTGAGGGTACTCAGCGAGTCGTCCGATCCCCTTGGCTCTATCACCATTGGTCGTGAACTCGAGCGCTACGGCATCTTCCTGAGCGAACGAGCAATCAGATACCACCTGAGGATGACAGACGAGAGAGGCTTCACCCAGCCTATGGGACGCGATGGCAGAATGATCACCCCCAAGGGACAGGAGGAACTGCGCATGGCGCTGGCGCCGAACCAGATCGGCTTCATCCAGGAGAAGCTGGAGCTACTCGCCTTCCGCACCACCTTCGACCCCATCAAACGTACTGGCCTGATTGCCATCAACACCTCACTCTTCAACAAGGACCAGTTCAAAAAAGCCCTGATTCCCATGGGTGAAGCGTTTGAGGCCGGTTTATGCGTTAGCTCGCTTGTAGCAGTGGCCTCGGAAGGCAATAAATTGGGTGATGTGGTCATTCCCAATGGCAAAGTAGGCTTTGCTACCATGTGCAGTGTGACCATAAACGGGGTTACCTTGAAGGCAGGCATCCCCATAGAGTCCAGATTCGGGGGTGTGCTCGAAGTGAGAGATGCCAAGCCAAGGCGTTTCGTAGCCATTATCAATTACGGAGGCACATCCCTGGACCCCTCCGAACAATATATCCGCGCCAGAATGACAAGTGTGCGGGAAACTGCAAAAACTGGAAACGGCATGATACTGGCCAACTTCCGTGAAATACCTGCACTATCAAGGGCAATTGTAGAGAAAAGCGTGGCTACTCTTAAAGATGCAGGCATCGGCGGGGTTTATACCATAGGCAATACCAGCGATCCTGTTTGCCAGATCACAGTAGGCCCGAACCGGGTCGGTATGGTGTTGCTGGGTGGGCTCAATCCCGTTGCTGCGGCAGTAGAGTCCGGCATCGAAGTCGAAAACGTCTCGGAAAGCGGTATGATAGACTTCCAGGAACTGCGCAGCTTCTGGAAGTTATAGTGTTTAAAAAACCTTCAGGAAGTGAATATGGAGCACCCTTCAGCCAATATTGAGGCCGCTGGTTCAGATGGTTCTTGAACCTACCGCAGCTTCAGAGCTCACCAAGTGACGAACATAGGCTTATGAGTCCCCTGCGCTGTCTCCAGGCCAATCAAAAAGGCGTCTGGTTTTCACCAAACGCCTTTCTTATTACCACTGCGCTAGCTAGGCGCATTCCTTGCAGGCCGCATAAATATTACTGAACAGCTTTTCTGTCTTGTCCGCTGGCGTTGAGGCAAATGCGATACGGAACAAGTTCTTTTCGCTGTAGCAGATTACCCCAGTGCTGTATTTATTCAGCAGAACCTCCCAGACTTTATCCGGATTCGATCCCTTTAGCCTGACGCACATGAAGTACCCGGAGTTGAACGGCAGCGCTTCAAAGTACTCCCCGTACTCTGGATGCTTACTTAGCACCTCTTTAACCTTCAGGTAGCGCTCCCTCATTATTAGCTTGTTACTAGCCTTTTCCTTATCATGCTCTGCTGATTTCAAAGCAGCCAGGAAAATGGACTGTGCCGGGTGCGACGCGTTTGATATGTTGCCCCTTATTGCTCCAGCCGTTTTATCCTCAAGGGCTTTATATAGCTCTTTGCTGCCGTTCTTGATGCCGTAAGTAACAAATCCCACGCGTAAGCCCCAAGAATACTCTTCCTTGGTGATGCCGTCAACCTTAACTGCCAGTAAGTTCTCATGGCATTTGGCTAGCTCTGAGAAAAGAGATTCAGTGAAGATGTCTTCTTCAAAGCCAAGCCCGAAATAGGAGTCATCCAATATAACTACTAATTTATTACCAGCCTTGGCGGCTTCGCTTAAAACACTGATTACTCCCCTACCGGCGGCTTTAGTCGGGGTGTAACCAGACGGATTATTGGGGAAATTCAACAGCACAACCCTCTTGCCAGGGCGTCCGGCATTGATAGTTTCTTTAAATGAGTTGATGTCAAACACGTTGTTTTTAAAGAAGTTAAAGAATTTTAATTCAGCACCGTAGGCGTTGGTATACACAAGGTCATAGTTTTCCCAGTAGAGGTCGGACATGATGACTTCATCGTCTTCTCCAGTAAACATGTAACCTACCATGCTCAGGCCGTTGGTGACGCCACAGGTCACGACAGGCGCACTGATCTCTGTCTTGTCAAGAGAAGGATTCTTTGTCTTAATGAGTTCCTGCCACTTGTCCCGCAGTGGCTTTATACCTTCGCTGGGGGCATAGGGGAAAGCATCTTTGCTGTCCAAGGCGAAGCCACGAGCTATACTGTGCAGGACCATGGGCTTGCCATCGTCTTCATAAGCAGTGCCGATGGTAGCATTTATCTCTTTACCTTTAGCTGCGGCACCCTGAGCAAGTATTCCTTTCCTGGGAAAATAAATTGCCTTACCCTTTGCTGAAAGCAATTCGTATACGACAGGGTTATTGGCCTTTATTATGCGATTGAGATCCTCGGCTTGTTGGTTCATTACTACCATTGTCAAATCCTCCAGATAAAAAGCTGAATTATCTATTATATAATATTGGTGGATTGAAAGAATAGTATCATCTTACGCTAAAACAGTGGTTTCTGATAATCAAAATGATGTGGCTAAGCGAAGACTATATGCCGAGGAACGCATAGGCAAATATGTTTACCGGGTAACCAAGAGTGGCAGCGACTGAGTCTGAACCAGTGACCAAGGGCATCATTGTTCAACTGTAGGTATACTTATATTGAGGGTAAAGGTTACGCCTTGTCAAAGGCATAGTCAGAATAACAATCAGTTCTTACCGCGTAAAGTGCTCCGTAACCACTTCTTTCCGGGTCATTCACAAACTCCCCACATTGTGTTAATATTCGTGCAAGAAACTTATTCTACAGCCGATAAGAATACTTCATATGAAACCAGAGGAAAAGGCACGACAGAAGATTGACCAACTGCTGGAAGCTGCTGGCTGGGCTGTCCAGGACGTTCAACAATTGAACCTGGGAGCTTCGCTGGGCGTAGCCGTGCGCGAATTCCCTCTCAAATCCGGCGAGGCTGATTATCTGCTTTTCGTTGACCGAAAGGCCGCAGGCGTCATCGAGGCGAAGCCAGAAGGCACCACCTTAAGCGGTGTTGCTGACCAATCCGCCAAATACGTGACAGGCATCCCTGAAAACCTGCCCCATGTACAGGAGCCGCTTCCTTTTGCCTACGAGAGCACAGGCATAGAGACCTTCTTCACAGACTTGAGAGACCCCCAACCCCGTTCACGCAGAGTGTTTGCATTCCACAAGCCCGAAACACTTAAAGAATGGCTATCCTAACAGGATACCCTCAGAGCAAGGCTCAGAAGCATGCCGCCTTTAATTAAAGGGGGGCTTAGAGATTGCCAGATTGAAGCCATCGAGAGCCTGGAGAAGTCTTTTACTGAAGCCAAGCCCAGGGCACTAATCCAGATGGCTTCAGGCGGTGGCAAGACCTTCACCGCCATAAGCTCTATCTACCGTCTGGTCAAGTTTGCCGACGCCAAGAAGGTGCTTTTCTTAGTTGACCGAAGCAATCTGGGACGTCAGACCAGGATGGAATTCCAGCAGTACATAACTCCCGATGACGGCAGGAAGTTCACCGAGCTTTACAATGTGCAGCACCTCACCTCAAACACCCTGGACCCTGTGAGCCGGGTCTGCATCACCACCATTCAAAGGCTCTACTCTATGCTCAGGGGAGAGACTGAATTCGACGCCGAGCTTGAGGAGCAATCCATCTTCGATATTTCACCAAGAGATGCCAAACCCAAAGAGGTTGCCTATAATCCCCAAATACCCATAGAGACCTTTGACTTCATCATCACCGACGAATGCCATCGCTCCATCTATCACCTCTGGCGGCAGGTGCTGGAATACTTCGATGCCCTTATCGTTGGACTTACCGCAACCCCATCCAAACAAACCCTGGGCTTCTTCAATCAGAACCTTGTTACTGAGTACAGCCATGAGAGGGCGGTAGCGGACGGCGTGAATGCAGGGTATGAGGTCTACAGGATAAAGACCGAGATTACCGAGAAGGGAAGCAAGGTTGAAGCAGGTTTTTATATAGACAAGCGGAATAAACTGAACAGACAAGTACGCTGGGAGCAACTGGACGAAGCCCTAGAATATGCCCCTATCCAGCTAGACCGAGATGTAGTGGCTCCTGACCAGATAAGGACGATTATCAGAACATTCAGAGATAGGCTGTTCACGGAGATATTCCCTGGCAGAAAAGAAGTCCCCAAGACCCTCATTTTTGCCAAAGACGATTCCCATGCCGAGGATATCGTGCACATTATTCGTGAGGAATTCGGCAAGGGGAACGATTTCTGTAAGAAAATAACCTATAGAACTATGGGCGAAAAAGCCGAGGACTTGATAGCCAGCTTTCGCAACTCCTACAACCCGCGCATAGCGGTAACGGTGGACATGATTTCCACCGGCACGGATATCAGGCCATTGGAATGCCTGATATTCATGCGGGATGTTAAGTCCAGGGTCTACTTCGAGCAGATGAAGAGACGCGGCACTCGGACGCTTTCCCCTACGGAGCTTATTGCAGTCACGCCTGACGCAACTCACAAGACGCACTTTGTGATTGTGGACGCAGTGGGAGTATGTGAGAACGATAAAACAGATTCCCGTCCCCTGGAGAAAAAGAGGAGTGTTCCCTTCGATAAGCTCATTACCTCGGTTGCCCTGGGCAACAGGGACGATGATACACTCACCTCGCTGGCGGGGAGGCTCGCGCGGCTGGAAAGGGAGATTGGGGAAACGGATATCAAAGAGATTGAAGGCGCTGCAAAAGGCAAGGCCTTGAAGCAAATCATCAACAGCCTGCTGGATGCGGTGGACCCCGATAAACAATTAGAGAAGGCAAAACAGATTTTCGGCACTGATACGCCGACAGAGCCACAAATCAAGAAGGCTTCAGAGGAATTGTCGAAACAAGCCTGCGCGCCATTTGATAGTGCTGAACTAAGAAACACCATCATTGATATCAAGAGGAGAAACGAGCAAATCATAGACACCGTGAGTAAAGACGCCTTAATCATTGCGGGGTTTGATGATAAGGCAAAGGAGAGGGCGAGCACCATCATTAATACCTTCAAAAAGTTCATAGAGGATAATAAAGACGAGCTCACAGCTTTGCAGATTATCTACAGCAAGCCCTACGGCAAACGCTATCTCACCTACAAGGAGATCAAACAGCTTGCCGATACCATGAAGAAGCCTCAATATAACCATCTCACCCCTGAGCTTGTCTGGCAGGCTTATGAGAAACTGGAGAAATCGAAGGTGAGAGGCGCAGGACCGCAGAAGATTTTGACCAATATCATCTCTCTGGTCAGATTCGCCATAGGGCAGAGCGATGTGCTGGAGCCCTTCCCTGAGGCAGTGAACCGCAGGTTCAACCAGTGGCTTGCGGAGCAGGAGAAGATGGGACGGCATTTCACGGCGAAGCAGAAGCAGTGGCTGGAGATGATAAAAGAGCATATTGCAGCATCAGCGAGCATAAGGATCGAGGATTTCGAATACACGCCGTTTTCCCAGAAGGGTGGGCTGGTAAAGGCATACGATGTATTTGAACAGGAGCTGGACAAGATTCTGGAAGAGATGAATAAGGTGTTAGTGACGTGAAAACTGAGAACCAACCCATTTTACCCAAGGGATGGACGTGGTCAAGATTGGATGATATTGTCGAAGAAACGAAAATTGGGGTGGTTAGATCATCTAGCCAGCAGAACAATGAAGGCAATGGCGTAGGCTACATCAAAATGAATAACATAACCATGGATGGCAGAGTCGTTTTTGATGATCTAGTCTATGTCTCTGCTTCAAGAGATGAGGTAAATCGCTATGGACTTCACAAAGGGGACATACTATTTAACACTAGGAATAGCGTGGAGTTGGTGGGCAAGACAGGTCTTGTTCGCACCGAAGTTTCAGACGTGATCTATAACAACAATATAATGAGGCTAAGAGCTTCAAAACATATATCTTCAAGTTACCTTGCCTTTCAAATGTGTTCACCTATATTTAGGGAACGGATGGATAAGGTCAAACGATCTACTACAAATGTTGCAGCCATATATGGCAAAGACCTTTTGCCCCTACCAATAGTCCTAGCACCTTTTAATGAACAACATAGGATCGTTGCTAAGATAGAGGAGCTTTTCACAGAACTGGATGCTGGGGTAGAGGCATTGCGGAAGGTGAAGGCACAGTTGAAGCGTTACCGCCAAGCGGTGTTGAAACATGCCTTCGAAGGGAAATTGACTGAGGAATGGCGTGAGGCACACAAAGGTGAGTTGGAACCTGCGTCTGTCCTGCTGGAACGGATAAGGCAGGAACGCGCAAAATATGTAAATGTAGGGGCGCACAGCCGTGCGCCCAAGGCGAGGGCACCTCGCCTCTACAACACGGATACATCGTCTCTGCCCCAATTACCAGAGGGTTGGGCATGGACAACTCTCATGGAAATTGGCTACGTTGTCAGTGGAAATACTCCCAAAGGAATGGATAATCTTAATACTAGTGGTGAAGTGCCCTATTTCAAAGTAGCTGATATGAATAAGCCGGGAAATGAAAAGTACATGTTTCGTGCAGATATTGCTTTGGATCCGGCGGAGGTTGAGAGACGGGGGCTCAGAATCCTACAGAGAGGCACTGTTGTTTTCCCCAAGAGAGGTGGAGCTATAGCGACGAATAAGAAGAGAATCTTAGACCGACCATCGGCTTACGACCTCAATATTATGGGGGTCTATGCTCTGATTGTTCCGCACTTATATCTCTACTATTGGACGATGTCAGTGGATCTCAAGAATCTGTCAGACGGGTCAAATGTACCTCAAATAAATCATACTGATATTGAGCCTTTAGCATTTCCTATCGCCCCCCTCGCCGAACAACTTAGGATTGTGGAGGAAATCGAACGGCGCTTGTCCATCGCCGACGAGGTAGAAAAGGTTGTGGAGCAGGGCCTGAAGCAGGCGGAAAGGTTGCGCCAGAGTATCCTGAAGAAGGCATTTGAAGGTAAGCTGGTGCCCCAGGACCTCAACGATGAACCAGCGGATAAATTACTGGAACGGATAAAACAGGCGAAATCAAAATTGTAGGGGTTCAAATTTTTGAACCCCTACACAATAATCGGTAGGTGCAGCATGGCAAATGAATCCTCCGCTATCGTGCAGAAGATGTGGAACTACTGCCATGTGCTCCGCGATGATGGCGTGAGCTATGGCGACTATGTTGAGCAGTTGACCTACCTCCTGTTCCTCAAAATGGCAGATGAGCAGACCAAGCCTCCTTTCAAGAAGCTATCGACAGTACCCCAAGGGCTCGACTGGCCAAGCCTTCTCACTAAAGATGGCGATGCTCTCGAAGTCCACTATCGGCGTATTCTGGAATCGCTGGGTAAAGAGAAAGGCATGCTGGGTGTAATCTTCCGCAAATCGCAAAATAAGATTCAAGACCCGGCAAAGCTGAAACGCCTCATCGAACTCATCAACGGAGAGACTTGGGTAGGGCTGGACATTGATGTCAAAGGCGCAATTTACGAGGGGCTGCTACAGAAAAACGCTGAGGATGTGAAAAGCGGTTCAGGGCAGTATTTCACACCAAGGCCGCTTATCAAGGCTATGGTGGAAGTCATGAAACCCGCTCCTGGAATGACCATCTATGACCCCGCATGCGGTACGGGCGGCTTCCTTCTGGCAGCTCACGATTATATCTCCAAGAACTATATGTTAGACCCCGAGCAAAAGGAATTCCTTAAGTCGAAGGCTTTTCGAGGCAAAGATATCGTTGATAATGTGGTGAGGCTATGTGTGATGAACCTCTATCTCCACGGAATAGGTGGAGCGGAAAACCTTATCGAAACAGGGGACAGCCTGATATCAGCGCCTAGCGAGCACTTCGACATGGTGCTCACCAATCCACCCTTCGGCAAGAAGAGCAGCATCACTATAGCCAACGGAGAAGGGAAGACTGACAGAGAATCGTTGACTTACGAGCGCCCTGATTTCTGGGCAACCACCTCCAACAAACAGTTGAATTTCCTCCAGCATGTTAAATCGCTGCTGGAGATCAACGGCAGGGCTGCCATCGTGGTGCCCGACAATGTACTCTTTGAGGGTGGTGCTGGTGAGACTGTGAGAAAGAAACTGCTTCATGAGTGCGACGTTCACACCCTCCTGAGGCTGCCCACAGGTATATTTTATGCCCAGGGCGTGAAGGCAAACGTCCTTTTCTTCGATAGAAAACCGGCAAGCGAAAAGCCGTGGACGGAAAAGCTCTGGATATACGATTTGCGCACCAACAAGCATTTTACACTGAAGACAAATACGCTGCGCTACGAAGACCTCGGCGATTTTATCAAGTGCTACAATCCCGAGAATCGCTCCAACAGGCACGAGGCAGAGCGATTCAGGGCTTTTGCTTACAGCGAGTTAATGCAGCGCGACAAGGCGAGCCTTGACATCTTCTGGCTCAAGGACGAAAGCCTGGAGGATTCCGCGAACCTCCCCGACCCCGATGTATTAGCTGCTGATATCTCAGAAAACCTTCAATCTGCTCTAGAGCAGTTCAGGGGCATCTACGAGGCTTTAGGTGAGAAGTAGGGGCTCCAAATCCGTGGGGCGCAAGGCCTTGCGCCCCAACATTGCTTAATCTCACACCCTCGTTTTCATTCTGCAATTATCTATCCCATCTATCTCTGCGAACTCCGCGCTCTCAGCGGTTATCTTCCCCCTGCGACATCTTCCACTTGACAGTATCAGCACTAATGTTCTATTATTGCCCCATAACATCGGGACTGAATTGTACACAGCTCCCGACCAAATCAAGAGCAGCAAACAGCATCTCCGAGCCGCACGATTGTGGGCTGATAGCTTTAAGCTGATTGCTGGTTGCACAA
>Ga0209777_10001275_pt1 | contig 37354 bp, 5 predicted proteins | sample FrelakmetHBP12HB_FD_187147 | JGI IMG/M metagenome (GOLD analysis project Ga0209777, IMG submission 187147) | Freshwater lake sediment microbial communities from the University of Notre Dame, USA, for methane emissions studies -HBP12 HB (SPAdes)... | ecosystem: Environmental > Aquatic >...
ACCGCAGAAGCGCGCGGAGCGCGCGCCGGGCCTGAAGGAAGAGCAGGTAACTTATCCATCCCAGAAGCCCTGGCTCGGGCTGCAGACGGACTCGACGCTATTGGAATGAGCGCGCAAACAAAGGCGGAGTTACGCTCATCTCTCATTGTGCTTAGCGAAAATTTTAAGGATGAAGATCTATCCAGATTAAATGGCGCGGTGAATGCACTTGTTGGCGCACTAGCAGCAAAAGATGCAAGGGCGATCAAAAACGCGATCTATAAAATTATCGCAGCGATAAATATTCCAGCACGATTGGAAGATAGAGTTGAGGCGAAGAGAGATCAGGCTCGTAACGTTCTCGTCGCATTGAGGGACGCCCTGGTAAGCAAAGGATCCGTAACAGGCAAAGAAGAAGCGGCGCGTCCAGCCGCAAGAACGGAAGTTCTGAAGGCCTTACTAGCTGAATCTATCAGCGGATCCGCTAGATTAGGTCCTAATCAGCCTGCTTTGAACACGCCGTCCGTTACAGGCACTTTGTTACCGTCTCATAGGCAGGTAGGCACAGTTGAGAAGAAGACTCCAGTGATGGCTGAAAAAGCGCCCGAGGCCCAGAAACAGGAATCCAATAAAGTTATCGCGATATCTGATAGCTACCCAGCCTCTGTCGTTCTGAATTATCAGTTGCAAGGGTTCAAGACTTGCAGGATAGGCAAGGGTGAAGGCGCTAAGACGATCGCTGAAAATCTGACATCCAATTATCCTCAACACAATTATTTTGTGTTGCTGTCAGAGCAAGAGAAGTACGAAACAGCGGTCGATCTTTTCAACATGTTAGAAGGTGAGAATGTAGTAGTGGGCTATAGCAACGGAGTAACCGTTACCAATATAAGATCGTTCCTGCGTCTCGCGCAAAGAGAGGGCAGGGTGCTTATAACTGATCATGCCATTGATAAAACGGCCCAGGATATGGCACGAGACGGGCGGCTGAAGATAGATGTTAATGTGTCTAACGATAAAGACGCTGCCGGCAAAACAGTAGATGATATTATAAACGAGGAGCTGTCGAATTCAGCCTATTAAAATTAAATAAACGTGTCCGCTTCGCGGAGAGAGGCCCCATATCACCCATATGCAGCCACCGCGAAGTAAGGGCACGTTTTTATTTATAGCCGCATCACAGGCCGCAATTAAGGCAAGATTAAGATATAAAAAAGTTTGTTATAATTTCTTGCATTAGCTTGTATATATGATATAATTATAGTCGGAAATGAGGAGAGGATGGGAAAATCCTCCAAATATAACCTATTAAGCACCCATTTTTTTTCAATACTTATTAAATTTATTTAATATTTAGGAGATAACTGCATGTATTCCTCGCAGGGCAGATACAGGCCTATCATCAGGGTTATATCAGTGATACTGGTATGCACCTTTCTCTGGCAGGAGATAGTCTTTGCTCAGGGAGGAGTGCAGCAGGGCCAGCCTATCTCCGGCAAAGGGCAGCCTTCAAAAACGGACCAGCTCATAAACCTGCGCGATTTTTCCATTCCCAGGAACCTCGGCACCGCAAAAGAGGTCCAGCCTTTCGACTCCAAAGAAGTGATAATAAACATAAAAGACGCCCACGATAATCTGAGCGCCCAGGAATCGATCGTGGGCCTGCTCGATAACCTCGTCACAAATTACGATATAAGAACTATTGCCGTAGAGGGCTCTGCGGGGTACGTCGACACCTCCATCATCTCCTCATTTCCAAATAAGGAGATAAAGAAGGAGCTGAGCGACAAGCTGATGGCAGAAGGGCTGATCTCAGCTGCCGAATATTACTCCATCATCACGGAGCCCGGCATAGCCCTCTACGGCATCGATAATAAAGCGATGCATACTGAGGATATGGACGCCTTCCGCACGTGCCTCGAGAACAGGGAGGCTAATGCCGGGATGGCCGAGACATTGTACCGGTGCCTTGCCGCGCTGGAAGACAGGGCCTATTCAGATGACCTTAAGGCGCTGGAAGCGAATTCCATCCTTAAGAATAACGGCAGCATAGGGTTTACCAAGAGATGGGATAATATAAGGGCCATAGGCGAGAATAATGGCGTAAAGCCCGTAAACTTCGTCAATATAGATAATCTTCTTAAGGCGGTCGAGCTCGAGAAGAAGTGCGATTTTAAGGCCACCAACGAGGAGCGCGAGGCTCTGATGAGCGAGCTGAAGGGCCTTCTCGACAAGAATAAGCTCGAAGAGCTTATCCTGAAGAGCATATCGTTCAAGCTCGGTAAGATATCGACCAGCATGTACTATACGCACCTTGTGGACCTGGGCCGCCTTGCCAAGGTAGACCTCGAGAAGAAGTACCCCAATATGCTCGCCTATGTGGAGTACGTCACCCTTTATGAATCTATCGACGTGGGCGCGCTGAAGGACGAGGTCATCGATTATGAGAATAGTATAAAAGAGAAGATATTCAGGAATGACGACGAACGCGTCCTGGCCCGCCTTCTCAGAAAGGCGTCTATTCTCTCCGATCTCATCGAAGTGAAGCTGACAAGCGCGTCGCTAAAGTATTTCGACAGCCACAGGGATGAGTTCAGTGCCCAGGAATTCACAGACTTTATCAAACGCATGTACGCTAAGTACGATATGCCTATCCCTGCCGGCCTCGATATAAGCGGCATCTTTGAAGCGATGCCTGTGGCAGAGAAGTTCTACGAGCTTACCCTTAAGCGTAATGACGCTATGGTGGCCAATACGATAAAGCGCATGCGCGACAGGGGCGAGACCGTGGCGGCTCTTGTCACAGGCGGATTCCATTCAGAAGGCATAGCGGAGCTCTTAAAGAAAGACAAGTTGTCATATCTGGTAATACTCCCGAAATTCGATAAGGATAAGACCCGTCCGTACATAACGATAATAACGAATAAGAAGCAGACCTATGACGACCTTGTCACTAAGGGTGATTACCATATCGCGCTCGAGAGCTTCTTCAATAACGATAAGTTTGTGACAGAGCAGGCGGAGGATCTTGTAAGTACCTGGGAACAAATATTAGGTGATAAGCGGACATCCGCCGAAATAATGAGTATTATAAAGGTTATCCGGCAGTATAGGAAAACATATATTGAGGCCCAAGATGCTAATGTGATAAAGGGAATGGATGGTGACAGAGCCAAAGCGCACAAGGAGAAGGTCGAAAAGGTTTTGGATGCTATTGAAGCCAAGTTGCAGAAAGAGATGCAAGGCCTTGCTACCGGTCAAGTCGTTGCTCCCGCCATCAGGGCCGAAAAAGCCGCACAAGCCGCCGCGCCTGCCGCACAGGCCGCTCCAGCCGCGAAAGCCGCCAAAGCTGAAAAGACCTCCGGAACCGCTAAAAGGATGCTGGCAATAGCCACAGACGAAGACAGTATAAAACAGGCATTAGCAGGCCTTAGTGAAAACGATTTGGGAGAAGAGGGTCTGAAGAGAGATGTAAGGAACAAAAGACTGAACCTTATTATGAAAATAAACGCGGAATTGGCCCAGCTTATGTCACGCGAAAACATGACCGAAGACGAGAAGTCTTCTAAGGCAATGGGGCTAAATGAAGATAAGAGCAAGTTGCTATACGACTTGTTAATAGATGATTCCGCATTCAATTCCGCTATGCGGGGTGCCACGAGCGGCGAATATAATGATCTGTTTACAGCAATGGTGAATAGTGGGGGTTACAAAACCGGCGAGAAGATGTTAGAAGCTCTTATTGACGTGGTGGCTTGGGCAGTAATTACGTACGATGGGAATAAAGACAATGCTGAGCATATAGAATATGTTCGCAATCGTCTGGTTAACGCTGCAACATCGATTGATGGCGTAATTGTCAGGACAGATGCGAATGGCCATACCACGGTCATTGTCAAAAATGAAAGATTGGGCAATTTTATAAGAAAAATAATCGGCTTCGGACAGGACAGTCTTAATAAAGTTAATGAAGAAGTAAGAGCGCAGGCCGCACCGCAAGCCGCCGCTGAAGCTCACGCTAAAGCTGACGCAGAAAAAGCAGCTCAAGAAAAAGCAGCCGCTCAGGCCAGGGCAAGAATTATAGAGAGAGTTCAGAATGCAGGTGTATTTACATATACTTTCGGGCCGGGCCACAGGTTCTCAAGGAAAAATCCAAATAATGAGGATTATAAATTATGGGATGAGGAGCTGGGTGAGCGCACTGAGATTGAAGAGTATCTTGATAAACTTGGAATTTCTTTGTCCGAAGGACAAGATATTCAAGGACCTGCATACGGGAGATTCAGGTATTCTGTATATGAGATTGTGAAGAATGCTTATGATGCGGTCGTCTCTTATTACGACGATGATCTGGATCGCCCTGGAGTTCCCGTGCGTCCAGGTAATTATCAGGGCAAGATTACGCTTAAGGTGGAAATAAAGGGTGAAAAGCTTATAGTCACGGTTATTGATAATGGCCGGGGCATGTATTCTGCCACAACCGACGATAAAAAAAGTGCTGCAAAAGCTTTTGGGGAAGATTATTCTCCATATTCTGGTCGAGGGGGGCGTGGAATTGATGAGATCAGAGCTGCGGCGAAAGCGGCGGGCGGCGATTATAGTTTACGCAAAAGATTTGAATACGGGGTAGACACCGGAGAAACTATTGCGGAATTGTATCTGCCTCTAAGCGTTATGAAAGAAGAGAAAGCTATCCCGAAAGACGCTATGCGCAGGGCCATAGATGAGCTAAAAGGTGAAGCGGATGCCCTGAAACGTATCCTTAAGTATATTGAAGACGGAAATGCCGGATCTGCCAGAAGTGAACTCAAAGAAGAATATCGCGCTTTGAGATGGTACGGAGCCGTAGATGCGAGAATTACAGCATTAGAAGCATCCGCCGCCCAGGCCAAGGCGAAGCAAGAAGCACGGCAGAAGGCTGAAGCCGAAAGAGCCGCGAAGGTCGAAGCTGCCGCTAAGGCTCAGGCCAGGGCGGAGCAGGAAGCAAAAGCCGCAGCCGAAAAGGTTGCACAAGCTGCCGCTGAAGCTCGTGCTAAAGCTGATGCAAAGAAACAAGCAGAACTTGAAGCACAGCAGAAGGCCGAAGCTGAAGCAAAAGCAAATCTTCTCGCTGATATTGAAGCCGGTGATCTTGCATCTGCCAGAAACAGGATTGATGCTTGCAGGGGAGAGTATGGAACGGCGGATTGGTTTGTTGCGGCAGAACAAAGCCTCAAAATAAAAGAGCAAGCCAAAGCTGCCGCTGAGGCGAAGAAACAGATAGAGCTTGAAGAGCAACAGAGGGTTGCAAAAGCGGCCAGGCAAAAAGCCGAAGAAGCAGCAAGGGCTGCTACCAAGTTAAAAGCCGAAGAGAAAGCCAGGGAGGCCGAGCAAAAACGCCTTGCCGAAGTAGCAACCGTTGCGAAGGCCAAAACGGATCAGGTAGCCCGTGAGAAAGCTGAAGCTGACGCAAGAGCAAGAAAAGAAGCCGAAGTCAAGGCTCAGGCCGAAGCGAAAGCCAGAGAAGAAGCCGCTAGGGCAGAAGCTGTGAAAGTGGCTGCAGCCGCAAAAGCAGCCGCTGACTTGAGTGCTGCTGAAGCTGCAAAAGTCGCCGCAGCCGAAAAGGCCCAGGCGGAAGCTCGCGCTAAAGCCGAAGAAACTGCTAGAGCCGAAGCCGCAAAAAAGCAGGTAGCACTCAAAGCACAACAGAAAGCCGCCGAAGCCGCGCGAGCCGCCGTTAAAACTGCCGAAGAGGCTGCCATCACTTGTAAAGTAGGATCGGTAAATCATACCGTATCGATCTCGGCCGCAGAACTTAATGAAAAATTTGGCATGGATATCAAGCCCGGCAGCGAGACCATACTCGATGTAGATCTTGGGTCAGGTGCCCATGCGCGCGCTGTGGGAGGGCTAAAAGCCGATGGACGGCATGTTGAGATCGTGGGTAAGGTCCTTGAGTTATTGACAGCGAATGGCGAGAGCCCTGAAGTCACATTTAAAACACAGATGCGCACTTCTACTGTTGATGCAGCGTACGATAGGATAAGAGCAGGCGAAAGAGCAGATCTCGTAGCTCCTTTTCTCGTTGTAACGGCGAACACCGGCAAAAAGATCATCATTCAAAAAAGAGCCTCCATGATGTTTGCTCAGTTGAGCCGGAGCGAGATGGATCATTATCGCAGCGCCTTAATCAAATTATTAAGAGACCTTGAGTCACAGGGCCTCTTCTTTGCCGATATATCCGGCACAGGAAGCAATATCGCGAATAATATTTGTATATTCTTTGACATCATAGGGCTTGGACATTTGATGGTCACTGACTTCCTAAATCTGACAACAGCGCGGCCACAAGACTATTCGCCGGCAGCTCAGGCCGATGCTATTATAGAGGCTGTTAATAAGGCCATCGCGCGAAAAGCGATCGATGACGCTACGGAACTGCTGAAGAAGGGTTTGAAAGGAGCGCTTTCCGCGACTAATAGCGCAGGGCAAACCTGGTTTAATGATCATCGAAAAAGACTCGGGCTAAACAGAGAAGCCGATATAGATACGGTTATAGGGGCTATGATCCAGGCCATTATTCGGAGAGCACGCTGGTACTCCGAAAAAGATCGAACAAAAGCCGAGCACTTCGTTGGAAGAGCCCTCACGGATCTGTTAGAGCAAGAGCCGGAGCTTGCGCAACTTACGCAATTAGAGCGTTTCATTGAATATTATGAGGCTGAGCGTATCGCCGGCATGTCTGATGAGGATACAGCGAATGCAATCGCCGGCATAACAAATGAAGATATAGATGCTCTTAGCGATAAACGTGCATGTAAGATTATGATAGACGCGGCGCGGCGCAGCCTTGATATTGGTTCAAAGACGCGGATGCCGCGCTATGAGCTCGAAAACGAACCTGTTGGAGGAGGAAGTTATTCCAGTGTCTATGAACCGAAAGAACAGGACAAAAATAATCCGGTTGCTTTAAAAGTGCTTACAAAAACAGACCTACGTTCAGTATTACAGTTCCTTCGCGAAGCGCTCGTCTCAAAGGAACTTACTGCGGCGCAAAAGACGCGGGGCCGGAGATTTATAGCAGGTTATCGTGGATTCGGTATGGCGAGCGATCGTACAGGCCGTAAACATCTCTGCATAGTCATGGAGAGGGCGTCTGTTATCGTAGGTAAGGTTGCCACGACCCTTGATGTGGTGCTAGGGAAGAAGGCAACGCCGCAACAGAAGATGCAGGCGATGCGCTCGGTCCGGAGAGCCGTTGACTTTGTTCATAACCAGGGGTACCTGCACCGCGATATCAGGCCGGAAAATATTGTTGTCCCTGTGGTAGACGGAGACGGCAAAAAGGTCCTTAACTTCGATAATGCATATCTCATAGATCTCGGCCTGGCGGTCAAGGCCCCCGACGGAGAGTTAAAGATCCGGTCCCGAGATATATATGGGAGCCCACAATACATGTCGCAAGAGGCCCGCGCTGGAAATTTTTCAAGGGAGTCCGATCTGTACTCCGTAGCCGCGACATTCTACTACCTTATTACGGATAAATTTCTTATGGATATGCCGGCAGGAGAACGTCCTAAGTCAGCTGACGAAGCTTTAAAGATGGTCGAAAAACTCATGGAAAAGGAGGCTGCCGAAGCCGCTAAAGTTATGCTGGAGCATGACATGCCGTGGCACGAGCTGGTCAGGGACCCTAAACAACCCAGCCCGGATACGCCAAATAGGTATTGGCTGAATAATGCTGATGCGCGTATTGTATGGCAAGCTTTTCGAGCTAAAATTAGAGCTGGAGAAAAACCTACGACAGCAGATTTCAAAGAGATGTTGATAGAGGCCCACCGCCAGGCCGCTGCCGGTAGAGACGGAAAGAGGCCTTATTATCAGAAGCATGGCGTGGATGTCACTCCCGGAGCCCTCCGTAAAGGGAGTGGTTGGAAGAATAAGTATGTCCCCGAAGCGGAGGAGGTATTGGTATTGGCAGAAGCTCTCGACGATCCTTACTTCCACTATGTTAGAAAAATACTAAAACAAGCAAATGTTACTCAATTAAAGGATCTTCCTCCAACATTTATGCCCGATGTCCATGTTGTTCAATTGGAGCGTGTTCCAGAGGGGGTCAGACCGTTTAATGTAGGGGCCAGGCATTTTTACCCCGACTCACAAGATATAGACAAGTATTTTGATGAGATGTTTAAAATATTGCAAGAATTTGACGCTATGATTGCGAAAGGAGCTTCAAAAGCCGACCTTATTACCAAGATAGCGGAGTTCTATCAATATGCTGTCAATTTACGCCCATTCGTCCAAATAAATAATTCCTTGTTCATGAACATTGCGAATGAGATGTTAGGCAGTATAGGTTTGCGAGGAATATCTCATTATAAACTTGATCATGCGTCCATGAGGCTTCAGCCCGATAATTTTGCAAAGCTGTTCCTGGAAAAAGTGGTGGAAGAAAATCCATCCATGTCAGGGGCCAAATCCAGCGTTATGCGATCGCCGTTAAAAACAGAACAATCTATGGAGGTTTTTACAGGAAAATTATTAGAAAGCCAAAAAGATATGAGCAACGTTGCAGAAGTTGCTAGGATTGTGCAGGACGGGGAAGTTCAAAAGAATGATCCGGGCCTGACCGTCTTCATGCTAGCTGTTGGAAAAGAGGCAGATAAGAAAACTGAGGCTATGATAACGACGGCTGAGAACTGCGCAGCATTATTAGAGATAGTAAGAAGAAAATTGAAATATCTTGTAGGAACAACAAGAGATAAGGACAATAAGCTGGTCTTCTATGAGGCAGCAGATCTAGAGGTTAGAATAGAAGCGTATCGGTTGAGTAAAGACCCGAGATATCTTCCACAGACCGCAGGTTTTAGAGCAGCGGTTGAAAGGCTCGTGCGGGAGGAAGAAGCCGCCGCAGCCGCGAAGGCCGGGCCGCAGGCCGGGGCGTTACGCGTTCCTCGCGCTGCTACAACCGATGAAGATTCAGCAAAAGAAGCTCGTGAGTTGGATGCGCGTATTAAAGATAAAGATATCATGAGTGCTACTCCCGCAACCGGTCAGAGTATAGATATTGAAGGTATCAGAGCGGCTGCCGGCGTAAACAGCTGCGTAGTGGTCAAGATGGATCTTGGGAAAGTCCCGGCATACCAAAGAGTGATCGATGGCGTGCTGTATATTGTACTAAATAGCAGGATAGATGTGCTGGATACAAAGTATTACGCCGAAGCCTGTTACCATGAAGCGCGCGAAAAATACTGGATGGGCAAGGGGCGCTCTCAACGCGACGCGCATATTCTGGCGTGGGCCGACCAGGCGAAGAGGTTTGCTTCTGAGCAGGGGCTTACGCCTCTACAGGCGGAACTTCTGAGCAGGCTAAATGACGCCGACGCAATCTTAGGACTATTGAGAGAAAACAGGAAGTATCACGAGGATGTGATATTATCCGCGGATCAAAGTTTGGCGGCGACAGGGACACTTAATAGCGAGGCTGTGAGAAGATTCCTTCTGACCCGCTGGGTCGCGCTGTCGTTTGTTACGCGCGAGAGGCTTATTGAGAATAAAGTCGATGAAGTCGAAAGATATCTGAAAAGCCTTAAGAGCGCAGACGGAAGACCGCTGATCAGCCCGATAAAATTAGAAAAATTTATGCGGGAGCTTAGGCAGCAGCAGAAAGAAGGAGGCTCTCTTATGTTGCTGCGTGGCAAGACAAAGCTTGAATCAACTATAGATCGCGCCCAATTTAGTGCTGACGTAGCGTACCAGGTCAGAGCAATACTCGAAGAGCCCCAGACGAGGAACGAAAAGATCGAACAGATGACAAGTGTCCTTAATGCCAAGGGCATTATGGTCACTAAAGCCGATGTTGAAAAACTTGTGAAGGCGCTAGAACTTCTCGCGGACGCGGTCGTAAAAGGACATCTTGAAGGCAGTAGTCTCCGACTATTACGTGATGATGCGGGAGAACCGGTAAGTAAGACGCGCGGCGCCGCTATGTTAGTATATGAGGCCGTTCATCCACGTTACGGCTCTATGATCATAAAGTTCGCCAGAGATATGTCTCCAGGGAATTGGCAGGTGATAATAAATAAATATCGCGAAGCCAAAAGGGTCCTGGGCAGTCTCTTTGTCCCACAAGTTATGGAGAACCTTACGCTAACAGTTGAGAAACTGGATGGCACCGGTTTTGAAACAGTAAATATACCTTTTGCTATAGTGCAGACAAAAGTATATACGATGGCACGCGCTCTTAATGTGTTAGCTGCGCGTAAGAATTCCATTGAAGAAGAGCGCATGCGAAAGATCGCAGCCCTGGGCCGGAGGCCGCTTGTCTTCCGTGAAGACTACGATAAAAAAGCCGCTAAGATAGATGCTGAAGCTTCTGCGGCAAAAAGAGATATCGAAGTTCAGATAGACGCCATATGGGGAGCCCACAAAAAACTTCAGGAGAGAATGGGCAGAAGGAATTACGTAGACCGAGACCAGGAACAGATCATCCATAATTACGGATTTTTAGATTTTGACGAAAACGCCGGGACATATAATTTAGACAGTCTTAGCGGATTTGACGCCGATCATTATGACAAGCAGAATAAGGCTGAGGCTCTTGAAGATAGGTGGTCTGTAATGCCCGCCGTCTTTAGTCAGGAGACCGTAGATCAGGCAGTACATGTTATTGACCGGTTTATTCAGGCAGTGAGGACCAAAACGCCTATAACAAGTGCCACGAGCATCCTCACAGGCATGGGTATGGCTCCAAAGGCTACCGCAGCCGCGAAGGCCGGGCCAGCCGTAAAAGGATATATGGGCAAGGGGATACAGGGCGGTATAAGTAGCTATGAGGCTGTGGGTACTATAGCAGAAAATGTGTGCAGCGCATTAAGTGAAAAAGAAAGCATAAATACGGCTCAGGATATCGACCTCTCAGTAAAAGGGCAATTAGTGACCGTAAAATTCGTCTCAGAAGGCATGGCGCAATTAGCGGAAGTTACAAAGGAAGCCGATGGGCGCATAGTGATAAAGATAGATAAGGATCGATCAAGCGCTCTTGGCGTAACGGGTGACCAGGATATTTTGCGCGCATTTCTTGTGCATGAAATAGCGGAGTCGATAGCTGAGGCAAGAGGTATGAATGCAACCGAAGTCCACGCGGCCGGCCTAATGGCCGAAGCATATTATGTGCAAGATAATAGCAATCTCAAGGTAAAGATGATTAAGGTTTGGATGGCACGAGACAGGCAGGTAGGTGGCGCTTGGGGCGTTGTTCCAGCATTGGCAATAAAGGGCGAAGCAGCGAACGTTGCTTCAGCCGCCGTATCAGTAGCCGCACCAATAACACCAATAGCAACGCCTTCCCCACAAGCTGAAGCTGGTCGTGAAGCAGCAGAAGCCGCGCGCGCGAAAGTCGAAGCCGCGGCCACACAAGCTCAAGCGCCGCCGGCTGTCGCTGAGTTTAACGACAGAATAGAAGCCGCTGCACAAATACCAGACCCCATCAGCAGGATCGATGAACTGCAATCGATATCAGACAAAATAGGCCGCGACCAAGGTCTTCTCGATCATCAAAAAGAAGCTCTCTATATAAAGATAGACGAAGCGAAAACAAATATATCTTATCAGCAATATAGGGACGCTATCGACAAAGCGGCCAACAATGATGAGGGCATCAAAGACCTATCGCTACTCGCAAGCATGGTTGGCAGGAACCTTAGCCTGGATATAACAAAAAAAGAGGAGCTTTTCACCGCCATTCAAAAAAGGATCGCGGACTTCTTCGGAAACAATAAGTTAAAGGCGATATTATTCATAAAAGGCATAAGAGACGCATGGAAGGGGTCGGTGCGCAATTCAGCCGACAGGCAAGCGGAGCTTGATGCTTTGCTGGGAAGAAGAAAGACCGCGCCTGAGTCAGAACGCGGCAATATTGAAGCTCGGATCCAGGATAAGAGAATAGAAGTTGACGACGCTGACAGGCGGGCCAACCGTATAGAAGCGATATTCAACGCATTCTGCGAAATAGCCAGCCGCCTGGATAAGATAAAATTCCAGAATAAGATCGATAATTATGAGGCTCTTATCGCGCACGAAGTCAATAAGCGCGCTATGCTGGAAAGAGCCCAGAGGGGATACGGCACATTCAGAAATACCGCCAGTAAAAACATGAAAGATATCCGGGATGAGGCAGACAGAATAGTCGGGGATGCCATGGCCCAGGTTTCAGATAAAGAAAGAGAGACGTTGCTTACGGATGGCGTTATAAGGAAAGACGGCAAGATAGACTGCGCCAAGCTTCAACGTAAACATATGGTCGAATGTGACAAGAGCGGCAATCCGATCATGGGCAAGGATGGAGAGCCTGTCCTCACCGGTCTAGGTAAAAATATAATGGACGCCTCAGACAATGAATTCAAAGCTATGAAGGGTCTTATCGCAAAACACGGCAACAGGATACTTTACGACGATAATGCCGAAGGCCACAGAGATCTCGTGATAAAGGGCGCTGCCAGGTTCCTCTTCTGTATTATGATAGAAAAGGGCTATGATATGAAGGACCAGGATATAAGATTATTCGCTTCGGAAAATCTCATGTTGGGCAGGATACTCGAGTTCCCCACCGGTGAAGGAAAGACATCGGCAAATGCTTTCGCTGTCAGCATGATGGCTCTGCATAAAGGAGAAGGCGCGCCGGCCGTGCTATCACTGGAAACTACCGAGCTTCTAGCCAAGAGGAATTCTGAAAGAGACAGGGGAATGGGCGGTGTGATCACGCGGTTCCTGGGGAAGGATTTTGCCAAAACGGAGAGAGACGCGGCTCTTAATAAGCTCGGCATCAAAGCCGGTGAGAGCCAGAGTAAGCTTGATGAGATAAAGGCCCAAAGTGTAGAGCTGCAAAAGGCTAAGACTGCCTTTGACGCTGTGTGTAAAAAATATAATATTCAGCAGGCCGAAGCGGAATATCTTATGGAGCTTTACGATCAGTTCAAAGAAACGAAGCTTGGCGGTAAGATCGATGAAGAAGCCGCCAGGGCCAATATCTTTAAAGAGCAAAAATCCAATTTAACTTTCAATACAATAAATGAACTGGTCAACGCTCATAATAATATGAAAGCGATCAGCGCAAAGATCGGCGAGATAGTGAGATCGATGGGCGTAGCTAAAGAGAACGAAGAGGAGATAGTCGCGCTTGCCCGCGTCCAGACGGTCCGGTTCATCAATAATGACGCGAAGGACTCAGAGCTGAAGACAGCTTTTCATATGCCGGGCGTAATTTATACAAGCATAGGTGATCTTGCATTCGCCTACCAGAGGCAGGATGCCGATAAACATTTCCTGCCAGGCCTTGTTAAAGGCAGGGACGGAAAGGATAAGCGGTTCTTCTTCGCCAGCATGGATGAAGTGGACGCCATCTTGCTCGATGACCTGCTCGTAGATTTTATCATCGCTGAGATGGGAGAGGCCATGACGGGCGGGCCCGAACATAAGCTTCGTCTCATTATGAAGCTGGTCCGCCAGATGCATCAGGACGGCAGGGGAGGCGTACAGCGGCAGAGGCTTTCGGAGGAGGTGGCGAGCCTGGAGAAAGAGGGTATCGAGTCCACGCGTTTCTACACGGCCGATAAGACTAACCACCACATTCGTCTCACCGCTATCGGCCGGAGCCTGGTAGCTATGATCTATAATGAGGGCAAGGATAAATGGAAAGCGCTGAATGTGAATAGCGGCGCCGAACTATGCGCGGAGATCGAAAATGGGTTATATGCTGAGGTTATCCTTTCATTGAACGACGATTATCGATTAGAGGAGAAAGACGGCAAGACAGAGGTTAAGCTGCTCGGCCATGATAAGAGCGTTACGGACAGGAAGCTTGAAAGATACCATTCCTATCTTGAGGCAAAGCATGCTGTAGAAGCGGATAATGGCATTACGATATATAAGCCGACCGCTACCACGAGTAAGATGGGCGGCCGCGACGTGGTCAATGAGATCAATATAAAGAGCGGCTTCAGCGGCACTATACCTAAGGAGCTCGTTAAGGACGAATTCCAGGTACTTTTTGACGTAAAGCCGGAAGATATATTGATGCTTCCCCGGATGAACGAAAGGGCGTTTACTGAAGGCAAGCCTATCTTCGCAAGGAACAGGGAAGATCTCTTCAGAAAATATCTTGGGAGAATAAAACGTTCCAGGGAGTCTTGGACGCAGGGGGCATTAGTCTTTGAGTTTGAAGATGGACGAGACCTGGAGGAATTCAATAAGTATCTGCGCGAACATGCCTCTGGAATAGGCCTCGATCCCGGGAATATACATCTTATACAGAATCAGAGCCAGACAGAAGAGGCGGAGAAGTTCGGCTGTATGCCGGGCCATGTTGTCTTAGGACCGCCTTTCATAGGCCGCGGTATCAATATGTCTCCGGGAAAATGGGAAGATTCTTTCAAGGCATTGAATGCTCTAATAGACAGATCGTTCCCTTCGAAAAAAGCAGGTGTAGCGGACCTTATTAATAAAGTAGATGGATGCGCGAGCCGCCTTATGAGTAGTGAAGCGCGCCTCAGGGCGCGCAGCGCTGTAAAGGGCGACAACTCCCGGAGAAAAGCCCTTATAAACGATCTGGAAGTCGCGATGAACGATCTTGCGATGGCATTATTCGGCAAGAGGCTGGATGAAATTTATAATGATAAGGAAAAGAAAGATGATCTGGATAAAAAATCTGCGGAACGGACGAAATTATTACAACAACTAGTTGGGTTGGAAAAAGAAAGATCTCAAGCTCAGGATAACCAGGATGATGATGCAGTAAGAAGCGTGCAAGAAAAGATAGATGAAATAGCGGGCACCGATGAAATAAAAGGCAAGTTGACTATTTTATACGAAGGGATGTCCGGTGAGATCGCGCTCCTTTTCGCGTGTCAAGGCATTATAACGCAGACAACCCTCGGCATGGACCTCTATTATCTTATGACAAAGTCCGATCGCCTCGATAATCAGATAGCCGGAAGAGCCGCGCGGTCTCTTGACGCTGGCCGCGCTACTCTGTGTATCATGATGGACGCCATAGATGGCAAGGATGTGCCTGACCATGGCAACGAAGGGCAGGTAGAAAGGGCAGGCAGGGCCCTGTCGAGAGAAGGCTGGATATATTCAAGCGCCGGGGAAGAGAAAAGAGAGAGGACATTATCAGAAAATGTTGCCGCCCAGTTCGAGCGGGAATGGAGACTGTGGGTTGTGGCGGATCGTCTCGATGAACTTATGGGGTCCGATAATGCCGACAGAGCGATAGGCGATTATCTGGACGGAATAATAAGATACTTTACCAGTTTGATAGATAATAAGGAGAAGGCTAAAGAAAGCTCGGAAGCTTCTAAGCTAAAGGAAGAGCTCGAATATTATAGTGAGCTTAAGAGTCAGTTAGGTGAATTGACGGTAGGCGCAAAAAGAGCATATGTCGACGGAATGGCCGAAGAGCTGGAAGACAGGCTATTTACATTCTTCAGAGAAGCCCAGGCCAATAGCGATAAGATGGACGGCCAGCGCCGAATTATAGAGTCGACATTAAGTACCGCTGAATATGTGTCCGGCCAGATCCGCAAAGATGCCACCTCAAAGATAATAGAGGGCTATCAATTTCAGGATGAGGATAGAACGGTACAAAAGATGCGCGCCGAGAGCAAGATCACAACGCCGCAGCAGGAAGAGGCTGTGCGCGCCAGCGTCAGAGCGCAGAACAGAGCCATCCAGGCAAAACATTCCGCGCTCGCCCTTGAGATAATAGAGCAGTTCTTCGAAAAATACAAAGATAAATTTATGGCAGCCGAAGGTATTGAACTCAGAAATATCCTGCTTCACCTGGTGGATATGGGCCTCATAACGGAAGGCGAGATGAACAAAGCTATGGAGCGGGCTGAAGTTGGTAAGAGCGGCGCCGCGGAAAAGATAGACAATAAAAGCAGGCTTAAAAAACTTAAAGCGGCTATCAAAGAGATCATGAAGGGTTATATATACGAGTTCGACGCAAACCAGGAGTTACGTACATGCCGCGGCGTGGCGGAGAGCATGCATCTGAGAAGGGTCAGCCAGGAAGTCAGGCCGTTATTCAGGCGGGGAGCGAACCTAAAGAATATCGGCAAAAAAGGGAAGCAGTACGAGAAGAAGCTGAAGGAAGAAGATGGCAAGATGGTCAAGAAGTACGCCGAGAATCTTGCCAAGGCTTATCTGGAACGGAATGTCATGGAGGACGAGTCCCTGCCCGGCGGAGATAAGGCGTTGGAGGAGGGAGAGCTGCAAACTTCATACAATAGCGCCGCCAGCGCCGTCGAAGCTCCAAAAGAGAATTGGAAGCAGAGGGCAGGGCGATGGATAGCAAAGAGAGCAACGCGCCTGGGAATTATAAGAACGCCGGCTCTAATGTATGTGGTGGAGGGAGAGCTGGGTATTCAGAAGCCTATAGAGGCTGTGGCTCCGGCAGTTCCAAGGGAATTGATAAGCAGGAAGGTCAGCGAATTGCCTAAGGCGGCGCGAAGCAAAATAAAACGCACTGCAAAACCGGGGGTTAAGGGGGAGGAGTCCATAGGAGAGGCTGGCGACAGGCAGATATCCTTAGAGAGCGAAAGAGGAGCCAGACTTGCAGCCGAGGCCGCTAAAAAACCTGTTAATCCAAAAGCGAATGCTGTGTTAGGTTCTATGGAAGCTGTTTTGAAATCAGGCATATCAAACGCCGTAGGAGTTCCGTTGCCTCCCGAACCCGAGCCTCTTCCTGTGCTCGGTATGCCGAACTTATACGTTTCATGGTCGACAGCCATTATCGATAAAGAAGATAAAGAGCCGGCGACAAAGGAGACTTTAAAAAATGCCGCGTCTAAATTCGTATCTCAGCAGGAAGATCCTGGAACAATCAAAGGGATAGTCATTACTAAAGTAAAGTCCGGCAGAGATAAGAATGGAGTTGAAAATAGCAGGGTGGTAAAGGCGTTCGTCATACGCAGAGCCGGCGTATCAGATTATAGAACGATAGAGTGTGCCGGAGAAGAGTGGGGAGAACTGACGCAGGGAGATTGTGAGCTTATAAAAGCCGCGCTTCCCGCCGGCGCAAACGCGGTCGTTATAGGAAATAAAACAGGCGCCGCTTATAAAGGTACAAAAGGTGACGCAGAGATGAGGGCTGAGTTTAAAAGAGCGCTTGGTGAAGCAATCGATGCGGCAAAACCAAAGACCGGCAACTATGTAATAGGCATCAATGGAGTTACTTTCCCGGGGCAGAATAAGCCCGGATCGCTTAGCGGTTATGTCCTGAATTTCAACGAAGACGGCAAGGACGCGACGAAGCGCAGGGTCGCCGCCGAACTTGCCGATAGGCCGAATATCGAAGAGCCATCGATGACGTCACACCTGACCGATGCTAGAGGCATGGCTTTCAACAGGTCCTATTACGGCAAAGACGGCAAGCGGTTATTCAGAAGGTGCACAGTTGGCAGGATGGGAAGCCTCACCGTTATTACAGATATGGCCAAGTCAGATGAAAAAGGGTTCTCCCCCGCGTTTTTACAGGCCGCTAACAGGGCCCAGATGATAGCAAGATATGGCGCGCGGCCGGAATTTTTTGCATATATTGGATTAAAGAAAGATGATCCATTATTCGCGGAGGCTATAGCCAACGCCGCATATTTAGATCCCGATTCAGTTGCCGTCGATAATGATCCTGACGGAAACCCTGTTATAAGGATAGGCGGCTATACATTCAATGAAGAGGGCGTTAAGAAGGCGTACGGCGAGGAGAGGCCTATAATAACGAAACGGGCCGGATTCTTCAGGACATGGGTTAGCAATCTAATATGGGGCATATACTCGTTTTTTAGCCTCGCCACGAGGCGGGAAAAGATGATCATGATAGCCGTTGCCTCAGCCGGGCTAGTTACTTCATTGATATGGTTCGGCGTGTTTACCGCGATAATAAGCGGCGTAGCGGGCGTTTACCATTCTATTGCAGGCGCAATAGCGGCTAAAGGTATGGGCGGAGCTGCCATCTCCGCGGTATCTTCATCGTCATCTTCATGGCTGGTCTGGATAAGCGTATTGGCTCTCCCCGCATGGACATTCACAAAGAAGCATATATGGCCTTTTGTTAAGACAAAGCCTATCTCGCTCTGGAATTATATTTTCAAGAAGCCGAAAGAAGCTACAAAGGACGGCGCTCTGCAGGCAATAGGTATAAACAGGATTCAGGAAGCCGGTTTTGATGAAGATAAAAAAGAAGAGGCAGAAATAATAGCGCGCAGGCTTTTAGGATTCAGAGCCAATGAAAAGCTTTCCAGCGAAGAGCAAGGCGCTGTTACGGCCATTGCCGGCCGGCTGATAGTTCTGGCAAGTAAATCAGATGATCCAGGGTTGTATAAAAAATTATCGGATGCTTTATGTGAAGAGGCACGAAAGGCAAAAGATACGAGATTAAGAGATGAGCGATTTGACGCGGCAATTAACGTGCTAAGGTTGTCGCTTCTTGCGGCGGAAGATGACAGCGAGGCTCGTAGGATAGCACTCTTTGCTATTACTGACATATGGAATGAAAGGGTAGAGATATTGGAAGGCGGGAAGAAAGAAACGGTTGAAAGCGCGAGTGAAGATCTGCGAAAAGCCGCGCTAAGAGAGCTGGGCGAGGACCGCGCTATATTCAGGGCCCCATTACTAATAGGGTGGTTATCAAAAATTATAGCCAGGCGCGATAGAGTATCAGATGAGGCCAGGCAGGATATGCTCAGGCAGAGGTTGGTTGAATTGAGCCTGAAGAAGAAAGACACTGCCAACGCGGGGTGGCACTTAAGCAGGATAAAAGATGAAAAGATAAGATTTGAACTGAGCAAGCTGTGGCCGGAGCAGAAGAAATATGATCTTAAGGAAGCTTGGAAGGACGCAAAGATAGCGGGGTTCATAAAGTCCCTGTTACCCGCGAAGACTATTATGACTATAGGCGTTATGGTGGCTGTGCCTTTATTGGGACAGCCTGTCATAGCCGCAGTAAAGGGCGGCATTACTCTCAAGGCAGTTACTGCATTGGCTTTATCGATCGCCGCATCCAACACATTTGCCGTAATAGCTGTCACACTCTGGGCTATAGCAATAATAGATCTTGTGGTATTGCCGGAAATAAAATTGGCGCGGCAGAACGCCAATATGAGGATCATAGCCAGGCACCGAGGTTTTGAGCCTGTTAACGCAGCCATAGCGCTGAGCCAAATAGAAAAGAAGAAGGGTAATGTAAAGAGAGCGGATAATATTTTGAGATCTGAGATATATAAATCGCGCGGTTCGTATGAGTACCAAGAAAGGCTGACATTGGCTCACTACATCCTTACGCTGGCCCAGGAAGCGAAAGACGAGAAAGCGAAAGGCAATTATCTTAAATGGGCGGACGATATAATTTCAGAAATAGAGTCTGCCGTAGCGGAAGAGCGGCTTCCAGCGAGCAATCGCCTGGCTATGGCGAGAGCGTTTTATATCCTTGTTTCCGGGAAAGGATTATCGGATGGCGAAAAAGAATTATTAAAAGGCACAGAGATAACAAAACTGAATACCGAGGACCTGATAATCTTTATAAAGATCCTTGGAATGATATGGGATAAAAATAAGAGTGCCGATCTAAAGAGCAGGTTGAACGAAACAGATCAAGAGCTTCAAGCGCGACTTGGCCAGGAAAAGTTTAAAAAATCTATTCCGGACAGAATAGATGACAGGCAGGAGTTGATAGTCATATTGAAAGCCAGGGCTGATATCCTGGGAAGGCTTAAGGATACATCCGACGCCGATAAAGAGCTTTTGCGCGTAAAAGAAGACCTGGAAAAGCTGGAAGCATTTTCAAAGATCGAAATAGAGAAGAAGGTGCCTGTAGAAGCGGGAGTTGTCTCTCCCGAAGAAAGGATCTCTCAGATAGAAAGAGATATTAAGCTGGAACTTGCCAAGAGGGCGAGCACGAGAGATGAGAATATCCTTTATCGTAATTATCTGGAACTTGGCAAATTGTATAGAGATAAAAAAGAGTATAAAAAAGCGGAAAGATCCTTCAGCCGCGCTATTCGTATCAGGTCATTAATATCCGGCATAAAGTCTAAGGGCTGGTTCAGGGGGCGGGTGGCAGAGTATATAAGATTTGCCTTTGAGTCGATGTGGGCGCAGTTATTAACGGGGGGAGAAGATATCAGGGAGGCGCGAGAGGAACTTATCTCGCTGTGGTCTGAAAATACCGGAGCTTTGGAAGGTAAGCTGACCAGGATCATCAGGCGCTGGAAGACGGATATCGCTGAAAAGATGATAAAGTCTATTCAGGCAGATATCGATGCGCTGAATAAATATTTGACCGAAGAGAAGGCTAAGCCTGAAACTGAGCAAACTAAGAAACGCATATCTGAGCTGGAAGCGCAGCTTAAGCAAGCCCTGACAAACCTCCTGGTTCTTACGAAGATCTATATCAAATGGCTCGGTGACAAAGATCTGTCAGGCAGGCAGAATGAAAGAGAGATACTAGTATCCATTACGAACCGGCTAAAGCCCATTACCTATGACGCGCCTGATATAAAGAGTGCGGTTGCCGAGGTGGAAAGGACTATTTCAGGCCGGCTTTCTATTGTTACGGCAAGCTGGGAGGAGCGGATCTCCGTGTCAGAGGTTAATACGGCGGCGGCTATTGATCTAGCTCGCGGTAAAGTAGATGGTTTCAGAGATAAAGAAGGTAAGTTCTCAAACCATCCTGAAGAAGCACAGGCTCTTTCGTCCGCATATGAAGAGCATCTGGTAAGCAGGATAAATAAGGTATCGGACAAGGTGAGGGCTAATCCGGAGCTCGTATTTGGGGCGATCGAAAAAGAGGGTTTACTGAAATACCTGGATGAATATATAGCGTGGCTTATGGAGATAAATAGCGGCAATATAGATGAAGTGATTAGCACAATAAACAAGAATATAGTAGATAAGGTTTTGCCGACAGCAAAGAACAAATTAAGAGTTTACGCGTATAAAAAGATAATCGCGTGCCGTACGCCATTTATAATTGAAAATAGAGATAACTTAAAAGAAAACCAATATCAGGAACAGGTTTTAACCGGCGTGGAAGGAATCGTCGGGAGCGTAGATCTGTTTACCGGGAGCATGGATAGGGCAGCGGCGGTGGAAATTGAAAGCGCTATATTATCCGCCATTTCGTCTATTTTAGGCAACTTAACGCTGGAGTCAAGGCGACAGCTTATGCCTCTGGAGGCAGTACCGGTCACGACATTTGAGCACAGGCTGAGAGTTATCATATTCAGCCGCACAGTAATAGAAGGGTGGGGAAGAAAAGGGGCTACTATCAGTGAAGATGATCAGACCGCGCTTTTGAACGCCATGGATTCTTACAAGGTCATTCTTAATGATAAGGATATGCCAAAAGACGAGAGAGAGAAGGTCAGGCATTCAGCTATAGAAAGTATCGGCCGTATCCGAGAAAACGCAGTGTCCGGGGAAAAATTCGGATTAAGGGGTAAGTGTATAGAGAGAATCTTTGCCGGGGACAGTAATGAATTGAACAAAGAGACTGAGCTTGTGCAGGGCCTTATTAATATGGAGCTATCTAAGGACGATCTCTCGGAAGCCATCCTGTCGGTTTTGCTTGATAAAAAGGAGGCTATAAAAGAGGTAAAATCCAAGGAGGAGCTTATCAATATATGCGGCTCTATCCTGACAAATAAGAAGATCTCCGATAGGTCGGTTCTCCATAATAATATCGTAGCTATCGTAGGAGGAATACCATTACCGCCGGATAAGAAGAAGCTCTTTATCGAGAAATTAGGGGCTCTATTCATTGCCGCGTTCAATAATAAGGAATACGATAGAGCAAAAATGATCAAAGATCTTATAATCGCTCAATTTAACATTGATAAAGAATTTTATAAGAGTTTAAACGAAGATAATATCATAGATCTATATAACATGCTTATATCTATAGTCTCTACACTGAGGAGTGCGAGGACCGATGAGACTGCTCTATCATACTGGAATATAGGCGAGAAGATGAGCGACATCGAACTTGCGCAGGCAGCTTCCATCGGCGTTCTTATTGAGCCTCTCAAAAAAAGAATAGAAGAAGAGCAGGCTGATAGAAAACGCGCATCATATAAGACCATTATAGAAAGAAGAAGATTCGGATATGTGGCTCTTATAGCGGAAACTCGCGCTCTAGAAATGGAAGGCGATAAAGAAGCGTCGATAAAGAAGCTGGCGGATGCGGTCAAACTTTTAAAAGATCTGGTGGAAGAGCTGGACGCCGAATCGGAAAATACCGCAAATCTGGTAGATCGTACTATCTTTATGCCGCTGAACGATAATATATTAAGAGCCCTGCTCGGTAAGAAGCGATTGGAGATCGCTTTAGGAAAGGATGAAGATGGTCGCCTTACAAATATAGAGATCAACTACTGGCTTGCTCGTCACGGCGATGACCAAACAGTGATTACAGATTATGGAGATCCTTTAGGCGCAGTGGCAAGGGAGAGGATGCAGCTCGCGCTGAATGATCCGTATAGCGCTTCTGTGCGGAAAAGAATAGCGGATGAGCGGGTGGGGCCATGCCTTGAAAAAGGCAAGGTGGTCAAGGATACAGAGGACGAGATCACGAAGCTTGAGAAAGATCGCGTGAATATGGACATGCGAGATGCAAACTTAGGAGATAAGATCGAAGATAAAAGGAAAGAGTTACCGGTAAAGAAGACAGGGCTGGACGCGATCGACCGCGAGATAAAAAGGATTGAGGCTGGAATAGAAGGGGCCCTCGGGCAGAAAGATAAACTATTACAGCTGAGAGAGGAACTCGTTGTTTATAAAGAGAGCAGCCGATATGATGATGTAAGGCATGCTAAAGATAAATTGGAAGAAGAGTTGAATGCGTTGACTCGGGGGCAAAAAGAGATAAAGAATAAGATCGCGCAAGATAAGCGTAGGATAGAAGAGCTTAAAAGAAAGAACGGGACACCTGAAAAGGAGTTGGCGCTGCGCAAGGCTGAGAGGTTCGGTAAGGCGGGCAGCAGCTGGGATCCTGTAAGAGAGAGCGAGGAGATAAGTGCCGCATCGAAAGAATATACCGAGGCTATCTATCTTGCAAAAGACGATGAATCGGATACTGTGAATGGCTCTATAGAGAGGCTCCTTGAGCTGGCCTCTATCTATCCGGATAAGCTCGTTCTGATCATGGGCATTATAAAAGATATTGAGAATTCTTTTGAAGTCAGCGCCGCGGATCGTAAGAGGCTTAATCTTTTGAGAGACAGATTCACCGGTCTAAAAATACAGCTTTTGGAGAAAGCCCATGGCGCCGCGACGCTCGAAAAGTGGCTTACGTCTCCTGATATATTAGATGAAAATATAAGAAATAGTATTGCCAATGCCGGTATACAGCCGCTGGACATGCTCGACTATGTGGTGAAGAAGAGGATAGATAAAAAATCAGAAAAAGATAGCAGGCGGGCTATATGGATCTTATTCAAATTCATTTATAGAAATAAGGCTTCCGCAGCCGGAATAATAGCGTTAAGAAAAGCTGTTGATCTATTGTACGACATGCTGAAGTTAAAAGGAGTTAAAGAATTCCCCAGCATTGACGTAGTGATGGAAAATCAATTTATTCGGACATTTATACTTATCAAGTTACTTAAAACAGGTAAATTTTTTGCGGAAGATCAATTAAAATTAATTCAGGATATATTTACCGAGTTAAAAAATCGTCACGACAGCAAAGATCTCACGCCCTGGGAAGAGCTCAAAGAGAACGAAAAAGATGATATCCTTAAGAAGATCACAAATAATGAGAACGATAATATAGATAAAGTACTTGCTACAGAACGGTCGCGGAAGAATAACATAGAGGCCTTAAAGGCGGAGGCCATGAGTTATGATGCTGCTGCAGCTGGCACGCCCCCGAAAGAAGAGAGGGCTAAGTACAGATACCAGCTATTCGCGATAGCGCGCCTTAAGGAAGCGCTGGAGCTTGAGCCCAAGAATGCTGAGTTGGCCCTTGAGCTGGCAAAACTTTACAGGAAGATGGGCCTGTTGAAGGAGGCTGAAGAGTTCGCTAAAAAGACGATAGAGATAGACGCTAAAAATATCGATGCGCACGATATCCTTATAAAGATATACCGCATAAGGCTTCAGAGGGCTGAGTTTATTAAGATGCAAGTTTCAAAGAGGAAAGCGCTGCTCGATCTTGTGCTGGACGCGGAGAAGAAAGGTAAAAATAAAGAGTCCAAAGATAAAAAAGCCGCAGCGGCTTTGATAGCGGATGAACTCTATAAGTTCGCGCCGCATAATGCGCAGACGGTCCTTGCGAAGGTCGAGGCGTTACGCGAGAAAGGGGAAGATCAAGAGGCGGTTATGCTCGCGGATAAAGGGCTATATTGGGCAGCGTGGAGTGCGCCGCGGCGCGCGCTTTACAGGATATTCGCATGGAGGAAGAAAAAGAATATGCTGGATGGCGCTATCGAGGCTCAGAAGTCATTCTTTTTGGAAAAAGCGCGGTCTGAAGATAAGTTGTGGAAAAAGAAGCAGGCGCGAAAAGATTACGAGAGGGCTTTTAAGATGGGCGAGGACTCTGCCTTAGCGCATCTTGAGGCCGCCAGGTTGTATGATAAAAGAACGAAACGCGACAATCGCCGGGCAAAGGATCATTTAATGAAGACCCTGGCGGATGAAGGTTTGGCGCTAGACTTGAAGTTGGAATGCCTGGAGCTGTTATTCAGTACGAAGAACTTCGATGAAGCGGCTGAAAAGGGAGCGGCTCTGATCGAATCACTGACAGATGAAACAAAGACGAAGGCCGGCGTAGATCCTCTTGAGATACGCAAAAAGATAGTTTCAATAGTCTGCAGGTCTATGATCAAAGGAGCAAATATAAAAGCTCAGAAGAGAGGTTTGCGCGTCGCGGCTCTTGAAGATATAGCGAAAGCCGAGTCTATAATGTCAAAATATCCTATGGATGCGTTAAATAAAAAGACAGTAAAGAGAGAATTGGCCGAAACGAGAGTAAGCATATCCAACGATCTTATAAGAGAATTTGAATATAGGGAACGTTTTGCAACATTGAGAATAGAGGAAAATATAGAATTTGTTGCAGCGCTAAAAGAACGGGGCAAAGAAAAAGATATTAACAGGGCAATGATGATACTAAAGCCTTTATTAGAGGAGAAGGCATGCCGCGACAGGGCAAGGTCTCTATACGCCGAGCTTTACCTGGTTAAGGGAAGGCTGGCAGCTAAAGCCGATAGAAAAACGGCATGGTTCAGGAGAACGATTGTCTATAATGACAAATCGGCCGAGGCCTATTATGAGATGGGGATCGTGACCGGCAATATTGAGTCATTAGAAAAAGCGCTCCAGCTCGGGCTTAATAACGAGCTTGCGGTGAAGGCGCATGAAGAGTTGGTCAGACTTTATGAGATAGAAGGCGACAATGATAGCGTCAGCGCGCACAAGAAAGCGGCAAGTGAGCTAACTGCTAAGATGGAAGGTAGGACAGTCAAAGAGAAGGTCACGACTAAGAAGGAGAAGCGCGGGGAGAAAGGCAAGCGAGATGACGCTGCAAAGTTCATCAAAACTGCCCTTGAGAAAGATAAGTTGAGCAAGAATTTAAAAAGGCATGAGAAAAAAGGCCCTGTTAAATTCAGCAAGGGTAGACAGGCTTTCATAGATAGGATAGAAAAGAAGAGAGAGGATCTTAATGGCGTGCTCTCTGAGTTATATAAAAGAGCGGAGAGCGAAATATTGGCATCTGTGACATCAAATACAGGCGTAAAGGATGAAAGGCCGGCTAGGATAGCGGCTATAAAGTGGATCATGGCTCAGGATGGAAAGAAGAAGGCTAACGACCCAGCTCTCATATTAGCCCTCGCAGAGCATAGGCTTGCTCTCAATGATGCAGCAGCTTCTACCACCTTCGATCAGGTCCCTAATGCCCCATCCGTCACGGAAAGACAAAAGCTTAGAGCTCTTCTTGGTTTTGCAAGATCAAAATTGACCACAAAAATAATGGCCGATATAGAAGAGGCCATGAAACATCTTAAAGAGGCGCTCACTTTAAGCAAAACAGCCGATACGGAGAATAAGATAGCCGACTTATTCGAAAAGCTGGTCCAGGCCGCGATAGCTCTGAAAGAAAAGAGACGAGAAAAACTTACTAAAGCAGAGCGCGAACTGCCAATAAATATTCCGGGGATAGGTGATTTTATATCGGAGATCAGAGGAATATTGGATAAAAAGGTCCGGATCTTTGCAGTATTGGCGCTTAATAAAATACTAGCAACCTTGCTAAATCCAAAACTTGCGTTCCCGGAGACGGGATTGATCACGAGCGCTTTTGCCTCGACGTTGCTTCTCGCTGAAGATAAGAAAGCGCTACTCGATCAGCTGGAGATTGCCGCAGGAGAAAGACTTGTAAAAGGCCAGAGTATTGCCGACATAGATGAATTGATAAATGCCGTTAATAAATTTACCGGAGAAGACCGCGAACTTAAAGCGGGATCAAGACGCCTATTAGCATATCTTTATTACGCCAAAGGCGGCTTTATTAATAGCATCATTGCATTATATTACAGGATCAGGGCTAAAGCTGACGGCAGAATGGACTACTATATAGGTATGCGTTTGTATAAAAATCAGGTGTACTTCAGGGCTATCGGTTACCTCGAAAGAGCGCTGCAGGCAGGTTATAGAGGGGATGAGCTTAATAAGGCGCTGGGTATCAGTTATGAAAGAAGAGCAGCCTCCTGGACAAGTTTTGAAAAACTCGGTAAGTATGGTCGATCGATCAAGATTCTTGAAGATGCCAGAAGGAGCGATGCTGAGCTAAAAGACGATCCTGATATAAAGGCCAGCCTTCTTAATTCGTATGCAAAACTCCTTGCCGGCAGATGGTGGAAATGGCAGAGGATGATGGTGCTATCATGGTTACATATAGTGACAAATCGCGCCAGGGTTAGGTTCATCGAAGAGAATCTTGCGACCATAGAAGATGCCATGAAGCTTCAGCCCGATAGTTCATATGCCAAAAATATTTCAGACCTGAATTATATATTCGGCAAATTAAGGAATAGCATCAAGCTCGCGAATAACAACCTTATTTTGCGTATGTTTATCATCCTCGGCGATATCGAAAGAGCCAATGGTAATGATGAGGCTCAAAAATATTATTATAGAGTGTTGCGGGAGGAGAATGGTAATCAAAAAGCCAGGCTCGGGCTGATGCTGTTGGCTATAGCTCAGGGAAAAGACGACCAAGCATTGAGCCACTGGTGCATGCTGCGCGGGTCGCCGGAAATATCCGCTATAAATGAGAGCGACAGCAAGACGATCGCGAAATTTTTGAAAAAGAATGGATCTGTGCAGGAATCGTTCGAATTTGACAGAGAAGATCAGGAAGCCGCATTTGCGGTTGCAGAGGGCTATTTCAACAAGGGCCAGCTTGACAAATGCAAAGATATGCTTCTTGCTATCAAGGGAGAGGGAAAAGATGCTGAATTCACCAAAGTTACCGATGCAGGACTGCGTAAACAATTCAAGGATCTTGACCTAAAGGTAGAAGAAGCCATGCGCATTACCGAGGTCGAAGCCGAGTCTGCATCAGCTGCCGAGGGTATAGCTTCATTTAATAATTTAGTCCAGAGAGCCGATGCGAGAGAGGGGAGTGCTAGCGCAGACGAGCTGGCTAAGCTTAAAACCGAAAGAGAGAGGCTCCTTACTGTGCGTGAAATGCTCAAGCTTAGTTCGAGAATGATGGTTTTTGAAAGAGAGACGGCAGAAGCCGCTGTTACCGATGCCGAAAGGCCTGATACTATCTGGAGAAAACGTTGTGAGCAGGTCAATACTCTTATTGAGGATAGAAAAGCGTACCTCGCAAACAGGGCAGAGAAGAAAGAGAGAGCCCGTGTTGAGGCGAATAAGATCCCCGCAAAGCAGGCCCATATTGTAGCTAGCTATTTGATCCTGAAGGCAAAGGACGCTATAGACGCGGCGAGATTTGTCGAGGCAAAGAATTTATTAGATAAAGCGAATGAGATATTGTCGATATATCCAGATGTAGAGCTATCGATACATGTCTCGATGGAATACGCAAATATCGATTATAGCATGAACACTCAGCGCTCTATAGGTCTTGCGATATCGCAGCTGGAAACGATCTTTGACGACGAAAAGTCGCCTGCCAGGTTTAAAGCAGGCAATGAGCTTGTCAGGTCCTATGGGAGGCTGTGCAGCGTGGAGGTGGCGGCCGTTTCTCAGGATAGTCCGGTCAGACGGGAAGAGATCTCTATAGCCGAAGAGACGCGGGATACCGAGGTCGAAACAATTCTTATGAACAATAAAATATTCGAGGGAATATCAAAAGATAGTATACCGGAAGGCGCTAAAGAATATATAAACGTCAGATTTAAGGGATATATCGAAAGAGAAGACTTGCCCGGCCTTATAAAAGACGCATTGAGTATTCTGGGCAAATTAAATGGCTGGGATAAAGATGGCATAGCTATCTTATGTATGCGTAATATCATAAATACCCTGCAGGAGGTATCGCAAGATGAGGAGAAGGTCCCGGAAGCCGCTGCTATTAAGGAGAGCATAAATAATTCTTCCGCAGCTCTGAATGAATATTACAGATCATGGACGGCTGCAGAGCAGCTGGAATATCTTATGAAACTTGTGATCTTGACCGATGGAAAGATCGCCGGATTAATGCCAGCGAAACTTGTAAATGAGGAAGAGATTATCGTGTTTTATAGCGCTCTCGACGCTCTTATCGATCAATTATATGCCTCAGTTCTTGATAAAACTATTTCATGGCGCACAGGTAGTAAAAAAGATATTATTGATAAACTTATTAGCATATGCAAGGAGCTGAAAGACCATGAGATAGGCCAGGGTTTACGGGATAAATTTAATCTTCTTGCAGGCGTTATTTACTATGCCGCCGACGATCTCGTAGCGTCCAAAACCGGTCTGGATAGTATAGCTGATAAAACTACTAAGGTCAAAAGGCTACTTGTCCGAGTAGATAAAGAAAAGAATGATATATGGGCTGCGAAGTGGCAGTTATGGAGACTGAATAGGACGGCTCCTTATGATATTCTCACAAAAGAAGCTCGAAACGAAATCGAGAGACCTTTGCAAAAGCTTTGGGAGAGCGAGCCCGCCGGCCTTATAGTGAAAGTGCCTGTTAAAGAAGGGCTTGTATATTTTGTTCTACCATATCTGTCATTATTGGCGATCAAATATCTTCTGGGGACGTTTGCGCATGGAACAGGAGGGGATATTGCTTTTAAGGTCCTGTTTGGTATTATCGAGGCCTATGCCGGTTATGCGTTCGTTGCCTCTCACCGCATCGGAGGAGAAGCTATAGTGCCTTATCGAAGATATCTTCCACCGGCATTGATAGCTTTCTCGAATATATTATTTGCGTCGGTAATATTCCTGGGTTCAGCGTCTTCTATGGCCATTCCTATAATGGCCTTTATAGGAACGCTGGTAACGCATGCGGGCCTTAACGGTATTTTGTATGCTGTTAATAAAAGAGCCGGCTTGCGTGAGAAATGGGGATATGCAGCCCAAAAAATGGGCGTGGAGACGCCTGCTCCATTGCCTGTAGGCGGAGCCGCCGCGGCGCGTATAATGATCGGCATTACCGGCATTGTAACAGATGAACAAAAGTCTGGCCTTGAGAAACGATATAGGGGCGTAGAATTTGTTAAATTAGGTAACCTTAAAGCCGAAAACGCTGTTGAAAAAATGGAGAAGACACCGTCCGATGCCCTTGTGAGGATAGTAGTGGACTTTAATATCACCGGGAGCGCTGCCGGCGATATGGATAAGATTATCGATGCTGCCCAAAAACAGGTCAATATGGCCCAGATACAGTTATTTATGGCGGCTTATCCGTTCTTCTTTGCGCGGAATAATATGAGCAGATTGGTCCCTGACCGCGATGAGCTTTTGGAGATGCTTGATCGTCTGGAGAAACTACTGCCGCAAGCCCAGTCGCTGGATCTTGATAATATATTAAATGCTACAATGCCTCAGGCGCAGGAAGGCGTACAGGTCCGGATCAATAAGGACGCTCTCTTTAAAGCCATCTCTAATGCAAAGCCCACCCTGCCGGAGAACTATACACAAGTTGTTAAGGTATCACCTGCCGGTGAAGAAGCCGGAATAAATACGTATATAGAAAGATGGACGGACGCTTACGTAGAAAATCTGGCACAATATTCAGAGACTAAAGATGCAAGCGCCCTGGTAAGGGCAAAGAGCCTGCAGTATGATATGGCGGAATATTTAAAAGGTAAGCTTGTGCCTGAGATAATATCTATCACTAGAGAGATAGCTACTAGGTCGAGCGCCCTGGGGACTACGCAATATTATTACAAAGAAAATAACTCCTCTCCGTTTATGGGCGTAGCCATCGCCGGAATCGATGCTACTAAGAGATTAAAAGAAAATGACATGCGCATTGTCGCTTTCGACGCGGATGCTCTTACCGGAAAGGATAATACAGTTGCATTAGAGAAAGTGAATGCGCTCATTGTCCAAATGAAAGAGAAAGAAAGCCATGTGAAAGTTGTTACGTTCGGCGTTACACAGCAGCGGGGCGCGGATGTAGTATTGCCGCCGGAGATCCAGCATGTGCAGATAATGCCGGGGAAAGGCATAGTAACCGAGATTGGCAAGAGTATGGCAGATAAAAATATTACCAATATCAGCGTTCTTTCTACAAGGACTTCTAATGAGGACATTAAGAAGATCCGCGAAGATATGGAGAATAACAGGGGGATGGCTCCCGCATATGTATTGATGCAGAAAGATATCTCCAGAGATAATGCGGCCCAGATCAATATCGTCAGCCTGTTGAGGTCCGTTACGACGAATAGGCCGGGCCTTGTCGTCCTAGGCAAATTTGATAAGAACAAATTTAATGATATTAAGGATCTGTTGAAGAGGATAGGAGGGTTCTTCAAGATAGTGCCCACCGTAGCGAAAGCCATATCGGAAATAATCTACTCTATCAAAGCCACCGCGATATATGTGTAATCCATGCCTTTATCATTGCCAAAATCTGTAACATATGGAGCGATATTATGTTATATTAAATGGATAGCTCAACTATTGGAAGGACCCTCGCCGTAGGGGACATTTTCCCGCCTTTGGCGGGACCCCGTTTCAGGGGGGAAATGTCCCCTACGGTCTTAGGAAGACGGATGGAGCATAAAAGAATAGTGATCATCGGGGCGGGGCCCTCGGGCCTCGGATGCGCTTATGAGCTGGCCAGGAACGGGCGGGCGTCTTTAGTTATAGATAAAAATAAAGATGTCGGCGGCCTCTGCAGCACCATAAACTTTCACGGCTACCTTTTCGATGTCGGCGGACATCGTTTTTTATCCAAATCGGAAGAGATAAACCAGCTTTGGCGCGGGATCCTTGGAGATGACATGCTGCGCGTGAGAAGGTTGTCGAGGATATATTACAGGCGAAAATATTTTAATTATCCGATATCTCTTTTTAACGCCCTTTCGAACCTTGGCCCGTTCGAATCTTTTCTATGCGTCGCAAGCTACCTTAGCGCCAGATTATTTAAGAGATCGGCCGATGATACTTTCGACGGCTGGATAAAGAACCGTTTCGGCGAGAGGCTATACAGGATATTCTTCAAGAGCTATACAGAAAAAGTATGGGGCACCTCCTGCGAGAAGATATCCTCCGACTGGGCGGCGCAGCGGATACGGGGCCTGTCGCTGAAGACGGCTCTTAAGAAAGCGTTTTTGGGCCCAGGCAAGGCTGCCCCGAAGACATTGAGCGACGAGTTCTTCTATCCGAGAACAGGCCCCGGGGAATTCTACGGCCGGCTGAAGGAGAGATCGGCCTATTTGGGAACGGAATTTCTGCTGGAACGGGAAGCAGTTTCCATAAGGCATGACGGCAAGCGGGTCGTTTCGGTCCGTCTTGCCCGTCCCGATGCCAGGCCCGGAGAAGAGATCTCCGCCGATTATATATTTTCCAGTATGCCTTTACCCGTCCTAGTGGAAAGCCTGGACCCCCTTCCCCCGGGAGAGATTCTTGCCGCCGCCAGAAGGCTCCATTTCAGGAGCTTCCTCGTAGTGAATATCATTCTCGACAAAAGAACCGTCTTCCCGGATCAGTGGATATATGTTCATTCTCCGGATGTGAGGCTCGGACGGATACAGAATTATAAGAATTGGAGCCCTGCGATGACGGCCGATCCCGCCAAAACCTCTCTCGGGCTTGAATATTTTTGCGGCGAAGGGGATGCACTGTGGAGCATGAACGATATAGATCTGATAAATTACGCGGTGGGTGAACTCGAGCGTATAGGGATAGCGTCGCGCAGATACCTGATCGATGGTTTTGTCATACGGCAGAAGAGCGCTTATCCTGTATACGATGTCGGATACAAGGCGCATGTCGATATTATCCGCGGCTATCTGGGACGGTTTTCTAATCTGCAGACGATGGGTCGGCAGGGGCTCTTCCGTTATGATAATTCCGATCATGCACTGCTTACCGGAATATATGCGGCAAGGAATTTTTTGAAGGAAGCCTCGAGCGATCTATGGGCGGTGGAGATCGATAAAGGGAGTCTCGATCTGTGAATAAAAATTATGCAGGTATAAGAATATAGTGTATAATTGATTCAATACCATACTAAAATACAGGTGATAAGATGGGCCTATTTCTTGAAGTGGTTATTTATGCGGTCAATATACTGCTCCAATATATTGCCGCGATATGGCAGACGCTTCTTTCGGGCGGTATAGCGTCGATCCTTCTCTTTGCGCTCGGGAGCGCCTGGATATTCTATTGTATCAAGAAGGATAAGGCCGACAAGCTCCTGGCCCCGTTCATCGTCTTCAACCTTGGATGCGCAATCACTTGGGGAATCTTCGCCGGCATAGCGCATGACGAGGCCGAGCACCTGCACTGCGTCTGGATGGTCTCAAAAGGGCTCGTGCCATACCGGGACTTCTGGCAGCACCACCTGCCGATGATGTGGGCCTTCCTCTCCATTCCGTTCAGATGGATCAAACCAACGGCGTACATTTTTTTAGTTAGCCGCCTCTTCTGCGCTCTTCTCTTCGCCTGCACTGCGGCTGTCGCGTGGATGATAGCTAAGAAGGTCTGGGGCAACCGGGCGTACCTGCCGATCTTCATACTGGTGATCTTAAGCGATAATTTCTTCTCCAACTTCATCGAGCTTAGGCCGTTATGTTTCATGATATTCTTTATCCTCCTCGGGATATATTTTTGCATGAGGATACCGGAAGATAAGCTCCGCTGGCCGCTGCTTGCCGGGGCGGCCATCTCGTTCGGCCTTACTTTTGACTTTCGCGAGGTCATATTCATAACGCTGCCTGCGATCTTCATCCTATTGGAGGATAGAAGATGGATATTGCGGAGGTTGTCGGTCTGCATCGCGGGCATGATCATCGGATCTTTGCCGTTCCTCTTCTATATAACGAAGAACCATATTGTCGCGGACCTATTCTACTGGGCGATAGCGCTCAATTTTTACAAGGCCAAGCTCTCGCTTGGGCCTATCCTCGTGCGTGTTGCGGCGGGATTGACGGCGGGATGGTTCCTGGTCAGAGCCATATATTACAAGGCTAAAGGCTCAAAAGCATCCGTCGTCCTCTGGGTCGCCATACTGTACTCTATGCTATTTTCACTCACGCTTGTTTACATACAGCGTTATTTTCTTACCTTATGTTTCATTCTGTTCGCGATATTCTTAAGCGGATTCTCAGGCTCCGACATGTTGCGCATTATAAAGCTTGATAATATAAAGAAATCGATCGCGATCGGGCTCATTATGACGATCGCCCTCATTCCGGGCGTCCAGACGATAAGATCGCCGCGCCTCTTCAAAGACACAGCCATTATCTCCAAACTGCTAAAGATATCCGCGAACCAGCAATGCATAACGCTTGCGCCGTACCATCCGATATTCGCCTATGACGCTATAGGTATCTACACTACATGGCAATTCCTCTTCCTGCAGGGCGGTACGAGGTCTACGAAGTTCGTGGCCAGTAAGAACGTAACGAACCAGGTCATCGATCTCAAGCCCGCCGTCATCGCTTATGGCGCAGGGGAGCGGGAGCTATTTGAATTGATAAAGTATCTCAAGATAGTAACGGACGAGGAATACGACAAGATAGAGAGTTTCCTGAAAGAAGAATACAGCGTAAAGGACCTTGGGGGAGAGAGGTTCTATATAAGAAATGACCTGCTCAAAGAGGCCGGGCTGTAAGATCCCACGATGATCTTTTCCGTCATAGTCCCATTCCTGAACGAAGAACGTTATATAGAACGGTGTATAAAGTCGCTTCTCGATCAGGACTTTGATAAAAAAGAATACGAAGTTATTTTTATAGATAACGGTTCCACTGACAGGTCCTATGAGATCGCCCGCCGGTTTCCGGGCATTATCCTCCTGCGAGAAGAAAGAAGAGGGACGTACGTCGCCCGCAACAAAGGCCTCGAGGCCGCCCGGGGCGGGATCATCGCCCTCACCGACGCGGATTGCGTTGTTTCGAGGAACTGGCTGTCTGTAATTTACGAAGGCATGCGCAAGACCGGCGCGATGATCGTGTTAGGCAAACGCCTTTTTCCTTCCGATAGCCGGATTTTTTTAAAGATATTTGAGGATTACGAAAACGCCGAAAGCGAGTATATTTTAGGCAAATTGCCGGCAAGCCATTTTTACGGGACGGGGAACAATATGGCTATAAGGGCCGAGGCCTTTAAAAGGCTGGGCCGTTTTATCGAATTTCCCGAGCTCGGGGATACGGAGTTCGTCAAAAGATACGTTGCCGCAACGGCTCATCCGGAAGTTGCTTATCTGCCGGAGATGGAGGTCACTCATCTCGAAATCACCAATGTAAGAACATGGCTTGCCAAGAGGAAATATTACAGCGAACTTGAGAGCCTGGCAAGAGGGATAGCCGATCACGCGCATGAGGCCATCCGGCGCCCCAGCCTGGCCGCGGCGTACATGCTGAAATGGCGGTTATACATATATTGCGTCAGAAAGAACGGCTACGGGTTTATAAAAGCGGCTATCCTGTTCATTCTCCTCGCGATCGGATTTTTATATTCAAGGGCCGGGGAAATGCAGGGCGAACTGGAGAGAAAGACAAAATATGCTCTTTTCTATAATAGTTCCGTTCCTCAATGAAGAGAAGTATGTTGAGCAATGCGCCAATTCGCTTCTGGGCCAGGATTTCGACAAAGATGAGTACGAGATCATCTTTGTGGACAACGGCTCAGTTGACAGGTCTCTTGAAATAGTACGGCAATTTGATGGCATAAATGTTCTCACCGCAGCCAGGAAGAATGATTACGTTGCACGCAATATCGCCCTGCGCGCCGCCAGGGGCGAAATAATAGCCTTCACGGATGCCGATTGCGCCGCCGCAAGGGACTGGCTGACGCAAATTTACGCCGGGATGAGAGGATACGGCGCGTCTATAGCCATAGGCAGGATATCTTTTCCCGAAAGCGCGCGATTCCCCCTTAAGATAATTGAGGATTATGACAGCGTGAATATGGAGCGCTTGATCTACGGTTCTCAGAGAGAATGCCGCATCGCATACACCAACAACATGGCTGTAAAAAAAGATATTTTCGAAAGATTCGGGCTTTTTCTCGAATGGCACAGGGCGGCCGACGTGGAATTCCTTCAGCGCTGCATTTGCCGGGAGCCGGAGCTGAAAACGGCTTATATATCCGGCATGAAAGTGACGCATCTGGAGATGACAAGCCTCGGAATATGGATCGGCAGGAATTTCATTTACGGGAGCAGGATCCCGCTCGTAAGGGTGACAGAGGATTTCGCGCCTCAGGGCTTACGGACGAGCTGGAGAACGTATAGTGATTTTGTGAAAGAACGCCGTTATGGGTTCACGCGCATGGCCATATTGCTTTTCCTCCTGGCCGTCCGGTACTTTTCTTACAGGTTGGGCATGCTTGCGGGAATGTGCCGGAACGTTTTTATCAAAAAGCGGGCATCGTCATGATATTTTCAGTCGTAGTACCTTTTTTCAACAAAGACGCGTACATCGAAAGATGCATCGAGTCTCTTTTAGAGCAGGATTTCGACCGCGGTGAATATGAACTCATATTTATCGACAATAATTCCACGGACATGTCTGCGGAAATAGCCGGGCGATACCGGCGCATTACACTTATAAAAGAGGCCGTCCAGGGCGCCTATATTGCCCGGAACAGGGCCATCAGAGCCGCGAAAGGCCGGATAATCGCCTTCACGGATGCGGATTGTATCGCGGCAAAGGATTGGCTCTCCAGCATCTACAGAGGGATGGAAGAGACCGGCGCCGCGATAGTAGTGGGGAAGCGTTTCTTTGCGCCTGATAGTTCCGGCATGGCCAGGATGTTCGAGGACTACGAAAATGCAAAAATTAAATATGTTTTGGAACGATTGCCTAGAAGGAAATGGTTTGGTTATACGAACAACATGGCTGTGAAAACGGATATTTTTGAGAAATTCGGGCTTTTCACCGCGGAGGTCCCGATCCTTGGCGACTGTGAATTTGTAAACAGGGTCGCTTCACAGGACCCGGGCATCAGAGTTGCATATCTGCCGGAAATGGCCGTAACACATATGGAAATGGCCGGCTTGAGGATATGGTTAAAGAAAGTCAGCTTTTACGGCGGGGAGATCTGGCTATTAAAGAAGACCAGGCCCGGTTACGCCGAACTGACATTTAAAGAGCGGTGGGAAGCCTACAGACATTCTGTCAGAGAATATGATTACGGATTTTTTAAGGCGGTCCTTTTTTTATTCCTGCTGGCGATAGGGAATTTATGTTACTTGAAGAGATATAAATTTATCCGGGTGCATGACCGCATACCGTTTATCTTCAACACAAGAAGGCGGATGAAGCTGATCTCTATTTATACGCGCGACATGGAGGCATTGAAGAACGACTGGTTTTTAAGGACTCTTCGGGATGGCTGGAAGAGAGAGATCAGGTATTTAGACGCCCGCATGGAGGGAGGAGGGAACTATTTATCCCAGAGCTGGTATTTTAGCATTAGAAAAAAGATAGAATTTATCATAGACCAGATAAGGCGTAATACGGGTGAGATATTGATCTGGGCTGACATCGATATTCAATTTTTTAGGAAATGCGAAGATATCGTCAATACAGCAATATGCGGCAAAGATATTGTATTCCAGATGTGGAAAAAGCGCGGGCTAGAAGTAAATTCGGGCTTTATGGCGATCCGCTGCAATGCCAGAACGCTTCTTTTCTTCGAGACTGTTTCAAAGTATGACCTTGAAAAACTCCGGTTTGCGGATCAGGACGCTATC
>Ga0209777_10001276_pt1 | contig 37349 bp, 30 predicted proteins | sample FrelakmetHBP12HB_FD_187147 | JGI IMG/M metagenome (GOLD analysis project Ga0209777, IMG submission 187147) | Freshwater lake sediment microbial communities from the University of Notre Dame, USA, for methane emissions studies -HBP12 HB (SPAdes)... | ecosystem: Environmental > Aquatic >...
GCACGGCCACGCTGTTGCGTGGCCGTGCAAGCCGCCCAGCGTGGAACACGGCCACGCAACAGCGTGGCCGTGCCACCCGGCGCAGGGGATGCTGGATTCCCTCCGTCGTTGACGCACGCCACCGCTCTGACCTCTTCCGAAGGGCCGAAAAAAGGCCGAGGCTCTCACGATATTCTCATGCGCTCGGGAGTATATTGGGTCCGTGAAGTATGCGGCGAAGCCGCACCGAGCAACTGAAGAATCTTCCTCTGGCACGAAAGGAGTTTTGAGATGATGCACGCACGTTGGATGAGGTCATGCCTGGCAGCGATCTTGGCCCTTGCACTGGGAGCGGTCGTCGCCGCGGCTGCGGCGCCCGCCGGAAAGGTTGATGCGGACGGGTCGACCGGCGTGAGCCTAGATAAGCTTCCCGCGCCGGTGAAGGAGACGTTCCTGAAGCAGGCCGCCGGCAACCGGATGAGCGGCATCAGCATGGAGATGAAGGACGGCAAGCCCGTCTACGACTGCGACGTGTTCGTCAACGGCAAGAAATGCGAGGTCATTGTCGACGCCACCGGCAAGCTCCTCAGCACCCCGCTGGCAGGCGCAAAGGGCGACGCGGAGGCCGCCAAGGGCGATACGGCCGCGCTCAAGTTTCAGGACACCTTCAGGGTCAGCAAGTCCAAACTGTCGGACACGGGCGAGGGGACTTACTTCATCCTCGTCCCCGGCTACAAGTTGATTTACGAGGACGGCAAGGACACCCTGACGATCACCGTCCTGGACGAGACGAAGACGGTCGACGGCGTCAAGTGCCGCATAGTGGAGGAGCGCGAGACCAAGGGCGGCAAGCTGGAGGAGGTCTCCCGCAACTACTTCGCCATGGACAAGGCCACCGGAGACGCCTACTACTTCGGCGAAGACGTGGACATGTATGACAAAACCGGCAAGGTCACGGGCCACGAGGGCAGTTGGCTCGCCGGCGTGGACGGCGCCAGGTTCGGCATGCTCCTGCCCGGCAAGCCCATGGTTGGCGCCCGGTACCAGCAGGAAGTGGCCCCGAAGGTGGCGATGGACCGGGCCGAGGTCGTCAGCATCACCGAGACGGTCAAGGTGCCCGCCGGGAAGTTCACCGACTGTCTCAAGACAAAGGAATCCAGCGGCATGGAGAGCGGCGTGGAGGAGAAGCTGTACGCCCCGGGCGTGGGGCTGCTGAAAGACGGCGGCTTCGAGCTTGCCAAAATCGAGAAGCCGAAAGTGGAGCTGCCCGCGGCCGCCGCAAAGGCGTTCAAGGACGCCTTCCCCAAGGGCGAGATAGAGAAGCTGGACGTGGACGAGGAAAACGGCGTCACCGTGTATGACATCGAATTCAAGAACGGCGCGGTCGACCAGGAAATGGACCTGACCGCCGACGGCACCATCCTGGAAGTCACGCTCGTAGTCGAGGCCAAGGCCGTGCCTGCGGCCGCCATGAAGGCCATCGAGAAGGCCGCCGAGGGGGGCAAGATCGGCCGCATCGAGAACATCGACATACGCTATGAGACCAAGGACGGCAAGGCGATCAAGCTCGCCAAGCCCGTGACGCACTTTGCCGCCGAGGTCACCAAGGGCGACAAGACGGCGGAGGTCGTCGTGACCCCCGACGGCGCACCGGTCAAGGAGTAGAAACGAGCCGCCGCCCTACGCCTCCGGCACGATCTTGTAGCCCATGGCGTCGGCGAGTTCGCGGACCGGCTCCTTGAGGTCGCCGTAGACCGTCACGCGGTGCCAGCCCCACTGGTCCCACTCGGCAAAGAGCTTCTCGATGTCGCCGAGCGGCTCGGCGCAGAGCTTGGTGCGGCAGGCGCGGTCGTCCGGGTCGTTGGCCACGGCCTTGGCCTGGTGGAAGAGGATCTCTTTTCGGTCCGGGCGCATCTCAAGGGTCGTCGTCAGGTAGCCGAGCGGAAGGACCGAGCGGACGGAGGCCCCCTGCCGGTCCTCGCTGTGCGTGAGGATGTGGAAGGGGTTGGTCTCGCCCTGCGGTCCGAAGACCTTGTTCGACGCCACGCAGTGGGCGTAGATGATTTGGCGCTTGGCGGTGTCGATGACCGGATCGGAGATGTAGCCCGGCCGGCCCTGGGTCAGGGCGCTCACGACCACCATGGTCGAGGCGGATCGCACGTCGCACTCGCATCCGCCGACGAGCCCTTCGTTGTTCAGTTCGTGGAAACCCAGGCACGGATAAGCATGGATGTGTCCGCCGTAGAACCCGCCGAGGCAGTTGATCGTGATGGCGTTGGCCCCGTGCTTCGCGAGGACCGCCTTCATGCCCAGGTACATCGCCGCCGAGGTCTCGAGCGTCTCGCGCGGGACATCGACGACGGACGCGGCGGCCTTCTGCCAGCGGTCGGCCACCTGGCGGGCCTGGTCCTTGTCGGCGGCCTTCCACGCCTCGTTGACCTCGTCGAACGAGACCTTCTCCATCGGGATGCCCAAGACCGGCTCGGCCGGGCCGGATTCCTGGTTGCGGACGGCCAGAATCTTCGACTCCTTCATCCGCCGCAGGCACTCCTGGGCGGAAATCGTTTTCAGCGCGTCCGGCTTGCACGCAAGGTCGCCGGGTTTCGGCGTCCGCTCGGCGCGCAGCCGGGCGGTGGCCGCGACGAACTCGGCGGCCGACCCGCCTTTCTTCACCAGCGCGAAACACTTCACGGCCTCCGCGACGTCGTCGATGTTCGACGAGGCCACGAAGCCCACGTTGGCCGCCTTGCTGCGCAGGAACCCCGCCGTGTACACCAGGAAGCCGCCGCTGCCGGCAAACTGAAAATCGGCGTACAGCACCGGCTTGCCCGAGCCGGCAATCGTCTGCACCACGCGGTTCCAGCAGTTCATCTGGTACACGAGGTAGCCGTCGACGGCGGCCGCGGCGTCCTCCTCGAGAATCTTCCTGGCCTGGTCCGGGCCCTGGGCCATCGAGGAGACGAACTCAAAACCCGGGCACCGCTTCGCCAGCTCGCCGCCGATGCGCTCCATGACGGGAACGAAGTCGAACCCCGTGTTCGGCCAGTCAGGGCCGGGCTGCTTCGGCGCGTGCAGCGAATAGATGATGCGGACCCGCACCTTGCCGCCGTCCTGCTCACACCGAAGCAGGCCCGGGGCGGCCAGCGCTCCCGCGGCGCCCGCGCACGCCGCGCACCCCGCTTTCAGGAACTGACGGCGGCTCAGCCCGCAGCTGGCACATCCCTTCGCCATCTCGAACGTTCTCATCGCGCTTTACTCGATCGTCCAGAGTATGACCGCGTCCTGGTCCCTGACGAAGACGCGCTTGCCGGCGATCACAGGGGTGGCGTAGGTCGGCGTTTCGGAGACCTTATACTTCGCAAGCTCGGTGAACTCCTTGTCGCCGGGCTTGAAGACGACCAGTTCGGAGTTCGAGGGCAGCGCGAACAGACACGCGCCGGCGTCGAGCACGGCCGCAAAGTTGCCCTGGCCGCGCTTCGTCGCATCGGTCCAGCAGGTCTTGCCGGTCTTGGCGTCGATGCAGAACAGGCTGCCCTTATCGGAGAAGCCGTAGAGGAATCCGTCCTTGAGGACCGGCGTGTTGAACCCTGTGCCGAGTTCGGCGTTGCTCCAGAGTTCCTTGGCGGCAAAGGCGTCGCCCTGCTTCTCGACCTTGACGGCCTTTGTGCCGCCGCCCTGGCCCGTATAGATGACGGTCTGCCCGTCGACGATCGGGGTGGCGGAGTTGAAGACCCTTCCTTGGGTGGGCGCGGCAACTTGCCACAGGAGCTTTCCGTCGGCCACGGCGATGCCCACGATGCTCTTCTCGGCCTGCTGGACGATCTGCTTCGTGCCGTCGGCGGTCATCAGGACGGGCGAGCCGTAGGCCGGGCCGTCGCCGGTCCATTTCCACTTCTGCGCGCCGGAGGCCAGGTCGAAGGCGACGATCGCTCCCGCGCCCTTGCCCCCCAGGTGAGCAATGCACAGGCCGTCCACGACGATCGGCGACATCGCCACGAAGAACATCGGCACGGCCTTGAACTCCTCGTTGCGCCAGGCGACCTTGCCGGTGGCGGCGTCAAGGCAGGAGAGGACCCCGCCGACGCCCAGCGTGATGACCTTGCCGTCGGCCACCGTTGGCGAACTCCTCGGCCCCGGATGCCTCGCGGCCGCGCCCGTGACGGCCGTCGCCGCGTACTTGTCTTTCCAGAGTTCCTTGCCGGTGGCGGCGTCGAGGCAGAGTGTGACCTCATCATCGCCCTGCCGCGCAAAGACGTAGAGTTTGTCGCCAACGAGGGCGGGCGTGGCGTCGCCCTTGCCGACCTCGGCCTTCCACTTCTGCGCGAGTTCCTTCGGCCAGGCCGCCGGGGCGGTGAAGCCCGCGACCTTGGCATCGCGACCGGCCCCCCGCCACTGCGTCCAGTCCTGCGCCAGGGCGCAGGTCGCACCCGTCAGAATCACGACGCTGAGCACCACACCCATCCACCGATTTGCGTTCTTCATGGCGATCCCCAATTTGACCTGTTTCCCCGGATGCCAAAACCAGACTGCCCGGACTTCTATGTAATAGAATACTGCTTCGGGACCGCTTATTGCACGCTAATTTCGGCCGGGCGCGTATTGCGTCATTTGCGCGTAGCCACGGGACCGGCGGGGTGACCGCAAATGAGGCGGGACTTTCTCAGTACGACAGCGCAGGATTGCGATTTGCGCGGCCCTCGGCCGTATTTAGCCCCCCGTGAATACACGGGGGGCGGCACGTCGGAGTGCGCTTGTCGCCGCGCCGCCCCCCGGCGTATTCACCGGGGGCTAAATAAACGCGCGCTTTGCGCGGGGTTACCCGCAGGCGGCCTCGTCGAGCGGCGCTTCGGCCGGCTCCTGGCAGCCCCACGTGGCCACGCGGTTGCCGCCGAGACGTTTGGCGCAATACATCGCCTCGTCGGCCCGGCGGACGAGGTCTTCTGCCACCACGAACTCACCGGCCTCGCACGCTGCCAAGCCGAGGCTTGCGGCAAGCGGAACTTGCGTCCCCTGCCACACGAGGGGGTTCTTCTCGATCAGGTCCCTGACGACTTCGGCCAGAGAGGCGGCCCCGGCCGCGCCCGTCTGTGCAAAGATGAGGAAGAACTCGTCGCCGCCATAGCGGGCCGCAACGTCGGTGGCGCGCAGACGTCGGCCCAGAAGCCGGGCCACGTGTTTCAGGGCCGCGTCGCCGGCCTCGTGGCCGTGGGTGTCGTTGACGGCCTTGAAGCCGTCGAGGTCCATGAGGATGACGCCGAGGGCCGTGCGCTGGCGGCGCATGCGAACGACCTCGCGATCCAGGAGCGTCTCGGCGAGGCGCCGGTTGATGAGGCCCGTCAGGTAATCCGTCGAGGCCAGGCGGTCGAGTTCCTGGTTGGCCCGCTCGAGGTCCGCCTTGGCTTTCTCCAGACGCTGCTGCATCTGGCGCTGCTCGGTGACGTCGTGTCCGAAGCCCACCACGTGGGCCTGCCGGCCGCTTTCCTCGTGGCAAACGGTGTAGGTCCACGAAATCAGGCGGCGCTCGCCCGACTTGATGATGACATGGTGTTCATGGACGCCAACCTCCCGAAGCCGGCCACTGCGCATGCCTTCGCGGACGCGCACCGCCTCGGGGCGGTCTTCCGGCGCGAGGAAGACCTCGCGGTACGGCCGGCCAAGGACCTCCTGGCGGCGGTAGCCCGTGATGCGCTCCGCACCCTTGTTGAAGATAATGATGCGGCCGTGCTCAAGATCCAGGCCCATGATGAGGACCTCGTTCGTCTCGATGATGCCCCGGATGAAGTCGCGCTCGCTGCGCAGCGCGTTCTGGCCGCGCCTCACGTCGCGCACAACCGAGAGGAACCCCACGAACGTCAGCAGGTATCCCCCGCTATAGGCGGGGAGATAGGCAAGGATGTCCCCCAGTTTCCTGGCGGAAAGCAGCGGGTCGTCGAGGCGCAGCAACTCCCCGACGAGCAACAAGATGAGCCCGCCCGAAAGGACATAGTAGCTGGAACCCTTCCCCCCCACCTTCCGCCGGACGATCAGCAGGATGACCAACACGGCAGAAGCCAGAGTCCCCACGCGCCAGAGGTGCTCGTACGTAAACCAGCCGTCCACGAAACCCCCAGTCCCACCCGTTGCGCGCCCCGCCCCCGTCAGTGTCAGTCTGGATTGCTAGTATCGGCGCGCACGCGATGAAACATTGGCAGAAATCCGGTCCGCTCTGGTTGTGGTTACGTCCGATAACAAACGACGCGATGGGCCTTTTGGACCCACCGCGTCGCGGTTTCACAATATGGCGCTAGACTGACGGCTTACTTGTTTTCCGGCGCACGGATGGAGATGCGGGTGAACTTGCCTTCCGTGGCAGCCCCCATGACTTGCTGGCCGACCTTGAGGTCCTTGAACTCGGCCTTCGCGGACGCGAAAATCTTGGTGCTGTCGTCAACAGTGACGGTCTCGTCTTGGCCGCCTCTGCCCTTCAGGGTGATGGCCTTGCCGTCGATCTTGGTGATCTCTCCGAAGAAGCGCTTGTCGCCCTGGGTGATCCTGACGCGGTCGCCGACCTTGAGGTCCGCGGCCTTGGCCACTACCTCTGCGCTGATCTCGGTGGCCTCATCGACCGTGCCGGTGACGTCGGGAGCGCCTTCGCGGGCGGACTTGATCGTGATGGACTTGCCGTCGATCTTGGTGATTTCGCCCATCGTGCCGCCTCTGCCGCCCTTGCCCTTACCGCCAGGCGCCTTTCCGGTCCCACCTGCGTCTGCGGCAAAAACGCTGCCTGCGGCCACCAACGCGATAACTGCAACAACCCCCAATAGTAAGCTGATACGGCTCATAGTCTCTCTCCTTGCCGCCATCTGCGGCTGTATGGGTTCCTGAGTGCTGAACGTGCAAGGAGGAGAAAGCTTGCATGGTAATCGCGATGGCCTGTTTTGCCCCCTCTCGCGCCCGTCGCAGGTCAAAGGCCACCAGGGAGACCACAACCAAGCGCGCAGGTGACAGGAGATGCTTCGGCCCCATAAACAGGTACGTGTTTAGCGCCGCATCTCGGTGTGGCACGGCTGGCTTGCCCAGCCGTGGCGGAAGGCCGGCGACGTTCCCCACGGCTGGACAAGCCAGCCGTGCCACAGCCGATATTATGGCTTGCGGGTGAGGCGCTAAACACGTTCAGGCGCGAAAAGGGTACAGCCCCCTTTGCCAGACCCCGGCCGGCGGACCGGGGGGCGAAAAACTGACGTTTTCACCCCCTGCGGCCGATAAAGGTTAATACTGCGCTGGGGAACAGGATCCGCAAACAGGGGGAGGCTTGGCGCCATGGTTGCGAGCGATCTGATAACAGGTTTCATAAGGCTGGTGATCGTTGCGGCCGGCCTTGCCGCCATCCCTATCGTGTACCGGTCGGGAGGACGCAGGCCCACGTACGTGATCATCATCTGCGGCCTGGCCTGCGTGTCCATTCCGGCATGTCTGGCGGCGGTCTCGTACTTGTCCGGGGGCTCTTTCCGGCCGTCCCTCGGCGCATTGAGCGAGGTTCGCCTGGACGAAACCGGCTATGCGACCATCCTTATCGGCCTGCTCTCGGGCCTGCGTGATCTGCGCCGATTCAGGGACGAATTGCACCGCGACTACCTGACGCTCAAGCAGGAAGCCTCGACCGATTTCCTCACCGGCCTGCTCAGCCGCAGGCAGGCGGAACTCCTCCTGGAGTACGGGGCCGCCCGGGCACGCCGCAGCGCAAGCCCCCTGGGCTTCATCATGATAGACCTCGACCACTTTAAGACCGTCAACGACACGCACGGTCACCAGGCCGGCGACGCGGTCCTGGCGCACGTGGGCAAGGCCCTGAAGACCCGCCTGCGCGCCAGCGACATCGTCTCGCGCTACGGCGGCGAGGAATTCCTCGTGGTCGTCCTGGAGCCAAATCCCGCGACGATCGTCACGGTGGCCGAAAACCTTCGGGCGCTGATCGAGCAAAAGCCCGCCAGGCATGGCAAACTGGAGATTCCGGTCACCGCCAGCATCGGCGTCGTCATCAGCAACGTCGATACCGACGACAGCGTCAAGGAGGCCATCCGCAAGGCCGACCAGGCCCTCTACGTCGCCAAGACCCAGGGACGCAACCGGGTCGTCAGTTGGAACCAGAGCATCTCGCCGACCCAGGAACCCGCCGCAAGCCTCGCCCAGAAGAACTAGACTGTGGCACGGCTGGCTTGTCCAGCCGTGGGAGATGCCGCCGGCCTTCGCCACGGCTGGACAAGCCAGCCGTGCCACCCGGCGCCGAGCACCGGTGGCGCCTATTCCGGCAGAAGGGTCCAGCGGCGACCGTCGGGAGACGTGAGGAGGCCGAGCGTCGTCCGTCCCCGCGCGGATTCGCCCATCAGGATCATCATCCATCCGTCGTCGTCCTTCCAGACGAACGGGGCGCCGTACTTGGCGGCAATCCACCCCTGCTTGTTGATCTCGACGGGGCCTTCGAGTTTCCACGTCCGCAAGTCCTTTGACGACGCCAGGGCCAGGTGCTGCGCGGCCAGGCCCTCGCTGTAGATCATCAGCCATTCTGCGCCGGCCTTGAAGATCGTGATGTTCTCAACGCCGTCGGGGGCGCGATCGGAGACGCCGATGACCGGGGCGTCCACGGAGAGTATCTCCCACTTTTCCAGCGCCGGGTCGCCCGTGACGGCGTGCCCCAGCAGGTTAGCGCGGCGGGCCTTGCCGTCGGCGCCCGTGTGCATGGCCGAGCCGACGAAGAAGCAATGCAGCACGTCGCCGTCGACAACGAGCGTCGGATCGATGAGGCGATGGTGCTCGTTCCACGGAAGCCGGCGGGCCTCGTCCAGGAAAAACTTCGGGGCCGACCACGCGCGGGCGTTCTTCGATTCGCTGAAGCACAGCCGCGCCGGGGCCACCGGGTACGACTGGTACGCCATCACGTAGCGCCCGTGCCACATGACCGGAGCGTCGGGCGAGGCGAAGCCCTTGGCCGTCACGTCGCGGTCGTCATCGAAGTGGATGAAGTCGCACGTGAAGGTGCTCGCCACGGCCCAGGCGTCCTTGTCGCCCCACTTGAGGCCGGAGAAGCGGGAGTAGAAGACGAGATAGCCACGCTCGAGTTTCAGGACGGACGGGTCGCGCAGGTTATCGGTGGTCGCCAGGACGGGGTTCTTGAGTTTCGCGAAGTCCGGGCGAGGCGCGGCGGGCGCGGCCGGCGTCTCAGCCTGCGCAAGCGCTGTCGAGACCGTCATGAGCACCAGCAACGCCACGGCCACCAATCGCAAAACCATCACGGCTCCTTTCGCCCACTGTGGTTCCCTTGTCCGGTAGGCTGCGCCGCCTTGCAGATTACCGGCTGCGGCGGAGGATGCAAGGGCTTTTGGGGCGCAACGGTAACCCTTCACTCTCGGGCGCTTTCCCGCATCGAGTGTGGCACGGCTGGCTTGTCCAGCCGTGGCGGAAGGCCGGCGACGTTTCCCACGGCTGGACAAGCCAGCCGTGCCACATCTAGAGCGCCCAAGACTGAGAGGATACGCGCAACGGATTTTCTTTGTCGCCGCACGGGCGAAAGCGTATCAACGTGGCGGAAAGGCGGGCCGGAAGATGTGGAGGCGAGGACTCATCGTGATTGCGTGGGGCCTTGCGGCCGCCCTCGCGTGTGCCGCAGGCGCACGGGGCGAGTCGCCGCCCGCCTCGCGGCCGGGCGTCACGGTCGATGCCGGCGGGCGGCTCGTCAAGGACGGCCGGCCGCTCCGGGCAATCGGCGTCAACTACTTCAGCGCATTCCTGAGGACCATCAAGAGCGCCGACGATAGGTCCTACGATGCCGGCTTCGCGGCCCTGGCGGAGCACAAGATTCCGTTTGCCCGCTTTGCGGCCACGGGGTTCTGGCCAGCGGACATGAAACTCTACCGCGAGGACAAGGCCGCGTACTTCCAGCGGATGGACGCCGTCGTCAAGTCCGCCGGGCAACATGGCGTCGGCCTCCTGCCGAGCCTGTTCTGGCAACTGGCCATGGTCCCGGACCTCGTGGGCGAGCCGTGCGACCAGTGGGGTAATCCGGCGAGCAAGACGTGCGAGTTCATGCGGACGTACACGCGCGAGGTAGTCACGCGCTACAAGGATTCGCCCGCGATCTGGGGCTGGGAGTTCGGCAACGAGTACAACCTTGCGGCCGATCTGCCGAACGCCGCATTGCACCGGCCCCAGATCGTGCCCAGGTTAGGGACGCCCGAGACCCGCTCGACCCGCGACGAGATCACCCGCGAGGTCCTGCGGACGGCCCTGTCGGAATTCGCCCGCGAGGTCCGCCGCCATGACCCGTACCGCTTCGTCACCAGCGGCAACTCCATCCCGCGCGATTCCGCCTGGCACAACTGGAAAGAGCGGTCCTGGAAGGCCGACACGCCCGAGCAGTTCGCCGAGATGCTGGCGGTGGAGAACCCGGACCCGATTAACGTCATCAGCATCCATGCGTACAGCGAGGCGCTGGAGAAGATTCCGGCGGCGGCCGAGGCGGCAGAGCGACTGAAGAAGCCGCTTCTCATCGGCGAGTTCCAGGTCCACGATGCGGCGTCGGAGGCCGCCGAGGCGGCGTTTCGCGGCGTCCTTGAGCGGATCGAGAAATCCGGCGCCGCCCTGGCGGCCGTGTGGGTCTACGACCTGGCGGCACAGAAAAAAGATTTCAACGTGACGGCCACAAACGCACGGGCGTGGCAACTGAAGGCCATCGCCGAGGCGAACCGCCGGCTTGCGGGGCGATAAGAGCGGCTCACGCCACCTGCCAGAACCCCTTGCGGTACTCGCGTTTGATCATCGCATCGGCCTCGGGCGTGCCGGGACACTTCATCGTCTTCTGGTCCCATGAGATTCTCTTGCCGAGGCGCATGGCAATGTTCCCGAGGAGCATCGCCTCGACCAGCGGCCCGCCGTACGTGAAGTTCGACTTCGGGTAGTCCCACGGCTGCTCGCCCTTGCAGGCCGAGATGAATTCCACGTGGTGGCCGGGCGAGCGCGGGATGGTCTTTTCCGGCATGTTGTGCTTGAACTCTTCCATCTTCGATTCGGGGATAATGCGGGGCGACTCGCCGTAGTCGCCGGCCACGAGGAGCTTGCCCTTCGTGCCAACGAAGATGCTTCCCGACTTCGGAAGGTCCTTCGTCTGGCGGACCGGGTCGTTCTTGATCTCCTCCGGCACGTCGGGCTTCAGGCCCCCTTCGTACCAGTACGCCGTGAAGGCGGGGCGTTTGCCGTTGGCCGGGAACTCCCACTTCACGATCATCTGCCGCGGGAACATGTCGTCGCTCTTATCGACGATCTTGACGGGCTCGATCGTGGTCGGGGCAATAGGGTCCAGCGACCACCAGACGCAGTCCCACGTGTGGCAGCCCATGTCGCCCACCGCGCCGCAGCCGTAATCGTGCCAGCCGCGCCACGAGAACGGCGCGTACACATTGCGTTTGTCCTTGGCGTACTCCGGCTCGCGCCACTGGCCGACGTACGGCGTCTGCGGCGCGACACCGAGCCAGACGTCCCAGTTGAGGGCGGCGGGGACGGGGTCGCTGTAGGACGGGCGTTTGCGCCCCTGGGACCAGATCGGCCGGTTGGTCCACGTGTGGACCTCGGTGACCGTGCCGATGGCGCCGGCCCGTATCCACTCGACCACAAGGCGGTTGCCCTCGTTGGCGTGCCGGTCGTTGCCCATCTGAGTGGCGACCTTCTTTTCGCGCACCAGGTCGGTCAGCGTGCGGGCCTCCCAGATACCGTGCGTCAGGGGCTTCTCGCAGTAGCAGTGCTTGCCGAGCTTGACGGCCGTGTACACGGCCGGGAAGTGCGTGTGATCGGGCGTGGCAACGAAGACGCCGTCGATCTTCTTCGCCATTTCGTCGAAGAGCTTGCGCCAATCGTCGAACTGCTTTGCGCCGGGGTACTTGGCGCCGATCTTCTGGACGGTCTCGCGGTTGGCGTCGCAGAGGGCGACGATTTCCTCGCCGCCGGCCGGCCCGAGATGCGCCCCGCCCCGGCCGCCCACCCCGATGTTGGCGAACCGGACCTTGGCGTTCTGTGCATACGAGCGGGCCGACCACGGGTTGGCCAGCACGATGACGGCCGCGCCGGCCGCCCCCTTCAGCAATCCGCGGCGTGTGATGCGGTCAAACACTTTTGAGTCCTCCGATAAAACGTTGCCCATCCTGCCGGCCCGCATCGCGCGTACATGTTCAGCGCTGTCATTCTGAGGCCCCGTTTACGGGGCCGAAGAATCTCGCCGTTCGGACGGCCGAGATTCTTCGCTCGCATTCGCTCGCTCAGAATGACAAGTTCCGCCTGGCACGCCAAACACGTGCCATCGCGCAGATGAGGGCCGTAGATTGTTGAACACGCGATGCCCAGGGGAGTTCCGGCAAGGCCGCGGGAGGACCCCGTGCGCGGCGCCGCTAGTTCTTCAGGATGGTCTCAACGTGGATGGCGCTGCAGCGGGTGCAGTCCATGCAGCGGATGCACGTCGGGTCGCCCAACTGCACATCGGACCGCAGGCCCATCTTGCATTCCTTCGCGCAACGGCCGCAATGCGTGCAGTCCTCAGGATGGACGTGCAGGAAGATGACCGAGACGCGGTTGAAGAGCCCGAAGATCGCCCCCAGCGGGCACAGGACCGTGCACCACGGGCGCCACGTGACGAACATCGCCGCTACGATGAGGCCGAAGACAGTCAACTTGGCGACGCTCGGCCAGGGGATTTCGGTCCCCTGGGCGGCGGCCTTCCCGGCGTTATACATGGCGCCTTCGAGCGTCCCGGCCGGGCACAGGCGGCAGATGAACAGCCAGTGGCCCTCGCCCCAAAGGTACGGCACAGCCAGCACCATCACGCCAAGAACCACGTAGCGAAAGTGCTGCGTCCAGGGCGGCAACTTCAACTTCGGCACCGGTATGCGGCCAACCATGTCCTGGAGGAACCCGAACGGGCACGCCCATCCGCAGACGAACCCCGCGAAGATGCCGCCCACCACCACCAACGTCCCGATCGCGAGGAACGGAATCGTGTGCAGGGCGCTGAAGTTGGCGATCACGCCTATCGGGCAGGCGAAGAGCGCCAGCGGGCATGCGTAGCAGTGGAACACCGGTGAGCAGATCGTGTGCAGCCTCAGGCCCAGCGGGTCAAGCCAGGCGACGGCAAAGGCCGCCTGGACCCAGATCCGCCAGCGGATGAGCCGCGGTGGTTTCTCAGCAAATGTTTGATTGGCCATGGCCACCATGACCCGCAGTTACTTCACTCAGGTAGGGCACTGGCTGGGCGCCTGGTCGGAGTAGGTACGCTGGATATCGCCGGAGCCCGCGAGCATCACACCGCCGATGCTGACCTCTTTGACGAGGGCCGGCTCGGATTCCATCACCGCCGCCGGCTGCGCAGGGGCGGCTTCGCCGGGCGTCGCGGCCTCAACGGAGGGCGCCGCGGACTGCTCCGGCGCGCCTTCAGCCGGCTGCGCGGCCGCGGGCTTCGGCGGCTCGGACTGAACGGGAATCACGTGAAACGCCGCCGCATACACGATCGCGCCGGCGCCGCAGAGAACCAGCGCCAGGGCAACGACGGCCCGCGTGCCGTGCGGCACGAACCGCGGCTTGGCGTGACGACAGCCGTCGTCGGGAAGAACCATGCGATCCTGCCTCATCTTGGCGTTAGAGCAGTTCACGCTTGCTTGTAGCCCATCGCGCGGCGGGCAGTCTTGCCCGCCGCGCAGGCACGGCGTTTTATGCGCGGTGGGCAAGACTGCCCACCGCGCGAAATCAGGTTCTGAAATAGCTTCTAATCCTAGGCCGCGAAAAAATGGCGGAGGCGAATGGGAATCGAACCCACCTAGCGCCCTATCGGGCGTCACGCTGGTTTTGAAGACCAGGAGAGCCACCAGGCCCCTGTCACCTCCACCAACGACATAACTGCATATCTATTACATGTTGTTGTAATCAGTAAGTTCCGCGGAGGAACTCGCCGCCTTGGCGTCCGCTGACGACCCAGACGTCGCGTTGCAAACCTGTCTGCATCAGGCGCCAGATCTTCATGCCGGCCACGAAACCCGTCCATGAACTCTATCGCCAGAAAGCACCGCGGTCAAGCAGGTTGTCAACCAGATTTGGGCCGACCGATTACCACCTTGACTGTAAAGCCCATTGCGCGTTAAAGCACAGCCTTGAAACGGGGAGTGAACCCATGACCATCTTGCAGCATCTGAACTCACGCCTACTACTGGCCGGTGCCTTTCTCGTGAGGCTTGCTCTTGTGGCGGAACCAGAGGCCGTTGCTGCCGAGGCCAGCAAGCAGCCAGCGATCGTCAAGGCCGAGTTCATATACGAGACCGCCTCGTTTCCTGCGTGCCACGCATCGACCATCGTCGAGGCCGGCGGCACCTTGATTGCGGCTTGGTTTGGCGGCACTCGGGAAGGAAATTCTGATGTCGGCGTCTGGCTCTCGCGAGAAGAGAACGGCAAGTGGTCTCCGCCCATGGAAGCCGTTAACGGCGCCGTTTCGGCACAAGAACGATTCCCCTGCTGGAACCCCGTTCTATTCCAGCCCAGGACCGGGCCGTTGATGCTCTTCTACAAAGTCGGGCCGAACCCGGGGGCCTGGTGGGGTATGCTCGCGACTTCTGGCAATGGCGGCAGGTCATGGTCCAAGCCGATCCGTTTGCCGAACGGCATTCTCGGTCCGATCAAGAACAAGCCGGTGCAGCTTGCCAACGGAGACATCCTCTGCCCGAGCAGCAAAGAGCACGCTGGCTGGCAGGTACACTTCGAGCGGACGAGCGATTTGGGCAATACCTGGCAGGCCGCCGGGCCAGTAAACGATAGCAGGGAAATCAAGGCCATTCAGCCCAGCATCCTCGTTCACAAAGAAGGACGGCTGGAGGCGCTGGGGCGCACCACTGGCGGGCGGATCTTTGAGATCTGGTCGGAGGACGGCGGCCGGAACTGGGGCAAGATGAGCCTGACCGCCCTTCCCAATCCCAACTCCGGTATCGACGCTGTAACGCTCGCCGACGGTCGTCATCTGCTCGTTTACAACCACACCGTGAAGGGCCGCAGCCCGCTGAACGTCGCCGTTTCCGCCAACGGCAAGGACTGGCAGGCCGCTCTCGTGCTCGAAAGCGAGCCAGGCGAGTTTTCTTATCCAGCCGTCATCCAGGCCGCCGACGGTCTCGTCCACGTCACCTACACGTGGAAACGCCAGCGGATAAAGCACGTCGTCCTGGATCCGGCCAGATTCCAACTGCGATCGATGGTCAACGGCGAGTGGCCCGACCCAGGCGGCGACTGACGGTGCCGTGGTCCGCACGAGCGGTTGTTGATGGAGCACGTTGAAAGGTGCGGCACGCTGGCGGTCGTCGCCTCGCCGCCCGCCGAAGCCAGGCTGCCAAACCCCGGGCACGGCATCCCCTTTATTGCTTGGACAACCCGCCTTTCTTGTGTAAGATTGAAGTCATTGAGAAGCCCATCCCAGCGCAAGGGCCGCTCGTCGCGGTCTTATTGTGGCGAGCGGCCCGCTTGTCGCCGCGAGACCTACCAGCCCCAGCCCTTTCATATGTCCCTACCCTGTGGCTCCACCAATTGGCCATTGTTTCAGGCTATGCCGCGAGGTCTCCTCTGGTGCAGGAAGGGGCTTGCTGGCGTGGCCTTACGGCACCGTGAGGTCTCGCCAATCCCGTCCTGAAAGCGTTTGACACCCTCCGCCCGAGGTAGTACAACGGCTCGGTATCAGGATTCACAAGTCTGCACGGTAACGTCGGCCTTGCGGCTGCTGGCGAACAAGTCCGTGCAGCCCGCAAACAGGCATTGCATCGTGAGAACCAAAGGAGGTCCCGCAGATGAGTCCGGAGGACAAGACCAGCATGGGTGGGCAGAACGAGCGCTTTGAAACCACAGATTGGACCCGCATCCTGAGCGCTCAAACGCCGAACGAAGACGCACAGCGGGCCGCCCTGGGCAACCTGATCGCAGCCTACTGGAAACCCGTGTACTGCTACCTCCGCCGCAGGGGCTGCGACAACGACGCAGCCAAGGACCTTACCCAGGGATTTTTCGGAGAGGTCGTCCTGAGACGCGGGTTGGTCGGCAAGGCGGACCGCGCCAAGGGGCGTTTCCGCAGTTTCCTTCTGAAGTCGCTGGACCTCTACGTCAGACACGTGCACCGGACTTCCGTCTCCAAGAAGCGCAGGCCCGAGAAGCCCCTCGTTCCGCTGGAGGGGCTCGACTCCTTCAGCGTACCGGAACCGGCCAGCGACCTGACGCCGGAAGCGGAATTCAACCGCACGTGGGCCGCGACGCTTCTGGAGCAGGTTATCCAGGACGTGAAGCGCCAGTGCGAAGCCCACGGCGAACGGACTCACTGGGAAGTCTTCGACCTGCGGGTGATTCGCCCGCTCATGGAAGATACCACCCCTTCTTCCCTTCCGGAAATCTGCGCCCGCCTGGGCATCCCCAGCGCTGCCAAGGCGTCCAACATGATCGTCACCGTCAAGCGTCGGTTCCGGGCCGCACTCACGTACCGCGTGCGACCGCTCGTGGACTCGGACGCGGATGTGAACAGGGAAATACGCGACCTCATGGATATTCTCTCAGGAGGCGGCGCAAGATTCTGAGGTAACCGGCATATCCCTTGTTAAGGATAGGCGGTTCGCGGCCCCGCAACGACAACGCCGAGTGACCCGGCCTTTTCACGGCGTACGAAGCGGACCTTGCGCGAGACTGGGGAAGAAAGGGATGAAGGATTCCTTGTTCCACTTGCGCCCTGAACAACTGGCTATTCTGTTGGGAACGGGCGCCGCGTGTGGCGAGAAGCAGAAGGTAAAGGCGGAGGCACTCGCCGAGACGCTGCGCGCCACGCTGGACCGCGAGATTCCTCTCGACGCTACGGCCTCGGATTCGTTGCCCGCAGTCTTAGGGGCGCCTTGCACAGAACTGCTTCCTCACCGTGGTCGCTCGCTGGGCGAGGTGCTTCTGGATTCCACCACGAGTCTGGCCGCCCTGACACTGTTGAAAGAGTATGCCAAGGAGCTGGTCCGCCGAAATCGTTCGGACCAGGTCAAGGCCGCGACCACGGCTATCTACTATGCCTCCATTGCGGCCGCAGTGGCGCTGCACGACACGAAGATCACGGGGCATGGCTACGAGGAACTGGCCAGCTACTTCTCGTCGCTCGTCGAGAAATCCTGGCTCCCCGCAAACTTAAAGGGACTCATCGAAAGGGCCGCTGAAGCCTGCCGGGTGCGGGCCAGCGACCGGAAACCCAAGGAGAAAAGGAGAAGCAATGGCACCGCGTAAACCGTCGCGCAGCAGAGGTTTCCTTTCCGAGAGCGCCTCGACCGGAGGCCCAGCCCTCGAGGAGATGACCCCCGTCGCCCAAGAAGGAATCACCGGGCCGACAGGCCCTATGGGGCCCACCGGGCCAACGGGGCCAAGCCCCGAACTCGTCACAGGTCCTACCGGCCGCCCCGGGCCTACGGGAAAGACCGGACCGCAAGGCCCTGACACAGGGAAAACCGGCCCTACCGGACTGGCAGGCAAAACAGGGCCCACCGGGCCGACGAGCAAGACAGGGCCCAGCGGGCCGACGGGCAAGACAGGGCCCAGCGGGCCGACGGGCACCAAGTTGGCCATCCTCAGGCTTGGCGGGCGGTGGCGCGGCTTGAGTTGCATCGAGGCCCCGACCGCACTTTTCTTCGACTTGTTACGCGTCGAAGTGCCAGCGGGAAAAACTGAGACCCGTGAGGCGGTTGACCCACTCTTCGCCGAGGCCTGCGAGCCGGGGACGCTAGAGGTCGTCGCCACTCAACCGAACGTCCCTCTCCCGGGCACGCTCGGGGCCTACGTGGACCGGCACAACCACGTCGTCGTCACGTGTCCTGCCTGCGTTGATCGTCCTGTGGCCGTTGTCGTCACGCTGGCCGGCGTGCGGTGCGGCGTGACCGCCCGGTTCCCAACCTTCACGCCGGAGCAGGCGCGGCGGAACCAAGCTTTCTGGGATCAGGCCCTCAAGGAAAGCACACAGATGCAAGCCGCACGCTCATAGCAGGGAAGGACCGTTTCAGTGGCCCTTTGGTACGATTGCGGCAACGGTTGGCTCAAGACACGCGGCCTGGCCCGGTGCAACCTGGGCGCAGATGCGTACCTGTGCTGCCCCGGGCCGTCGCTTTCCCCGGTGGACGCTTCCACCCTTTGCGGCCCTGGCCGGATGGTCTTCGCGGTCACGACCGCCTATCCGGCGGTCCGTCCTGACGTATGGATCGGCACCGATGTGCCTGAGTGCTACGACCGCCGCCTGTGGGCCGAACCCTTTCTGAAGATCGTCCGGGGCACTTACCACAACCGGTCCTGCCAGGGGCGACCGCTCCGAGAGTTCCCCCGCGTCCTGTTCGCGGATCTGGACAGCGCGCCAGTCTGCGAGATGCTGAACCGTCGCGGCCACGACACGGCCTTCCTCTGGAACCGAAACACCTTTACGACGGCCCTTCACATGATGATCTGGATGGGAGCAAGGCGAGTATTCCTTGTCGGATGCGATTTCGGCGGGGCGGGCGACTACCACGACGGCCGGCGCCTGTCGTCTCCACAGCGCAAATCGAACCGGCAACTCTACGCCAACCTGGTCAACGACCTGCGAAGACTTGCGCCGGCGGCCAAGGCGCGCGGAATCGAAATCGTCAGTTGCACGCCGGGATCGCCTGTCAACGAGTTCCTCCCCTTCCTTGCCCTGCCCGAAGCGCTCAAGCGATCGGAGTCCGAGGCCCCCGATGCACGTGCGCCGGTGCTACATGCCGCCGATGCCGAACTGTGCCAGTGGAAAAACGCCAACCCATCCGGGCAGGGTGTGATGGTCAGTCTGGACGCTGAGTGCGAGTGGCTGGGGCCATGGTGGCTGGAACAGTTCCGTCAACACAACAGCCTGCCGGTCGCCTTCGCCGATTGCGGCATGACGGAGGCCATGCGCAACTGGTGCAAGGACCACGGCCAGACGATCGACGTTACGGATGTCCGCGTTCCCAAGACCTGTTTGCGAAAACCCTTTGGGATCCTCCGCACCCCGTTCGAGATGACCCTCTTTCTCGCGCCCCACTGCCAGGTACGCGGCGCCATTGAGCCTCTGTTCAACCGGCTGGGGGAGGGCATCGGGCTTACGCTAGCCAATGGTAAGGCCGGGGCTGCTGGCGGGACGGTTGGCGCGCCGACCGAGATTGCAGCGTGGGACACTGCTGTGATTGCCGTTCGTCACGGGCATCCGCTCATGAGCGATTGGGCGGCGGAAACCATGGCCATAGGAGATCGCTACGAGGGCGATTGCGATGCGCTGGTCAACGTCGTGGCGCGCTGCGGTTACGCGGTTGACGCAATCCCGTCGTCGCTGGTAGCCGATGGGTGCAACCCAACTAGTGACAAGGCTGCCATTGTGCGTCGGCTCAGCGAGGAGGAAAGGGAAGCCCTGAAAGACAGATTGTGTGCCGTATCCGGGCCACAGGTCGCCCCCTCTGCTCAAACGGCTCCCGGCTTGCCCAGGTGGACGAGCCAACCAACCGACGACCTCGGCGTCATTGTGCCTGTCCATCGCAGCCAACAGGACCTTTTGCCCTGGTGGTGGTGGGCCTACGCCCGCTTCAACGCGTGGCCGGTTGCCTTTGCCGACTTCGGCATGGATGACCAGACGCGCTGCTGGTGCCAGGCACGAGGGAAGGTCGTCCCTCACGGTGCTCCTGAAGGCGTCGACGGAAGGTTCCGCAAACCTTTCGCGCTGCTGCAGAGTCCCTTCAGGCAGACCGTGTGGACGGACCTCGATTGCGAGGTCCGCGCGGACGTTTCCGCCATCGTCAGTCTGTGCGGCAGCCGGCTGGGCCTTGGGCGCGATTGGTCCTACCCCCAGGCACTTGCCAACCGCTTGCCGTTCAAGGGCCAGTGCTGGTCCAGCGCGGTCATGGTATTCCCGCACGGCGAACCACTAGCGGTCGAGTGGGCCCGAAGGACGCTGCAAAGGCGGGAGGGGTTCCGGGGAGACCAGGAGATACTTAGTTCAATCTTGAACGAGAGCACTCACGACCGATTCGCCGAGATACCTCTCGATCTGATCCGGTCGAGGCAAGAAGGGGAAGACGACGGCCTGACAGCCGTTCACTGGAGCGGCCCAGGGGGCAAAGCCGCCATCCGCCGGGCCTGGGCGGCTATGCGGAACGGGCTTTGCGCCGACATGCGGTCCGCCTTCTGGCACGACTGGGCACAACCGAAACCGACCCTGGATCGGGGAATCATCATCGGAGTTGACGAGGGGCAGGAGTGGCTCCTGAACTGGTGGTGGTCGAACTACGCGCAGCACAACAGGCTGCCCGTTCACGTCGTGGATTTCGGCATGAGCGCCTCCGCGCGGCGCTGGTGCGCTAAACGGGGCACGCTTTCCGAACCAATCTCTCTGGGATGTCACGTCTGGTTCAAGAAGCCCCTGGCCCTGCTGAGGTCGCCTTTCAGACAAGCGGTCTGGCTGGACATGGACTGTGAGGTCCGCGGCCCTCTGGACCGACTGTTTGGCTTCTGTTCTGACAACGGCCTCGGTGCGGCACTGGACCGCGGCACGCCACAACCGCTGCGAGAGGCCATGCCCCACGATGCCCCCATTTACAACGGGGGGGTGCTGGCGTTCAATCACGGCGATCCCGCCGTGCCTCAGTGGGCTTCCATGACATTGGCGCTGCGTTCCGACCGTCCGGGGGACGCTAGCCAGGGACAACCGAGCGACCAAGAGACACTGGCCCTGGTGCTCCGACGATACGCCCAGGGCCGGGTTCGGGCAATCCCCAGAGATCTGGTCCGCCTTCGTCTTAGTGACGGCGACGGCCCCGCCCTTATCATGCATTGGACGGGCCCTGTCGGCAAGAAGCACATCCGAGAGGTCGCGCCCCTCAAATGCACCGGCGAAGCGGCCCTTTCCTGATAAAGGAGCCAGAGCGCAAAAGGTTGACATTGTTCCCGCGCGAGACGGGATCCCCCCGACGTACTTCCTTTCACCCGTCCGCGCGGGGACTTCTTATTGCCCGCAGACCAGCGCAGCGCGACTGCCCGGACAAACAGTCACTTCTGTGTCAGCGGGAGTACCGCTGTCTCGGCCGAGGACCTGTCACGGTCCCATCGCAAGTTCCATTGCGCCGATGTGTCAATTGCACCGAAGACTCTGGCTTCATCCTTTTTGCCCTGAGCGACCAGTGCCTGCCGCAATCCCCACGCCGCACAAAGGGTCTCAGACGCCTTCTCGCCAAATTGCTTCTTGCACGACCCAAACACGTCCCGGAACAAGGTTTCAGCCTCGGCGTACTTCCCTTGGTCAAACAAGGCATTGCCCAAATTGTACTTTGTCAGAAGTGTACTCGGGTGCTGTTCTCCCAGGCTCCGTTCCCGAAGCTCGAGCACCTCCCTATCCAGTTGTTCCGCCTCACGGCTCTTACCATCTGCGCACAGGTCGCTCGCCAAGTTGCTCTTCGACAACAAGACGAGGGAGTGTCCCTTCCCCAACACCCGCTCCGCAATGCGGAGGGTGTCCCGGTGCAGTTCCGCGGCATCCACGAATTTCTTCTCCCAGTACAACACGTTCGCCAGGGCGTTCATGGCCGCAAGGGCTTCGGCAACCGTTTGGGCCGAGACGTGTTGTCGCCGCGCAAGTTCCTCCTTGCGGAGGGTCTCCGCCTCTTGGTGTTTGCCCGCCTCGGCGAGCGCGTTGCACAGCGTCGCCAGCGATCTTATGGCCAAGGGGCTTTCCGCCCCCCAGATCCTCGCTTCCGTCTCAGCTACGCGCCGATAGAGCACGAGGGCCTCCTCGCGCCGTCCGAGGTCCCACAAGGCATTGGCCAGGTCGTTCGTCACCCTGAGCATGTCAGGATGTTCTTCGCCCAAGGCCGCTCGGCGCTGCTCAAGCACGTCTCGGTACAGCCTCTCGGCATCGGCGCGTTTCCCCTGGTGCCACAGAACAGCGGCCAGGTCTCGCGTGAACTCCGCTGTCTCCGGGCGGTCTTTTCCCAGTGCCCGCCGGCTCGTTTCGACCACCGCCTGCCGTAGCGAGAGGCATTCCGCATACTTGCCCTGATCGGCCAGGGCCTGTGCCAGGTCGTTCTCGGACCTCAGCGTATCCGGATGGTCCTCGCCAAACACTGCCAGACGTCGATCGAACACCTGCCTGTAAAGCAACTCGGCTTCCGCAGCCTTGCCCTGAAGGCGGAGCACATCGGCCAGCCGATGCATGACCGGCAAGGTCTCGGGGGACGTTTGGCCCAGGGTGTCCTGTTCCAGCCGCAGCGCGAGCGAAAGATGTTCACGAGCAGCGTCGTATTCTCCCAGGGCCGTGTACCCCCTCCCGAGGCCCAGGCGGATCTCGGCCTCAAGCAGGGGCCGGCCGGAAAACTTCGCGCCCACCTGCCGGGCGGCCTTGTCGAACACGTCTCGCACCGTCGCGGGCCGGCCCCGGACCTCGTCCGGATCGACCGACGCCAGCGCCTCGTCGAAGAACTCCGTGACGGCGCGGGACTTGGCGGCCTCCTCCCTGGCCTTGTCGCGTTCATCGGAAATACTGACGTAAGACCACGCAGCCATGCCTGCCAGCGCGGCCAGCAGGCCGCACGCGACGGCGACCCGCCCCCGGTATTTGCGCAGGCGCTTGCACAGAAAGTAGAGCGTGGTCGGCGGCCTCGCAAGGAGCGGCTCGCCTTTCAGGTAGTTGTCGATGTCACCCGCCAGTTCGCCCGCAGAGGCATAACGGCCCTCCGGGTCCCTGGCCAGGGCCTTCAGCAGTACGGCCTCCAGTTCTCTGTCTATGCCGGGGCAGGCGTCGCGCGGCCGGCGGACCTCCTCCTCGGCAATCCGGCGGAGCACCTCCAGGCGCGTGCCGCTCAACTCGTGCGGCATCGCCCCCGCCAGCGTCCGATAGAGGATCACGCCGAGGCTGTAGACGTCGCTGCGAACGTCCACCTGCTCCGCCTTGCCCGCCGCCTGTTCCGGAGACATGTAGGCCGGCGTGCCGACGACCTCGCCGCCTATAGACACCGCCTGCGCCGTGTCCGGCTCCAGCAGCGCCTTCGCCAGCCCGAAATCCAAGACGTGCGGCTGGCCATCGGCCGTCACCAGGATGTTCGAGGACTTCAGGTCGCGGTGGATGACGCCGCGCTGGTGGGCGTGCTGGACGGCCTTGCATACGGAGTGCACCAGGACCAGGATCTGCCGCTCCGTCAGGCGGTGCGTCTGAACGTGCTCGTCCAGCGGCAGGCCGTCTACCAGTTCCATGGCGTAGTAGTAGAAACCGTGATAAAGGCCGCTCTCGTAAACGCGGGCGATGTGCGGGTGCTCCAGGCGGGAGGCGAGGCCCACCTCGCGCTCGAAGCGTGCCCGGCCCTTGTCCGAGCCCAGACCGGCGCGGCCGAGGACCTTGAGGGCCACCTCGCGGCCGGTGCTTTTCTGGACGGCCCGCCACACGGCGCCCATGCCGCCCTCGCCCAGCGCCGCGGTGATCTCGTACCCCTCGATCTCGGGCGACGGCTCTGGCGGACTCATTCCTTCAGGACCGCCGTCACCGCTCAGCGGCGGCAGGCCCGACCCTTCCATGTCATCAGCCATGGCGAAACTCTCCCACTGCCGGACGGAGACTGATTCCTGGCTCCGCCACCTGATCCGAGACGTGAATCCCACGACTCGGCCATTTCGGTGCAGCGCCGCCAGTTGACTCTCCGGGAAGCGCTGCCCACCAGGGCCAAAGACTACGACACGGGCCGCCAACCGTCAAGGCGGCTTGCATCAGTTCGCGGCGCGATCACCAATGACAGGCACCACGAATCCGCCTGCGCCAATCGTCCCGGCCCAACTCTCACAGCACAAGAATACGCCGAGTCTCTTTCTTGGAAAAAGGCGCGCAAGATTCTACCGGCGGTTACATAGTACAAGTGGAGCACGGTCGCCGCGCTGACAACTTAGAGCGAAGGCCCTTGCGGTAGCGATGGGATGGGGTGGTAGTGTCGGCGCATCTTGGTTGCGCGGCGCAAATAGGCAGTGGCCGGACGGGGGGACATCCGACCACTGCCCGGTGCATGCGGGACCTTCCCGCATGGCATAGCATACTGCGGTTGTGGGTTCTACCGCGCTCCGGGGGACGAATCAAGAACGTTCTGGGACAAGTCGTGCGGGGACAGGGAGTTGTGTTCGAAAGGCGACCGCGGTTTCTCTTGGTACGCGCAACGGCTCGACGGGCCTGCTTAACGACAGCCGTGGCACAGGCCGGTATTTGCCGGGACTCGTAGACTTGACACGAGCACGAAGTGAGGGAGGAACGGTGTCCCTGGGCAAGGGGGGAAGCCCGAGTGAGGGTGTCGGCGTTCGTTGATGCCGGGGGTTTCCGACAGGAGGCCCCCGGCTCACGGTCCGGTTGGGGCGTCTCGCCATCTCTGTCAGGTCCTGACGGATCTAACACAGGTGCGTGGAGGCGAGAGGGGAACGAATGCCAGGCGGCGCGGTTACCGCAGTCGCAAGACCACACCGGCAGGGCGCGGTGCGCTCGACAACGACCCGGCTTTCCCGCGTGCTGAGGATACTGCGCCTTCTCCAAGGGGGGAGACCATACTCAGCCTCACAACTCTACGTCGTGTGCGGGGTCTCCAGACGGACGACCTATCGCGACCTCAGCGCCATTGAGAAGGCCGGCTTCACTATCTGGTACGACAACCGAACCAGGTCGTACAAGATCCATCCCAGAGACTTCATGCCGCCGCTCAGCATCACCGCGTCGGAGGCCACCGACTTGATGGCGGCGGCGTCGGTGCTCGGCGGCATCCACGGAATACCGCTGCTTCGGGGGGCCGGGGAGGCCGTCGAAAAAGTCTCAGCCGGCCTGCCACTCGATGTCAGGTCACAAGCACTGGCCGCGGCCCGCACGACGGAGATTCGACTTGGACCGACCTCCCGGCACAATAGCCTCCAGACCGTCTACGACATGGTGCAAGGGGCGATTCGACGCTCCGCGCGGCTTGAAGGGTTCTATCTTTCTCCAGCTGACGCGGCCCGGCTCAGATTGCAGTTGGATCCGTACTGGCTTCTGTTCCACCGCCACGCCTGGTACGTTGTCGGCCACAGTAGCCACCACGGCAAGGTCACCACGTTGAAACTCGGTCGATTCCGCGGCCTCAAGCTCACAACGCAATCGTTCCGCCGCCCTAAAGGGTACACGCTCGACGCCTACCTCGGGAACGCCTGGGGAGTAATGCCCGGCGACAAGTGCCATCACGTCCAACTCAGGTTCAGCCGGCCGTTGAGCCCCTACGTCGCGGAGATCAACTGGCACAGAACCCAGCGGATTCGGTGGGACGAGGAGGGCCGCGCCGTCTTTTCTGCAAGGGTGGACGGACTGGATGAGATCGCCTGGTGGGTGTTCGGGTTCGGGAACCACGTCGAAGTCCTCCAACCCGAGGACCTGCGCAATTGCGTGGAGCAGATTTCCTCGCCACCGCCAGATGCGAAGCCGAGCCTCGGCCTTCTCGACATCTGAGGACTTCACGCGCTGGTCACAGCCACGGTGATAGGTGGCGCCGGTTTGCGTGCGGCGGTCGCTCTGCCGCTCTTGGAAGTGGCGCAAGATCAGAGGAGTTTCCGCATATTTTTTAGGTGGACATCACGCTAGCGGAGGCAAACTCCGGCCCAAGACCAAACGGCAATCCAATGAGTCCAAATCCGGAAATGACCAAGGATCGCAACGCGCCGCCACCGGCGTCCCACGGGCCCGGCAACAGCCCTTCCCCCGGCGAGCAGCAGATCGCCAGCGTTTCTGCAAGAACAAAAACTGCGCTTGGTGCCTATTTGTGCGGGCTCCTGGCTATGACGGTTGTGACGATGCTGTGGGTATGGTCGTCAATCCCGCTGACTGCCAAGGAGAAACAAGCGGTCGCCTCACAGCCCGCCCTGCAGTCAGCGACAACACCGCAGGTCGGCGACGCCAAAACACCCAATCCCAGTGAGCCTTCTCATTACTGCAGGGTGTTGGCGAATGTCTTCCATGAGGACGTTCTCTACTTGTTGCTGGTGCTGATCATGGGCACCATGGGCGGCACGCTGTACGGGATGCTCGGCTTTTGCCTTCACCTGGCCATGGGCGACTTCAAGGCGCAATGGAACTCGTGGTACGTGTTTCGTCCGTTTCTGGGGGCAGGCTTGGCCCTGCTGGTGTACTTGGCCATCCGCGGCGGGTTCCTGACTCTGAGCAACCAAGAGACCACATTAAGCCTTTACAGCACGGCCGCGCTGGCAGGGTTGTGCGGCATGTTCTCCGAGCAGGCGTCCAAGAAGTTGGCTGAGATATTCAAGACGCTGTTTCGCACCGAAGACGACGTCGTCAGGTCGCAGGAGGAGGAAAAGGAGAGGAAGGCAAGAGAAGCGGCCCAGAAAGCAGGCCGATCCTCCGCACCAGGCGCCGCGCCAGCTGAATCCACCCAGCAACCGAAATCCAATCCTGCCGGCGATGCCTGACCCGCATCGTTGCCTTCAGACAGGGGGAACTGCAGAAGACACTGAAACCGATGACGCATAACATCAGCACTGGAACCCAAGTTTCTATAGCAAGTCAAAAGGCAAAAGACTATTTTTGAGACGGAACGGCGGCTATGACAATCCTGTTCTTCGATACCGAGACAAGCGACATGATTAGACGAGGAGAGGGGCCCGGGCCACATCAGCCTCACATCGTCCAACTGGCAGCGTTGCTCGTGGAACAAGATGTAGAAACCCCGATGTCCACCCTCGTCATGCCCCAGGGCTGGACTATATCTGCCGCAGCACAGAGGATCCATGGCATTTCCACAGAGCGCGCCCGCACCGAAGGCGTACCCCTTCGAAACGCAATCAACCTCTTCCACAAGATGGCGGTTCGGGCCGACACGCTGGTTGCGCACAACATCGAGTTCGACCAAACCGTGATCCTCTCGGAGTACTTGCGCCTGGGAATGGAACAACCCTTCAAAGGAAAAGAGACATTCTGCACCATGAGGGCCGCTACGAACATCGTCAAGATGCCGGGACCCTATGGGTACAAATGGCCGACGCTCCAGGAAGCATACAGATATTTCACCGGCAAGAATCTCAGTGGTGCGCACGACGCGCTTGCGGACGTAAGGGCATGCCGAATCATCTACGAGGCTATTACCCGAACTCTCCGCTAACCTTGCGGGGTACCGGCAAAGGAATGACTTGCCTCATTGCGACAGTCTCATAAACCCCGCCAACTTCCACAACAAAACGAACTGTTACCCAATGGGTTCGGCTGACGGTCTCTAATTGAGTGTACCAACCTTCGCCTAGGCAAACGTCTACGGCTCTGCTCTTCCAGGCGCAGACGCTTGAGCCAAGCGTGGCCTCTGCAACCCATGGTAGTACGCGAGCCAGGTATCCCAGGCCGCAAGGTTGTCGGAAGCGGTCTTCAATATGCCCGTTTCGAGCGGCGAACCAAGGTCGGCATCCCGGACAACCACCTCGAACGCGTTTCGCACCGGGTCATCGAGCGCGTTCAGCACGTAAATCTTGTAGGCAGCCTGCACGTATATGCAGGCAAGCTCGACGGCAGCCGCCACGTATTGGTCGTAGGTACCGTACTCCCTGTGTTCCACGTCCTTGAGAACGATAAACTCCTTGTACCACTTCTTGTCGGTCCTCAGGGTGCCATTCTTGTCGAACAGGTGCCCGTGGGCGGTCAGGTATGGTCCAATGGGTCTCGGCAAATGGTTGCAGAGCCGCAATGTTAGCCGGGCGCCAAACACCCAGCGCTGAATCGTGACTGGCCAGGCCTTTAATGCATACGCCTCAACGAACGCTTTCTGCACCAGGTACGACAGTTCTCGCGGGCAGGGTGGGCTCAGCAGACGCTTGAGCCACTGCCAGATGTAGCCTGCCAAGCGTCCCGCAGTAAGCGGGCGGCTGGGAGTGGGACGAGGTTTCGGATCGCACCACAAATCGAGCCTGTGACGCTTGAACTGCCCCCTCCGAAGGCTGCCGCCGTGCTCCTGCGACAGTATGTACAGATCCTGGTGCACTTCGCACTCCCTGTGTCTCTTCCTGGCCCTTCTCCTTTTTTCGTAGGACCCGGCAACCGCGTTCACGAGGGGGTGAATGGTCTGGTCGGCAGCCATGTGGGTCAGGAAGCCGCACAGGAACGCGAACTTCTTGTCGTCGATTTCTTTCCAGTCGTCCCGTGTCAGGTCGCTTTCCTTCCAGGTGATCTCGATCATCCTGAGCGGAAACACGTTCGGCTCTTTCGAGTGCAGCTGATAGGACCATTGATCGAGGCTCAGCGGCCTGTTCGGGTTCCTCAGGGAGGAGAGCGTCCCGAAGTATGGCAGGTCCGGCCCCAGAGAGCCGAGTTCCATGAAGCGCCTGTGCCGCTCCAACACGTTGTCCACGAAGGCGGTCAGGTGTGGATCGTTCAACTGCTCGGCAATCAGGCGAAGACGCGGGCGGGTCTTTCCTGAGATCAACATGTGCGCTATGGCCGCTGGCACGTCCGCCGCTCCTCTGTCTGGCACCCCTTCTACAAGGGTTACAGCACCGCCGTAACGCTTACGAGGCTACCCGAGACGTACACGAGAGACGTGAACAGCAACTTCGCGCCCTTGGCAAGGGCGTCCTTGACGGCGGGGTCTTTCTCCGGATCGGTTGTGCCGGCGGGTAGGCGGATCAACAGCGTATACGGACCGGTGTTGGGGAGCTTCGGCGACACCTCGAACGTCAGATGGTTAAAGGGGACGCCGTCCTGAGTCTTTCCAACAAGGGTTTTCAATTGATAGCCGGTGCCTTCAACGTCGCGCACGATTTGCTGGAGTTCTGCCAGGCTCAGACTTGCATCAGTTGTACGTGACAGCATGGTCCGCCCCTTTCGCGATATCAGGGAGCTACACCCGCTTCGATATACGCCTGTTGGAGCTTCAGGGCGTCGGGCTCCAGGCCTTCCCCGTGGGTCACATCGACTTGCAGCGCCATGAGCTGCTCGAGGGGGTTATCCTCGGCGATCACGAGACTGGGGTGCGTGGCCCGGTACTTTTCGAGAACGGCTTTTGCGAGTGCCTTCGCGTTGTCCCCGCTCCTCTGGACCCGTTGCACGCGCTTCTCCAAGTCCGCGACCAGGTCGGCGACCTTCGTCAGGGATAGTTGCTTGCCGAATTGCTTCTCGATTTGGGCCCGAATGGCTGCGTCGGCTCTCTGTTCCTTGACGCCCGCGTCGGCCTGGATCGTCTGAATGGCATCCATGAGGGTGCCAGCCATGTAATAATCGTTCAGGTCGGAGAGGGCCTTCTCGAAGGGGTATTGGTTGAGGTCCTTGCTCATGCCGTCGACGATGGGCTGAAGAGCGGTCTTCCGCTGGGCGTTCATCGCGGCAATGAGCGCCGGGATCGTTTTCTCGTAGAAGTAATACTTGTCGATGGTTGCCTTGCTGCCGGTCACGCCGGCCGCGATCGCGGACAGGATCGTCTTGACCCTCGCGCTGTCTGCCGCCGATCCCGTCAGGTTGAGGGAAAGGACCAGGATGTCGCTCGCGGAATCCAGAAGCTGCTTCTCCGCGGTCATTCCCCTTATGAATCGCACGTACTGAACGTTCATGAGCACCAGGCGGCCCGCAATGAACTGATTGCGGGCCTGGACCGAAGGCGCTTGGTAGTAATTCTCGATCGAACTCGCTTGTGCAAACTGCTTCTCGAGCTGCTTCAGATCGCTATCCATGTCGAACGATTGCCTGGGCGCACCCCCGCTGCTAACCGCCATGCACCCGGAGAACATAAGGCAGCATACCATCGCTAACAGGTGAGTTGTTGGTCTTGGCATCACGCTGCTCTCCGAAGTGCCCCCGGTAAGGTAACCCGCTCGCCCGATGCGATTGAGGCTACGGTCGGACAAACTCTTATGCCACGCGGGACGGTCCCGTATTGGCCCGGTGCCGCCGAATGCTCCCTCTCAACCGCCGCCTTTCATTTCATACGCCCGCGTAGAGCACTCCCGCAACGGGCTGCCTCACTTGCCCTTGCCAGCTATTCCTCATCTCCCGTTGGCCGCCCTGCCTACCACTATGTATGCGGAAACTCTTGGAATCTTGCGCCTTGCGGAAAGGCGGGCTCTTCTGCCGCAGCAAGACCCAGTTCCGAGGGCCGGCCAGAGCAGATCCGAAGATGCCCGCGTTCCGTGACCGGTTGAAACACCGGATACGAAACGGACCCGCCCTCCAAGTGGGCTGAAGGTTAACACAGTCGGTAGCAGGCAGCGTGCGACTTCCCCACGTTGTCCCGCCCCGACCGGAGCCGTCAGTGTGCTAACCGTCCATACGCGAGGCTCTGTAGGACAGCGGCGAGCCTTCTTTGGCCGGAATTCCCTCTCAGGTTGCGCAGGATGGAGACAAGCTTCGCATATTCCAATATGGGAGGGTATTGTTTCCCGGCTGGCTGGCCCTTCCTCGTTGTCATGCGGTGTTTTGAAAACGAGGCCTGAGTTGGGCAGACGCGTCCATTGTTCTGGAGTTCGAGCAACAGTCGTTCCCCGTTCGCAAAGAAAGGAGGCCTAGCATGGCCGTATTCTTCCAGAGAGAGACGCCAATGGGTGAAGCGGTGAAAGATGCGCTGGAGGATGCCCTGATGACCGATCCGGCACAGGTGCCTGAGCCTTCATCGGAGGCTCAAACGAGAGCTCTTGCCCTTCAGCGACAGACCGCCGCAAGACTCTCCTGGGGCCGGCTCGCTGTGGCAGTCCTTCTCTTGGCAGGCATCTTGGTTGCTTCAATCTATTGCGCCCAGAATGACAAGCTGCAGGACCTCTACAGACTGCTGCTGCATTCCTTTGAGCTCATTCTTGGCGCAGTGGTCGGTCTGCTTACGGGTGAAGCAATCAGCCACTGAGGACGCCGTCTACTGCGTCGCCAAACCAGGCGTCAAGAGATGCACGTTAACCGCCACCGTCCACCATCCCGCCAGCCGAAGTGTTCGTTCATCACCGCCTCGGTCGGGCGGGGAACGTTTGTCAGAAGACCTTCCCGGCCTTCTCTTTCTTCTCCTTTCTCCTGACCAGCCACTCCAGATCGCTCCGCAAATCCTGATCCGAATGTATGCGCTTTATCGCGTGGTACACGTCCAGCGCCCTCGTTATCTCCTCGAATCGCTCGGATCCCTTGAGCGGCGCCCTGCACGATTCCACGTAGCGGAAAAGGCCGGCCTCCGGGTTGGCCTCGCCGCACTTCCAGCAGCTCTTGGTCTTGATTGGCTCTTGGGTCTCCGCCTCGTCCTTTACGAAACCACGTCGGCGTCTGTTCATTCAACACGTCTCCGCCTGCCAGCCTGCGGACAATGCGACGGACCTCGGGGCCGGCCGCGGCATTGGCCGAGAGAAGGTCAGCGTCGGCCCAGTGGCGGCGGTTGTCGCGACAACCGGAGGGGCGGTTTCCAGCGGTTCTAGCGGTTCCAGCGGTATAGGAATTTCGGCCGTAAGCCGTTGTGAAAAATGTAATTACAGCAAAATCAACAACTTGCGCAAAACGCCCCCAAAGATTTTGAAGACCAGGAGAGCCACCAGGCCCCTGTCACCTCCGCCTCAACGGTCACAGCATCCGCCCGCGGCGGCCTGCGGCTTCTGACCGGCGGAATCGGCGGCGGCCGCTTCCGCGCGAGCGATGTCATAGAACATCATAACCGGCGATCCGCCGAAGGCAAGCCCCGGCTGGTCCATGTCGAAGACCGGGTTCGAGCGGCAGTACTGGTACAGGTTCGACCCGTCAACGTCGCCCGGCGGAATCGTAGAGGTACTCGGCGGTCTGATCCTCGCCGGCGTCGGTTGCCTCAACGCCGTCGATGTAGTTGGCGACGGTGCGGGTGGTGCGGCCGAGGATAACCTCTTCTCCCTCCTCAACGGTGACGCCGACCAGTAACCGCCCCCGCATGGCCGCACGGCGCGGCGGGCCGTGAACCGGCCGCCGTTTCGGAGCCCCCGCCTTTTTCGCGCGGTTGGAGTTGCTTGGCAGGGCGCACGTTGGCCGCAAAGGCAGTGGGAACACGCCAGATACTGGCCTTTCGCAGGTTTTGAGTGTACCGGGGGTTGCGGTGGAGTGCAAGACGATGAATGAAAAGTGGCCCGGCATGCCGATGAGATCGTTGCAAGACGAACCTTATCGGAGGCCGGGCCGTGAAACGCTACAACCTCTCATCGTCGTTTCTGGGCGTGGTCTTGAGCGCGAAAATCGCTTTCTCAGAAAGGTCGTGGCCGTACGCGGTCGCCTGCGCCGTGCCCTGGCTGCTGTGCGCCGGCCAGCGGTGCGTCACGCGGTTGGCCACGTGGGGCAGCCATCGGCGGAGCCAGTCGGGGTACTACCGCTTTCTGTCAGATGGCAAGTGGCGGATGCGGGTCTTCTTCAAGTGCCTCTTCGACCTGATCGTCAGGACCTTTCGGACGTCCGATTTAACGCTTGTGCTGGACGACACGCTGTCGCCGAAGTGGGGGCATGGCATCTTCGGGACCGCCTTTCACTTCGATCACACGGCGCGGCCGCGTGCGGGGTTCATCTGGGGCCACAACTGGGTGGTGCTGGCGGTGGTGGTGCAGGTGGGGGCGCGAGCCTGGGTGGCGTTGCCCTTCTGGGTGGCGTTGTACCGGCCGAAGAAGACGTGCCAGCGGGGCCAGTTCCGGACGCGGCACGAGATGGCGGCCGAGGCGCTCGGGGCCGTCCGAGGCTGGTTTTCCGGGCCGATCCTGCTTCTGGCCGACGGGGCGTACGCGAACGGGTCGCTGGTGGGACCGGCGCGGAAACTGGGCATCGAGGTGGTCAGCCGGCTCCGCGCCGACGCCCGCCTCAGAGAGCCGAAGCCGCGAAAGCAGCCGAAAGGCAAGCGTGGGCGGAAGCCACGCCGCGGCCCTTGGCTGCCGAGGCTCTCGAGACTGGCGCGGCAGCGGTCGAAGTTCAAGACTCTGGCGGTCGCCATCTACGGCAAGACGGTGACGTTGCGGCTGCGTGAGGTGGTCGCTTGGTGGCCGCCGCTGGCGTGCGAGGTGAAGGTGGTGATCACCCGCGACCCGAAGCGGCCGAAGCGTGTGGCGTACCTGGTGACGACGGACCTGGCGCTGACGGCGGTCGAGGTGGTGGAAGCCTTCGCGCATCGGTGGACGATCGAGCAGATGTTCTCGGTGGCGAAGAACCAGTTGGGGTTAGACTCGGCGGAGGTGAGGAAGGAGCGGTCGGTCATGCGTCACGCGGCGTTGGCGTTGGCGATGATCACGTGGGTGGAGGTGTGGGCGAGGCGGTTCCGGTCCCGGCGCGCCGGGATCGGCCCGGCCGTTCGCGGCGAAGCTGGCGGTCGTCCGTGAGGAGACGGTGATGCAAACCCTTTTCGCGTCAGGCCCCCGGCGCAAAGGCTCACGCGAAATTGCCGCCACCCTCGCAACACTCTTCTCCGCCGCCACCCGAGCCGCATGAAAACCTGCGAAAGGCCAGTACGGTAGATTTTCCGCCAACTTCTCTGGGTTTTGATGGCCCTCTTCAGTCTGGCGTGAAATAGCCGTGCCTGGAGGACTCGTGATGCTGCAAGCGTGGCTGACCCTGAGGCCAGAAGAGAGAAAACGCCGTTCCAAAACCAGTGGAGGGACATGTACTCAAGGCCCACGAGGAAAAAACCAACACACAGAACGCAATACATTAGGAACCACAGCATTATCGCCTCCATTGCGGCCTTGTTGAGCCGAACGGGTCACGAACCGAACGGGGCCAACACCACCTCACAAGGGATCCGGTTGAACAACTGGTTCAGCCGTGTCTCTGGCCGTTACTATGAATTCCTTTTCCTCAGCAGTGCCAGAACGCCTCCGACAACTGCGAAACACACAAGGACTTGGACTGCCAGCCGTCCTGCGTTGATGTTCGACCGAAAGGAATCCTCCGAGGCCTTGCCAACGGGTATGTCCAGGAGGTGAGTAGCTACATAAGCAGGGGTTGGTGCGGCAAAGATGCAATGATAGCCAATCGCTTTGCTGATCTCAATTCTATTGCCTAGGTCCCCACCCCCGCCTTGCACGAACATTTGACCAGTGTATGGGGGGAAGAGCAAAATGCCTGCAAGCAATAGAAGCCCGACCGTCAATACTGATTTCTTTACGCTTTTCATTTCGCATCCCCCACAGGGCTGTGCCCAAGAATAACATTTGACGGCAGACACGGATCTCAGGCACGCCTGCCTCACACTTCCCGCAAGTGCCAGGTTAAGTCCTCGGTGGTCAGGTCGCCCGGAAGTATACCCGACGAAATCGGCCTTTGCCAATACATTCAATACCGCCCTTGCAGCCAAGGTGGCTGCGGTCTTATAGAGCAGGTAGACGGCCGCTTGTCACAGGAATAGTACACCGCTGTAACAAAGTTAAGATTCGCCGGCCTTCGGCTCTGCCGGAAACCGCCGCGGCCTGAGCGAGTTGCCCAGCACCGCCAGGCTCGATGCCGCCATCGCCACCGCCGCGCAGCCACGCGCCCCGCCATCCGTCCGAAACCCCGGCCCTCCGGCGCGGTTTACACTGTGAGAGCCGCACTTGCGGGGAGTCACCATGGCCAGGCATATCGGCATCGTTGCGTGCAGCGCCGAGGGCGCGGCCCTCTGTTACCTGACGATCTCGACCGAGGCCGCCGCGCGCATGGGCCGCCACAACCACCCGGAAGTCTCGATGCACACGCACCCCCTGGCCCGCTACATGGAGGGGATCGAGCGGGGCGACTGGCAGGCCGTCGCTGACCTCATGCTCGACTCCGCGCGGCGTCTGGCCTCCATCGGGGCGGAGTTTCTCATCTCGCCCGATAACACGATCCACCAGGCCATGCCGCTCGTCGCGCCGAGAAGCCCGCTGCCCTGGCTCCACATCGCCGGCGAGACAATCGCCGCCGCCCGCGCGGCCGGATACCGGCGCCTGGCCGTCCTCGGCACGAAGTTCCTGATGGAGGGGCCAGTCTACCGCGAGGCCGCCGCAGCCGCAGGCATCGAGACGCAGGCGCCCGATGAGCCCGACCGCGTGCGGATCAACCAGATCATCTTCGACGAACTCGTGTGCGGCCGGTTCACCGCCGAGAGCCGCGAGTACTTTAACGCAGTGATGGCAGGCATGAAATCGCGCGGCTGCGACGCCGCCGTCCTCGGGTGCACCGAGATTCCGCTGCTCGTCGACCCCGCCGCCGCGCCGATGCCGGTGCTGGACTCGACGCGATTGCTCGCCCGCGCGGCATTGCGCGAGGCGCTGGCTGACATGTAGGGTGGAAAAGGGGGCTGCACCCGTTTCCGGCCGTATGGAAACGGGGGCTGTCCCCTTTTCCGGCAGAGCAAAGGGGACAGTCCCCTTTTCGCAAAGGCGCGAAAAGGGTACAGCCCCCTTTGCAGGCACCCACACGAATAAGGAGCCGCCCATGAACTTCCTCCGCACCGCTCTTCTCATCCTCGCCCTCGCCTCTCTCGCCACGGCCGCCGAGAGCCCGCCGTGGGCCGCAAAGGACCTCAGGGCCGGCATCATCGGCACCGACACGTCGCACGTGCCGGCGTACACCGGCATCTATGCGGCCCATCCGGAGTGGCGGATCAAGATCGTCGCGGCCTTCCCCGGCGGCAGCCCCGACATCCCCGACAGCGCCAACCGCGTCCAGAAATTCGCCGAGACGATCCGCGACAAGAACAAGGTGGAGATCGTCGACAGCATCGACGCCTTGCTCGCCAAGGTCGACGTCGTGCTCATCGAGAGCGTCGACGGGCGGCCGCACCTGGCCCAGGCCCGCCCGGTCCTTGCGGCCGGCAAGCGGCTCTTCATCGACAAGCCGTTCACGGCCAGCCTGAAGGACGCCCGCGAACTCGTGCGCCTCTCGAAGGAATCTGGCACGCCCTTCTTCAGTTGCTCGTGCGCGCGGTTCCAGCCCGAGATCTGGAAACTCCGCACCGACCCGGCGTCGGCGGGCATCGGCAAGTTCCTCAAGGTCCAGGGCAGTTCGCCCCTGAACATCGAGCCGCACCACCCGGACCTCTTCTGGTACGGCATCCACGGCGTCGAGACGCTCTTCACGGTCATGGGGCCGGGATGCGTCAGCGTTTCGCGCAAGGCCGAGGGCGACCTCGACGTGACGACCGGCAAATGGAAGGACGGCCGCACGGGCATCTTCCGCGGCGTCGTCAAGGGCGATTACAAGCCCGTCGTCAAGGTCTGGGGCGAGAAGGGCGAGTACGAGACCCCCGGCGGCTTCGATTACAAGGGCCTCGTGGCCACGATGGCCGAGTTCTTCCAGACCGGCAAGGCCCCGATCGACCCCGCCGAGACGCTGGAGATCGTCGAGTTCATGACTGCCGCGCAGCTCTCGAAGGAGCGCGGCGGTGCGGAAGTGACGCTTGAGGAGGTGCGCAGGCAGCCGTAGTGGTCCGTCAAACTTGTTTCTGTGAGTCGAATCAAGTCGCGCGGTGGGCAGTCTTGCCCACCGCGCGGCGGGCAAGACTGCCCGCCGCGCTTGTCCGCACCGGGGGCGGCGCGGCGACAAGCGCCCGCCACGTGTCGCCCCCCGTGTATTCACGGGGGGCTAAATAGGGCAAGGAGACTGCAACATGCATATGTTCGTTTGGTGTGGGGCAGGAATCGTGCTGGCCCTGGCCGCCGTTGCGTCAGCCGCCGCGCCGGCGCAGGACCTCACCGTCCTCGGCCCCGACGCCGGCGGCCCCATGCTCAAGGACTATCTCCTGAAGGAATGCGGCAAGTGTTTCGACGCCCGCCGCATGGCCGTCGAGGCGATCACGACGCCCGAGCAGGTCCTCGCGCGGCAGAAGGCCCTGCGCGAGGCGTGGGCCGCCGCCATCGGCCCGTTCCCTGAGCGAACGCCGCTTAACGCCCGCGTCGTCGGCACTCTCGACCGCCCCGCCTACCGCATCGAGAAGGTCCTCTACGAGAGCCGCCCCGGCCACCACGTCACAGCCAACCTGTACGTGCCCAAGGCCGGCAAGCCGCCCTATCCGGGCGTGCTCATTCCCTGCGGCCACAGCGCGAACGGCAAGGCGATGGAATCCTACCAGAGCATCAGCATCCTCTTGGCGTCGCACGGCTTCGTGGCGCTTATCTACGACCCCATCGGCCAGGGCGAGCGGTTCCAGACCTTCGGCCCCGACGGCAAACGCGGCGCGGGCAACACGGAGGAGCACACGCTCATCGACATCGGCGCGCGGCTGGTCGGGCGCTCCACCGCGCACTACCGCATCTGGGACGGCATACGCTCCATCGACTACCTGTGCAGCCGCCTGGAGGTCGACTCGAACCGCATCGGATGCACGGGCAACTCCGGCGGCGGCACGATGACCTCGTACCTCATGGCGACCGACGAGCGCATCTGCCCCGCC
>Ga0209777_10001277_pt1 | contig 37333 bp, 25 predicted proteins | sample FrelakmetHBP12HB_FD_187147 | JGI IMG/M metagenome (GOLD analysis project Ga0209777, IMG submission 187147) | Freshwater lake sediment microbial communities from the University of Notre Dame, USA, for methane emissions studies -HBP12 HB (SPAdes)... | ecosystem: Environmental > Aquatic >...
AGTCGCCGAACTCAAACCCGAAGCGTTCGAGTTCATGAAACGTTTGGATGCAGATGTCAATGTAGATTTGCTTTCGAAAACAGTTATATCTGTTGTGAGTGACGAACATCATCGTCACCCAGTTATTACGGGTGTCACCCGCAATCTTTTTAGAGCTACCGCTATTTACAATATTCATGAATTATTTTCTCCTGTCGCGTCAGTAAAGGGGCAGGTGAATGCCTGCCGCACGCGACAAAAAAGTAATGGTTTATCTGGAGAAAAAAGAGATGCGACTTTTCATCTGCGGGTCTTACGCTACGCTCCAGACCACGCAGTATTCCCAGTCGCAACTATAAAAAAATTTATGGACCCGGCAGGACTTCAGGAGAACAACAGAAGAGATTTCAGGGGGAGTTTTGCGAAAAATTGAACTCTGGTTCTACAGGCAGTTAGATCTATCTCTCTATCCTTTTTCTTTTAGTTTTTTAATCCATTTAATTAATGTTTCATATTGAACTTATCTATATCTCGCTCTTTTGAAAGCAAAAAGTCGAGGAAGTTTATTCCCTTGTAGTCACAAGTTTGATAGATACTTAATAGAATCAAATGGGCGTTTAATCCACGTTCAGCAATTCTTCCATTTACGAGTCTTCTATATTTAGCAAAATATTTTACAGCGTGTTCTGCATTATTGTTATTCCATGGAACATTATCGTAATCTAAAAATAAAAAAAGTTCTTTTTCATATTTCATCATTCTTTTCTTGAATTTTTCTGCAAGTTCTGAGTTGAATATTTGTTTTTGAAGCCATTTATAAAAATTATTAACCTCATTTTTATGCTTCCCCATGAATTTATTTTTTAGACCAAATTTATCGATTGTATTCATAATGCTCTTTAACAAACTGGCAAATTTTGTTACAAGCTGTTTTAGTTCATCATCGATAGGATTTTTCAGAAGAGCGTTATTTAAGTCTCTGATCAAATGAATAAGGCACTTCTGTTGAGGGCACGGTAGAGAGTCATATCCCGAATAAAAATCTGTCACAAGAACTCCGTTGAAGTTTTTAAGCAAATCATGAAGGAATCCAGATTCTCTTGTTGGTCTATAAAAATAATAAACTTCTTCCATATTTGTTAACACCCAGACATATCCCTTTACTTTTCTTAATCGTACACCTGTTTCATCTGCATGAACAAGGTGCCCATTAATGATTTTCTTTAATATTTTATCATATATACTACTATAATATTTCGCAGCACCGATCTTAAAACGCCAGAGCGTATTAAAATTAAGAGGTAATTTAAAAAAATCTTTGGTTGTTTTCTCAATATTTTCTAAACTAACCCTGTTTACGACATGTTGATAGATTGTCCATGCCATTAAACTATGTCTATATCCTCGTTGCTTCGTAAAATCTTTTCGTATGATATTTCTCTTAGAAAAAAGATGCAATTCTGTAAATTTTATTGGCTGAAAACTTCTTTTACAGCAAAGACAAAAATGATCTTGTGCCTGATATTCGATAATCCATCTCTTAACTCCAAATGGTGAAAAATGTAAATCAAAGCATATTTTACTATTGATCTTGTTCGCATCACGAATTACATCGTTATGGTTGCAACGTGGACACTTATGCGCTATGAAATTAACTAATTTATTGGGTTTGTAGTTAGATTTTATCTGTTTTGCCTTACGTTTATTGATTTTCCGAATGTTTTTGTTCGTACGGAAGAAAATTTTATTTCGTTGATATTCAAAATAGGCACACTTAGTTATTATCTTAATATCATTTGAAACATAATCCATTACTCCGTAGGAAAGTTCCTCATTATAATCTTCACATTCTTCCGCAAGAGATATGTTATCGGATTGCTTATTATGATCATCATTAAAAATATCATAAACAAAATTTGTTAGTATTTTTAGTGCAACACAATCTTCATAATTATATTTGACCAGAACCTCTTTCAGATCAACATCATTTGTTTTTTCCCATTTTTTACGCCACACTATAGTTTGAATTCCTGTCAACTCTGCGTTTGACCAGGTATAACCAAGATATTTTCCTATATCCTTCAAACTATTGGAATAAGTAGGAAAATAGAGATTTGAATATATGATCGTAAGTATGTTAGTAGAGTTATTGAGGAGTAAATCTTTAACTCTTGTTGTTGGATTATATTTGAGCATTCGTTTGAAAATTCTTGATTCATATTTGCCAAAATAAAAAAGATGAGCATCATTTAATCCATCAAAAATCTTTAGACATTCCTGAAAAATTTATTTTTCTTCATCGGTATTATTAGCCCATAATGAGTATCTCGCCTCTCTTCCATTTTCTACTATCAAGATGCCTATAAGATAAACAAAGCTACCATGTAGATCCCCCTCCATATCAATAAAGATTTTTATCTTAACATTCGGCATGTTTACCTTATCATAAAGATAGGTTTTTTGTTCTCTGACCGCTAAAGCTTGTAATGGAAAATAATATGGATGCTTGTTTTTTTTTACCCGCCTGTTTCTCTTTCGTGGTCGAAATGTGTATGAAAGTTGTTTGACTGAAAATATTCCTTTGTTGTTATATCTCTTTATTTCTTTTTCATCCATCTTTGATAAAAGACCTAAACTATCCTGTTCTATTAGCTCTTTTTTACATGTTTCTTGGAATTCACAAATTTTACAGTGACTTTTTTGATAAAGAATCATCTGATATTTTCCCTCGGCTATTTCAGTTAATTCTTTCAGTATTTTTTTTGCTTCCGCTAAGAGAGGTTTAATTTTGAATTTTAAAATCTTCTGATCAGAGCCGTATACAATCTTACCAAATTCAAAGTCCATTCCAGATGATTGAGACAAGATAATACATTTAATGCATATCGATAATTTTTCAATTTTGGAGATCGTTTCGTTTGGAGTAACTACTACGAGAATCAGTAATTTTTTTGAAGATGAATTTCTATGTGAATCTATCTCTATCGCATCAAAACTGATTTGAAAAGCTTCGGTTTCTAAAGTTGGTTGAATAAGAACATTAACTTTTAATATTCGTAAGTTATCCCCAAATTTAAACCCATGGAGCAATTTGTCTTCGCCATGTTGTTTCAGGAGAGAATCGTAAAATTTTGTTTTCAACTCTGATAATTGTTCTTTTTGAAAAAGCTCATACTCTTTTTTAACACCTTGTTCATTATTGAGTTTGCGATAGGCCTTATATTTACAGTTCAGATAATTTTCTATAACTTCATCGCTAATCATAATTTTCCGCCTCTTTTTGAAAAATACATTCAAAAATATTTATCTTTACTTGATTATCTGGAAAAAAAATTGATGAAGTTAGAAGGTTGGAGTGCGGGAGAAATTCAGACAACTTTAATTACAATACATAGGAGATGTATATTTGAAACTATTCTAGGGATCTATCTTCTTTCTCCTCGGGGGTTTCAACCAGTCTCCGTGAAGGCTCTCTATTCGCTCCAATATAATCTGCTGCGAAAAACTGAGACAGGATATCAAATGCAGCAGCTTTCTTTACGACAAATAAGGGAAATTCTATGAAGAAACAGAAGTTCTGCCAGCTTCCCTTCCGTTTCAGATTTTATTCCTCAGACGGTGCAGCAGGAAAAGTGTTTGGCAGTTCTGTTGCTCTTGATGGTGACTCTTTTTTTCTGAGTTGGTTAACGTTTTTTCTTTTCTTCGAGTTGTTTAAGATTCCAGAGAATACTTGGATGCTTTGTAATATGCTGGTTTAAGAGATTGTGATGTTTTAGGAGAGTTGGTTCAAATCGGTGAAAATCAAAGAAGGCATCGATGAGGGTTTTGTATTTATCTTTGGAATTGTTGAGATGTTTAGTGATAAAAACTTGTGTTTTTTCTTTGATGTCTGCCGGTACATGTCTGTTTCGTGTCAGATTTTTTAACTGGTCATCGATCATGACATTCTTGATGATAGTATCTGGATTGCGATTGTAGAGACGTGGCTCTTTTCTCATGAGACTATCAATAACCATGGCGACGTCAAACAGAGTAGTATTGAGTTTCATCTTTGAGATAGTGTAGAGGTCAAAGAGATCTCTTGAGCTAGCAGTGTTTTCTTTCCCATATCTGTACAGGAAGGTGCAGAATTTATTTCCAAAGAGTTCTTCTCGCTGAGTTGTCTGAACTGAGAACTCATCACCAGTTTTCAGATGGGTGAACGGGAGAATGATGTCCTTAGATAATACCGGTATTCGCCGTAGGTACCCAATTTCGATTTTTAGGGAATCTTTTCCGCCATCCACAGTCTTGTACCCAACGTCGAATCGGGTTAATGGGTACGATGGTTGGATTGCGATATCATCGTTGTTATAATGAAGATCGTGTAATATTTTTTTGATTATGGTGTCAATTTCATTTCGTTTCTGTACCCAGTCGTTTTGTTGTTGATCGCGATAGTTAAAGTCGATGTCAATGCTGAGGCGTGGGATGTCTTTGAAATGGAGGAAGTTGAGTGCGGTGCCGCCGTACAGTGTGAGTCGTTTCTTTGTGTATTCGGTGGTGTAGAGTTTTTGGAGGATGTCGCTGATTCGATAGATTTTTTCTATGAGCCTTGGGTTAAATCCAGATGTATCGAACATCGTTATACGCCTCGTAAGAGTTCATTGAACTCGATCGGGGTGTACAGGTTCCAGGTTGTATTCAAGATGCTTTTGTGTCCTTTTTTGATATACATGGGAGAATTTCCGATGTGCTTTTCTAAAACATTGTGTAGTTCTTCGAGGATACCTTGATAATAAGGGTTTTTGGTAAAGAGTTCAAGGATGAAACCAGTTTTGCGAAATAAGATGTCTTTTTGTACGATGGTGAGAAGATTTTTGAGTTCTTGTGCGGTGACGCCAGATAATCCTTCGAGGCTTTTAAGGCATTCTTCCCAGCCGCCAGCGTAATCTGGTCTGTCGATGCAATCAAGGAATGTTTTGCTGGGTGATGAGAGTTGGATTTCTTGGTTTTTATGGAGACGTTTTTTTATACCAAGGTTTGGATGTGAGGTGAACACTGGTTGATACGCGATGTGTTTGAAGGTGAATGGTCTGAATTTTTTTTCATAGGGGACGACCGTGTAGATGGTATTGTAACTTGAGTAGGCGCAGCCATGTAGTTCTAATGCGGTATGATATCCGAGGTAGTAGGGGGATTGGAGTTTGGAGGCAATGAGATATGTATCTGGTTGAAATGAAGGATCGTTGATCATGGTTGGCTGTACTGCAATATAGAGTCCTCTTTGAGGATGGAGCAGTTTTCCTTGTTGGCAGAGTCTGTTGATATATTCTGTATAGATATATTTTGGAGAGATATGGCGTGTTTTCATGATTGTTGATGCGATGTCTTCGATGTCTTTGTATCGGACGACTTCTTTTTTTAGTAGTTCTTGGTAAAGGGTCTCGTATTTCGTCATAGTTTGACAAATATTCAACGATATACTGGTATTTAACCATTACTGTGTAGAAAAAGTGTCAAAGCTATATTGATGGTTTTTCAACGCTACTCTGGTTTTTTACCTGCATACGGTAGAATTTTCGTCAAGATAGTTTGTGAAAAACATTAAATAAAGAAGAAAAATAAATATAATCAGTTATAATATTTTACTGGTAAGTTCAATTTCCTTTTCCAACGAGAATCTTTAAAATTGAAAAAATCCCACAACAGATATAATACCATCAAATTTGTTAACATACATAAGTTGAAATCTCATTAAAATATCTAGTTATGGCTAAGGGAGAAAATAATGTGAAAAAGAAAGATAAGTTAAGAAAAAAACACTCATCGGAAAAAGTGAGTGAAATTGATTTTCCCCAATTCCCAATTGCTGACATGGTAAATTTTCTTGCTAGTTCTCATCTTAAGAGACACAGAGGAGAATCGGGACGCTGGAAAGTTAAATCAGTGACTGATCACGAATGGATATTTGTAGAACCACTGGAATTAGACTCAGTATACGATGCGTTTGATAGGGGCTGTGAGCTACTCGAAAAGGGCAAGGTGTCTGATGCTGAACAGTTACTTCGTGATGTGATTCGTAAAGTACCATTTCATATCGATGCGCTACATCACCTTGCAATTATCCTTGATACTAAGGGAAAGTCGGAGGAGGCACGACAACTTTGGATCAGAGGAATTGAGATTGGAAGGAGTGCGTTTCCTCGGAAGTTTATGTCTGGAGATCACTTGGAATGGGATTGGTTAGAGAACCGACCTTTTCTACGAGGTCTGCATGGTCTTGCAACAGCGACACTAACTGATGGTGATATCCTAAAGGCTACAGAGTTGTTTGAGGAGTTGCTTTCCTATAATCCAAATGACAACCAAGGGGTACGAGAAATTCTTATGGAGATTTATTTAGAGCAAAATGAACTAAAGAAGGCGTACGAACTTTGTAAAAGATATCCAAATGATTCTCTGGCTGGGCTATGGTATGGATATCCATTAGTGTTATTTAAACAAGGAAAACGAGAACAGGCATCTAAAAAGCTAATAAAAGTATTGAAAGAATCACCAAAGATTGCAAAAGAGCTACTGAAAAAATCCCATAAAAAACCAAAGAGTGATATGCCCGGATATATCTCAGTCGGTGGGTGGGATGAAGCATACGACTATTGGGAACGATTTGGTCGGTTCTGGGATAAGGAAAAGTTAGATTGGATGAGGGAAATAAAGAATAATTGTGAAGATTAAACAATTTGAAATTCATAAAATAATAGATTGAGTTTATGAGTTAGAAGTAATAAACGATGATGTAATCTTCAATATTATATTCCTCCGTTTTCATATCCTTTAGCGTTATCAAATTTGTTAACAAATACGAGTCCGAATCTCCCTCTCCGCTTCAGTTATATTGGAAGAGTAAAGATCAAACTCTCGAGTAAGAATGAGATTTAACCATAAATCCTACTGTCAATGATTAGCACGAAAGTTAGGTTAGATTTATATACCGGGAAAAACATGCTATCCTGTAACATGATTTTATCTATTTTTATGGGGTGGGAACTGAACAATTAACACTGATGTCCGCCCCCGACATATCCTCCTCAATTATTTTATCATTAAATTCGAGTTCCCTTCCCAACAGGCGCTCCTAAAATAAATACTTTTATTTTCATGAAGAAGATTACATTATAATACGACACAATTTTGACCGTTTTTCTCCTGCGGAGATATCACTCTAGATCTATACCCCCTCCTGCGACTCTTATGAACAATGAACACTGTTATTTCAAAAATAGGCGGAGCAGACTCACCTCAGGGGGAAAATAAGAATAAAGATACCCTCTTAATTTTCCACCCTCGGAGATACCAATCATTGGTTCTGGAGGAAAAAAACGCATTCGTACCAAAACTGTCTTTCCCTCAAATAAACAGCAAGACTAAAGTATGATGTTCCGATACCTGGCTAATTAAATAGAGAGTGTGGTATTTATTGTCCCATTAAAGAACTCAAAAAATGGGTACAACAATAAAAAACTCCAGATTAATGGCAATCAAAAACAGAATATCATCGATGTAGATTATGCGACCTCCCCGATAGAAGTTCTTTTTGAAAAACTTCATACCTCACCCAACGGATTATCTGACGAAGAAGTACAAAAACGTCTTGAGGAATACGGTTATAATGAACCTGCGAAGAAAAAGAAACGCACGGCGCTTGTTCAACTTCTTTCAAAGTTTACCAATCCCTTAGTGATTGTTCTGTTAATCATCGCGGCTTTTTCTCTCTACTTCCAACAACCATTCAATGCTCTCTTAGTCGTTCTCATGGCGATTATCAGTGTTTTTCTCTCCTTTTTCCAAGAATACCGTGCGGGAAAAGAAGCAGAAAAATTAAGTGAAATGGTTCGCGCAACTGCTACCGTAATTCGAAATGGGAAATCACGAGAAGTAAAAATCCGGGAGATCGTCCCAGGAGACATTGTTGATTTATTCGCTGGTGATATGATCCCGGCAGATCTTCGAATTATCTCCTGCAAAGATTTGTTCATCAATCAAGCGTCGTTAACCGGTGAGTCTTTTCCTGCAGAAAAAATTCCAGGACCGATACAGTCGAAAGGAGCCTCGCCCTCAGAAGCAACCGATATCGCGTTTATGGGAACCAGTGTTGTCAGTGGAACCGCTTTAGGAGTGGTCATTAAAACCGGGCTTTCAACACAATTCGGTGAGGTGTCACGAAAACTCGCGACAATACACATGGAAACCAGTTTCGATAAAGGAATTCGATCATTCACATGGCTAATGATCCGATTTATGCTCATTTTAGTGATTGTTATCTTTGCCATTAACGCGGCTTTAAAAGGTGATTTAATCCAAGCATTGATGTTCTCGTTAGCAGTCGCGGTCGGTCTCACCCCTGAGATGCTCCCAATGCTTGTGGCCATCAATCTTTCAAAAGGCGCAATCACGATGGCAAAAAAACAGGTGATCGTAAAACGTCTCAACTCGATTCAGAATTTCGGCGCGATGGATGTCCTCTGTACCGATAAAACAGGGACGCTTACCTTGGATAAAATTGTCTTGGAACGACACTGCGATGTCACCGGGAAAGAAGACGAAGACGTCCTCAGACTCGCTTATATCAATAGTTTTTATCAAACTGGATTAAAGAATTTATTAGATAGAGCTGTTCTTAAACATGAAAAATTACTCGTGAATCAGTATACGAAAATCGATGAAATACCATTTGATTTCTCCCGGAAAATCATGTCGGTCGTCGTAACGATGAATGGTACCCATCGAATCATCTCAAAGGGAGCACCTGAAGAGATATTCACCCGATGTTCACAATATGAGATAAATGGTACTATTCAGGAAATGAATGAGACTGTTCTTAATGAGCTTAAAGGTGAATATGATAGTCTCAGTCTTCAGGGATTCCGTGTCCTCGCAATCGCATACAGGGATATTGTGGATAAAAAAGAGGTGTACTCACGAGATGATGAACATAATTTAATCTTGAAAGGATACGCAGCGTTTCTAGATCCACCAAAACCCACAGTAAAAAAAACCATTGAAGTGGTGAAGAAACTAGGTATTGAACTCAAGGTGTTAACAGGTGATAACGAGTACGTCACGAAGAATATCTGCAGTCAGGTCGGTCTGGATATTAAAGATGTGTACACCGGTGACATGATTAATAAGTTAAACGATGAAGAACTCAAGGAAGTCGTCGAAACAACCACGGTGTTTGTTCGACTGTCTCCGTTACAGAAGGAACGAATCATCCATGCGCTGCACAAAAATAATCATATCGTCGGATACCTGGGTGATGGGATCAATGATGCTCCTGCACTCAAAGCAGCGGATGTCGGGATCTCTGTTGATAACGCGGTGGATATCGCCAAAGAATCCGCTGATATCATCCTTCAGAAGAAGAGTCTCTTGGTCCTTGGTGATGGGGTGGTTGAGGGCAGAAAAACGTTTGGAAACATCGTGAAATACATCAAGATGGGATCCAGTTCCAATTTAGGGAACATGATCAGTATGACGGGAGCAAGCATCTTTTTACCGTTTCTCCCTATGATGCCTATCCAGATACTGATGAATAATTTTCTCTATGATATGTCACAAACAAGTATCCCCACTGATTCGGTTGATAAGGAATATCTCGAACGACCACGACCATGGCATATCCACTCCATTAAACGTTTTATGATTCTTATCGGACCGGTGAGTTCGATATTTGACTTTGTCACCTTTGGAGTCCTCTGGTTTGTATTTCATGCACAGCAGCCATTATTCACCACTGGCTGGTTTTTAGAATCACTCTGCACACAAACATTAGTGATCCATGTTATTCGTACAGGGAAGATTCCATTTATCGAAAGTCGGCCGAGTAAGTTTTTGATTCTCACTTCGATTTTGATCATCACGGTGGGAATTATTCTACCGTTTTCTCCTCTTGCAGGAGTATTAAATTTTGTTACCCCTCCACCACTCTATTTCCTCGCACTTTTTGTGATTGTTCTCGTGTATCTCTTCACCGTTCAACTTGTGAAGAGCCTGGTTGTGAAGAAGTACGGTTATGATTAGAAGACATACTGATACTTTCTCAAAATTTATTGCTGCATAATGAAGCAGTGTATGAAATGTTAAAGCACGCTTCTTTTTTTTTCAGTGTTCCATGCCCAATTCTTAAAGCTTTCCAATTCGTTTATTATGTTATCTGGAATCTATTGACATGAAATAACTGAGTACTGTTCGATCTGTAAATCGGAGCTTGAACCCGGTGAATCTGGCATTTGTAAGAATTATCAGGCATCTCTAGTGAGTAACACAGATATTCCACCGTAGATACTGGTCAGCCATCTGAAGATTATGTCTCTCTGCAAGATAGATTTTCATATGCATTGAAAGAATAAAAATCATCATCTTCAGAAGAGAGCTTCAGACCACTGACCTCGTTTCTATCAACAATATTTATAAATACAGGATGGCCATAATAAATATCGGGGATAAAAAATATGAAGAAAGTTTTACTACTATGGTCTGTAACAATTTTTATATGCAGCATGGTTGGAGCGAGTGGTCTACCTTCAATAGTCGCAACAGACGGTCAACAAAACCAAATAAAAATCGAAATTGGAGATGGGCTACATACCGGAAAAGTTACAAGTGCACCGTACACCGGCCGCCTCCGTGTTTATATTGTTGAACCCGTCTCTCGATGGAAAAATTATAATGGAGAGCCATACCATTTTGGATTTCTAGGATTTGCATTCAATGAAAATATCTCGATTGACTCACAAGCTACCCTTCAAAAATCGATCACCTGGGACGGACCTGTAACCGAAGCAAATGTCATGGTTATCGCTGTCGTATCCAATTCAGAACCACATCAGGAGTACGCTTATCCTCCCTCTAGTAAACCCTTCCGGGCGTACAACACTGATGCTACTGCAGCTGCAACACCCGGACACACTGGTTACAATACTGTGACTCCGACTTTCACGCACACCGTTTTTGTTGAAGAGGGAACCGCAACTTGGTGCCCCTACTGCCCAGCTATGGCAGATACACTATACGCCATCTACAAGACAGGTGATTATCCCTGGTACTTCGTCGCATTGGTTAATGATATGAATTCACAGGCAGCAAGTCGACTGCGGAGTGAATATAACATCTACGGTTTTCCATCAGCATTTTTTGATGGTGGGGATCAGGTACTTGTAGGCGGCTACGATGCTCAAAGTTACTACCGTACGCGAATACAAGCTTGTGGAACACGTGATGTTTCTACCCTTAATCTATCGGTATCAGTCACATATATCGGACACGGGGATCTTCAAATCGGAGTAAACATCACCAACACTAATAATTCACCACCAGCTACACCGCAAACACCCTCTGGTGAGACGAACGGCAACGTAGGTATCGAATACACGTATACCACCACCACCACTGATCCCAATAATGATGACGTGCGGTATTGGTTCGATTGGGACGATGGGACCAATAGCGGGTGGATTGGACCGTATCCTTCTGGTACTATCGCAAATGCAACTCATACGTGGACAACGAAGGGCACGTATAATATTAAAGTAAAAGCGGTCGATCCCTCGAATAGCGAGAGCAACTGGTCAGATCCCATGCCTATAACAATGCCGTACTCGTATACACCGATACTACAGTTCTTGGAGTTGTTATTCCAGCGACTCCCACAAGCATTCCCGATACTAAGACAACTGCTAGGATATTAGAAAATCCCTCTTTTTTTCCTCTTTTTTTAATTGATGGTTATATGGAGAGAATTCAAAAAACAGGATTTTACTTCTCTAAGAGAGATTTTAATGAAAGAAGAAAATTGCATGTTTCGTAGAAAATATTACTATATCTAGCACTTTTCCATTTTTTACTATAAAAATGGCACATTTGCCTTATGTGGTTTTCGGGTATAGGATACTATGCTAGTTTCAAGGAAAATATTAGCAGTATTAGCAATAAAAAAAGAGGATCATTATATTATTGGCATTTTGAGAATTTTGAAGAAAAAACCAAGCCTGTATCTTTTGGACAGGAGAGATTTAATATTAATATTTGTTACAAATCCAATGCTTATTTTAATATCTTATAAAAAATATTTTTAGAAAAGTTTAAGAAGAACCAAGGGTATATTATAAGAATGGAGAACCTGGAAAAATGAAAATAAAAATAATTGGTATTTTCATTTGTATACTGTTGATTTCTAGTTCAACCACCCTTGCATTAACACCATTCAGCAGAGATGAACAACAAATGAACCATCAGTTTTTTGATACAACACCAGTTCCGTTGCCAATATCCAATGTATGGATGAAAACCTTCGGAGGAACACAAAATGATCGGGGTAGGTCTGTTCAGCAGACGACCGATGGTGGGTACATCATCACAGGATCTAGTAGTTCATTTGGTGCTGGCGAAGGTGATGTCTGGCTCCTTAAAACCGATAGCAGTGGAAATAAAATATGGGATAAGACCTTCGGGGGAACAGGTGATGATGGAGGTTGGTCTGTTCAGCAGACCACTGATGGCGGGTACATTATCGTAGGCGAGACCTATTCATTTGGTGCTGGTAATGTTGATGTGTGGTTGATTAAGACTGATGGCAATGGGAATAAGGTATGGGATAAGACCTTCGGAGGAACAGGTTATGATTGGGGTTGGTCTGTTCAGCAGACCACTGATGGCGGGTACATTATCGTAGGCGAGACCTATTCATTTGGTGCTGGTAATGTTGATGTGTGGTTGATTAAGACTGATGGCAATGGGAATAAGGTATGGGATCGGACCTTCGGAGGAACAGGTGATGATGGAGGTTGGTCTGTTCAGCAGACCACTGATGGCGGATACATTATCGTAGGAGAGACATGGTCATTTGGTGCTGGTAGTGTTGATGTGTGGTTGATTAAGACTGATGGCAATGGGAATAAGGTATGGGATCGGACCTTCGGGGGAGCAGATATGGAGTGGTGTCTGTCGGTTCAGCAGACCACTGATGGCGGATACATCATCGCAGGAGGAACATGGTCATTTGGTGCTGGTAGTGCTGATGTGTGGTTGATTAAAACTGATGGCAATGGGAATAAAGTGTGGGATCGAACCTTCGGAGGAACAGGTTATGATTGGGGTTGGTCTGTTCAGCAGACCACTGATGGCGGGTACATCATCGCAGGATACACATATTCATTTGGTGCTGGTAGTGCTGATGTTTGGTTGATTAAGACTGATGGCAATGGGAATAAGGTATGGGATCGGACTTTCGGAGGAACAGGTGATGATGGGAGTTCTTCTATTCAACAGACCACTGATGGCGGGTACATCATCGCAGGAGATACAAATTCATCTGGGGCGGGTGGCTATGATGTCTTATTGATTAAAACCGATGCAAATGGTAAAAGCAATTACCAAAACAGTCCAATTAATCAAAAAATCAAAAGTAGTCTCAGCGTACAAAAAATTATTCAATTACTTAAAAACCTTATAACGTGTCATCAAAGGTGAAATATCAAAGGATAAACAAATAAAAACTCCTAACTAAACCAATTTCTCTTTTTTCTTTTTTTATATCGATGAGCATAAACCATAATGTACAGATAGTAACGTTGAAATGAAATCAGTGTAAAAAACAAATTATCTGGTTGACTTTACATACCTCAATAGTGCAAGTTGATATAGAAATAGAACCAGTGTAAACACCAATTAAAATAAATCACACGAATCAATAATGGCAATGTTACCGGAAAATTATAAATATAGATTATTATATTATTATTAATTCAAAAGAGACTTGATATTTGTATTCCTTTAAAATATCATATGTAAAAATAGAGAAGGAGATAGTAAAATGAAGATTAAACCAGTTGTTGTTATGATTTGTATAATATTAAGTTCTATTCTAGTGATATTTTCACCGCAATCAACGAGTATTTCAATAAAACATTTTTTAAGCGAGGTAATGGACCAAAGACAAGAAAGGGACGATGGGTCTATGCCTATTCAATATATGGAATGGCAGGAATTTACTCCAGTTGCGAAAAAAATTTTACGTGTCGAAGTAAAAATTAAATCAACAGTTGGGGAAACTACCTTAATACGATTGAGTATCGAACAACCTCTAGGAACTGTTCTTAGTTCTAAAGAATTACCATCAAGTGAGATTCCAAATACACCTGATTGGGTTTCTTTTGACATACCAGATATTAAGCTAAATCCAGGAAAAATATATTATATCGTATTATCTACTTCACCTAATTCATACTACTCTTGGTGTGGTGCTTCAAATAATCCTTATACCAATGGGGTTTCTAGTAGAGGATCCGACTGGGACTGGTGTTTTAGAACATATGTTGATAAAAGTATATCAAAATTCTTAACACCCATAAGCGAGAAATCCCCCCACTTTAGTTTGCGGGATGAACCGCGTATTCTTTTTTTCGAGACTTACATATTTACTCTTGGACAGGCGCGCTCGCCTACAGCGGGCCTATGAAAATCTATCCAGGAGCAAACAAATTATGGAACTAGTTAAGCGGTAGCAATAGTATATAGGCCAGAATCTCTACTACCTTGAATGGTGTCCCAAATACCGATACAATATATTGAGGGGAAAGGGAAAATAAAAAGCTGTGCGAGGACATTTTACACAAAGTCGCCACGCGGCACAACATAGGTATGATCGAGCTGAGTATGATGCCGGATCATATCCATACGGTCCGTACACCTTCTACCAACGGTGGTGAGTGCCTCTCAGGCATTGCATTTTCTGAAGGGCGCCTCCTCCTATGAACTATTCAGACAACAACCGATGTTTCGATATCGGTACTCACGCGGGAGCTTCTGGAGTCCTGGAAAATTCTATCGTAGCATAGGAGACACTGACATAAAAACTGTGTTGGAGTACGTCAGAAATCAACGACTGCAACAATCCTCCCTCGATGATAATCCGAATCCGGGACTACCAGGAGCATGAAGCCCCCCCCGTTCAGGGCGGGGAGTATGTCACGTATTAGCATAAAATCTGATTTAAAACCGTGTCAATGCTTCTCCGATACATGAGTTTCTAAGGATATGTTTTTAAAGAAGAACATTCTTATATAATTGTACAAAGGGGGAAAGACATGGATAAGAAACCTTTGATTAGGAAATGTTTGACAGTTGGAATCATTCTTTTATTTATCAGTGTCGCTATCGTACCCAGCATCAACTTCACTGTTGTCAAAGCATCCAATGACAACGACCTTGTAGAAGTGACCACGCAAGCCTGTGGTATCAAAGGATATGGCAATACAACGGTGAAACTCACCAGACAACAATACCAGAACCTGGAACAATATCTGGTTGATTTCAGGTCACGATTGAATCAGACAATAACGAGAGAGGAAGCTGTGTCTATTTTCAAGAATACTGTCGCTGAGTTGAATAAGTATGGCCTGTTGCCAAAGGGGTTGAGTGTTGAGCAAGCTGAAAAGTTGGTTATTACTGGATATTTGAATGAAAAAGAAATAAATCTTTTTCAAAATATCTCTCAGAGAAATCGATGGATTTCTTCTAAGGATTCAAACAATTTCTGCTTGGTCGCAGGAGTTACAAATCAAACAGTATTTACTGGGATTTTATTTACGACTTTTGAATCAACAGCGTCAATCATAGGTCTATTGTGGGCATTATTTGCGTATTTTGGATTATATTTGTTAGAAATTATTATTAGTTCATTAGCTGCCTTGTTTTACTTACCAGCGTGTCTTATCCTATTTCTCTCCGCAATCCTGGGTTCTCTATTACCGATAGGAGGAGTCGCGATGTTTGGAAAACGAGTTACTTCTGGAGAAGGCCCTAATTTTTATTATCCCTCTGAAGGATGGATCTGGACAATAGGGCTGAATGGAGTTAAAAAATGGAATGGCTCATTCTTTGGGGGCATTTCTTTCTTTAACTTTGTAAGTATAGCTTCAGTTGTGAAATATTACTATGGTGCTGTAGGATTTACTGGTTTGACTGTGAAACCTGTCTTAAATGGAGAAACTATTTTTTTAGGAACTGCTTTGCGAGTTGCTCTTGATACTGAACCTCCTAACCTCTAATTGCTATTAGTACAGGCCTCCTAGAATAACCAGAAAATCGGCGTGAGCAGGGGCAATTATGAAATGGTAGATCATCAAGTTGTTTTTGTTTCGCACAAAAAACATTGAGTCTGAAAACCGTGTTAACGCTTCTGTTCTGAATTTTTATCTTTTCCAAACATTTAAATGATACTACAGGATAACAATTATCACCTGTTTTGAACAGGGGAGGAATAAAATTATGAACAAGAAAATAATTGGTATATTTGTTTGTACGCTGTTGATTGCCAATATGTATGAGGTATTCGGAATTTCCGAAGAAAAGGTAAATACAATTGAAAAAACGGGATCTTTTACTGAACCGCATTCACATAATTTTTTAAAACTAAGACAACTTTTTAACAACATATTTTCTACAGCTCCGATAGATTGGCCTGATCAAAAACAAAAGGATAATAACCATTGGATATGGCACGTAAATGCTTATTGGAGTGTTGCACAATCATTTACACCAACAAAAGACACGCTTTCAAAAGTAACGTTATATATCTATAAAAAAGGAGAACTTAACTGGCCAATAAATGTTGCTATAAGGGAAGATCTTAATGGAAATGATTTAACAAGCACATCTGTTCAATATGAATTTGGTGATAAAAACTACTCCTGGATCTCTTTTGATTTCCCAGATATCGACATAACACCTGGGAAAAAATATTATATAATCGCTCAAGCTGATAAAGGCAATTCAACTAATACTTATGGATGGTTCTATGCAAATGACAGTAATATATACCCAAATGGTGAAACTTATGGGGCAGCACATGGTATAAATAATTGGACATTACGACCTGGAGATTGCTGCTTTGTTACATATTCGTCTAAAACAACAAATTTAGAAGAATTATCTACTCAGTTTCCATTATTTCAGTTGATTATCCACAAACTAAATCTCTAAATATTAACCTATTCCCACTTTTTTCTTTTTTTTATTCTGTTAAGTATTCGCACAAAACATGAGTTACCTGGAAGGGAGTATGTTTTTAATAAGAAAAACGAGTCGTATACAATCGACTTCTCTTGTAATAGTAACTAAGTATTATTACAACTGTTACGGAAAATCATAGAAAGTTTTATTAATTTGGTTACAAATGTTACCAAAAAGTATAGAAAATTATTAATATAGATAGGAGTTTAGTTTAATTTGAGAAAAGGAGGAAGGGTAACGTTCTTCATATATCCCCTAAGATTTTTCCCTTTCCTCCCAAATTATAAAACCTCATTACTATAGTACTGATTTGCACAAAAACATGTGTTAAATTTTTAGATATATAGGTTTTTAATGAAGGAACCACAGGAGTATAGGAACGTTGAAATGAAATCAGTCTCGTGATCTTTTCTTCCCAATTTCGTAGATATTCTCATCGAAAATATTTAAATATATATTACTCATATATATTTATTAACAGAAGGAAAAAATATGAAAAAAACAATGCTATGTTTAATAATAATTGCAGTAGCAAGCACATGTTTTGTAACAAACGCAATGGCAGCACCAAAAATAACAGGGGTACAAGGAGGATATGGTGTTACTGCAACTGTCGTGGATGCGGATGGTCTTCATTGGCAGATCAACATAAAAGGAGCGCAGATCATTCAAGGTACGAAAACAGAGGGAGATATCTCAGGCAATAGCGCAACGATTCGAACACCCATCTTACCACCAGCACTCGGAATCGGAAACATTAACATAAAGGTAGCAATCTATTGGATTATAATCCCTGTTGCTATACAGGAACGAACTGCCTTTATGCTAGGACCATTTGTTCTATTTGTCCAATAATAAGATCCCAACCTCAAATCCGAAACGTTCCAAATCCCGGAACGCCTGGATGCAAGTGTCGATATGGGATTGTTTCCCGAAACAGTTATATCGTTTTTTAGTAGTGAACATCATGGTCACCCAGTTATTACGGATGTCATCCATAATTTTTTTAGGGACTACGCCATTTACATTTTCCATACAGATTTTTTTCTCCTGAAGCATCCGTAGGGGCAGATGAAAACCTGCTGTACGCAACAAAAAAAGATTTTAATCGGAGAAAAAAGAGATGCATTTTTCCATCAGCGGGTCTTCCGCTCAGCTCCAGACCGCGCAGTATTCTCAGTCGCTATTATAAAACTAGTTGATGGTGGGTTTCTGGTGTGTTTTGATGATGTTCTCATGAAGGATGATTGAAGACGAGGAGCGTGATTGGTAGAAAGAAATTCAGGCGGATGGAATAGAACGTGACCGTGTTACTTTGAGAAGAGTTGTATGAATTTCTGCACAAATTCAGATGCTACCGTTCTTGAGAACTGTGTGTTTCGTGAGGTTGCGAGTGATACATCGATGATCGCGGAATCGCTTGGATTGTCTTTGTTGACGATTTTGATTTGCCCGCTGAATTTCTTATTTCTTTCTGACGGTGCTTTCATCGATATTGTCACGATATTTTGACCACCGGGTTTCAGATTATCACCAGTTGATGGTGAAAAAGTCCAGTTGCCCCACTCTGGATATTCAGTGATTTGCCAATCAAGACAAGACAGTGGCTCACCGATATTTGTGATGGTGAAATTATCTGCAACGGTAGAGCCTGCTTTTACATTTGTCCACGTGATATTACCCTCGGCATCGAGATCAGGAGTCGTCGGAGTCCATGGATTTGCCAATCCTTTGATGCAGAAGTTTGCGGTTTCATTGATACTTGTTAAATCTTTCCAGGTATTATTTTGAAGATAATAGCTTTCACCGGGACTTGCTGTTGACTCGACAGTAACAGAGGTACCTGATTTCGTCAGTAAGAGAACCGGGACCTCAGATGTCCTATCAAATGCTTGGCCACCATCTGATACTTGTAAGTAGATATAGAAATCATCCCCTGTTGTAACTCCGACGGGTTTATCTAAATCAATGGTATGAAATCCTTCGTGTGGAATCAACCCAGTTTTTTCTGATAGCTCGTCTTCGAGAGTTCCATTGGTAAATCGATCATAAATAATCACGGTATAGGTAACAGCATCTACAGTAGTATAAAAACTCACGGACTGTAGCAGATGATTCTCTGTTGCAACAAATGCGTTGAACGCGGTGCTGCTATCTGTTTTTGTGTCTCGCCATCCATGATAATCATGATAATAGATTTTTTCATAGCGAAGTGGTTCGACATTTTGAAATGAAACCGCACCCATCTCAGGATTCTGACAACAATGTTTATCATAGTAGGAGATCCAGAAGTACCCGCCTTCTCCCCACCCAGCTCCCCAGCTGTTTTTCACTAGCCATGCGCCAAGTTTTGGGGCTTGTGTGACTTTGTTGTCATCCCAACCGATAATTGCGACGGCATGGTTGGGATCTTCTGGATCATTTGGCGGCTGATAATGAATATAATTGTGCATGAATGTATCGGAATAACAAAACGCAGTACCAATAGCCCCATACTGCATTATTGCGCTTTTAATCGTATCGATATTCTCCAAATTGGGGCCTGCGACGTACCATTCGATATCCCGTGGGTAGTAATAATGATAACTTGTTTTATATCGAGCAGGGGGATTATCGAATGATTGTCCATCTTTATCTCGTACCGCACCTTCTCCGCGCGTTAGATACGCAGAAGCGACACGATAATCACCGCCTTCATGGACGGTGAGTCCTCCACCAGTCGGAGGGGTTGTATCATCGTTGTTATGTTCATTAAACCCATTCCACCAGTCAAGATGGTACTCTGCTAAATCAGGAGGCCCTATTTCTCCCGCTTGCTTCCACTTTTTCGTCATTAACAGATTGCTTTCCATCGCAGCCATAGTCCCATGGGTCCAACAGGTCCCACCAGATTGACTCTTAACCGGGGAGACATAGTTGCTTCCATTCACATCACGAAGATCAAAAGAACTTGGGATATTCATTCCCAGTGGTGCAATTTCTTGAGATTGCATCCAAGAACTCGTCCCAGTTGTTGATGGTATGACAAGTATAAACGCGATTACGAAAACTAGTAGAAAAATTCTTCCAACATGTTGTTTCTTCATATTTTATATCCCCCTAAAGTAATTTTAACCAATAACTATACTATTATAATATATATAAGGTTTTTGAGGAAAAAATATATTATTTAAAAAAAATAGAGGGTGAGAGAGATAGACGCTCTCGTTTTTAGTTCTTGTGTGTGTCGCTGTGCTCTTCTTTAGAAGAACTTGAAGTATTTCAAGATCATTTCTGTTTCGGTGGTGTTCTGCGCGAAGTCTTTTGCAACAGCTTTAAGAGTCGCTGCACCCGTGTGTTTCGAGCTGATGTAGGACTGTATGGTGCGGTGGCGTCAATTAGCAAGAACGTTACTATCGAGATAGGAGCTGACGCGGTAGACGCCTGAATCTTAGGGTATGCCAAGTCGATGCTCATACGAAGGAAAACTCATCAACAGGTATTTGACATGCATGCTGTGAACACCGGTTATCTCTCATAGCATCTCATAGTGCATATCTCCTGCTTTTTCTCGAAAGAGGATGTCATATAAAACTGAAGCAACCATCAACGATACATCCATGCATATCGTTCAAACAAGAACGATAAGAGACGCATGACACATGACTCCGGGGAGGATTGATGATGATATGGCATGGTAACAACAAATGGCTCTGACCATGCGCTCTCTGCCCCCATCGTATCTTTTGCCATCACTCGGATAGCATACTGTCCTTTTTCCTGCCAATCATGTTCCGTCTGACAGGTGGCATTAGACGGATATGGTCCCATCCATTCGCTCAAGGTTCCATCTCCCCAATCCCATCGGTAATACACATCATCAGCATTTGGATCCTCTGTGCTGGTGGTAAACGCATACGACTGACCAGCTTTTCCCTTTGATTCCCCCATTGGACGTGAAGGGATCAGAGGTTCCTCATTGCGAACAATCACTGTGATGGATGCAGATGCATAGTCGATACTATCTCTGTTATCAATGACTTTCACCGCTATTACATAACTTCCAACCGCATCCCACGATACATGAATCGTTTCACCCACAGCATCATCATACAAACCATCATTGTCACTATCCCAATACTGTTTATACGGAGGTTTGCCACCCTGAATAGCAACACCAATTTCGTATACGTCATGGATGTAATATGGAGGTGAAGTCATGATACTAATATCCAAGAGGTTATAAATCCTCACTGAGGTGTATTGCATGGTTGTGTTCCCCGCACCATCAGTCACCTGCGCCTTCACAGAGTAATTCCCTGCTTTTACATAGACATGATCAGCATAGCGGACCGTAGATGTACTCCTATCCCCAAAATCCCAGAGGACATGATATGGTAACATCCCGCCTTGAATATCCAAATAAAAATGAACAGGTTGACCGACCGTTCCTTCATACGGACCTCCTGGACAAATCCATAATGGATTATCCGCCATAGCCAAGGGGGAAAAGAGCATGAACGAGACACTCACCAGAGAGAAAAACACATTCATCATCTGCTTTTTCTTCATATGGGTGAAAGGGAACTGTTTCATAATTTCTCACCTGTGTATATATACCTAGTATTTCAATGATATAAATAATTTTCGTTCAATAATAGGATCATCCTGTGTACCCAATCGGAATGAAGCTCAGATGGCACATAACATCATGGTGATGTGTGAACATACTCTCTATCTCTTGTGTACTTCGTATCAGTGTAGGATGTCATGCTATCTAGGAAGATAGAGAAAAGACCAACAGGATGACAGTGTGGCATGATGGCGAGGTGATAAAAACATCTATGGTTATTTCCGATGTCGATACATCACATATATCAGAAGACCGACCATGAAGAGAGCAAGAGAAAATCCTGGTGTCTTCTTTCCTTGATTATTAATGTTATTTTTTACGGTAAATGATAACGAAAGTGAATGCATCTGGCCATTTTCTGTGACGGCAGTCACCTTCATCAGATGAGCACCCTCTGCGTAGTGGGACGTATTCACCATCTTTTGCCAATGCGTTGTTCCTTCCGCTATTTGTTCTGTCTCATTATCAATTTGAATTTTTACTTCAAGCACTTTTTCTTGGCCAGCGGTGGCCGTTCCTTCTACAAGAATCGACCCGTTGACAACAGTATTATTTGCTAACGATATCACTTTCAGAGTCAATGCAGATGTCTCCTCAAACGTAATCGGATTGATCCTTGGATACGCATCTTTGCTCACTAAGGGAATAAAGACCGAAGTATCGCCAATACCATCTCCATTGCTATCGGTGCCTTTGTAATCATCCCAATAATTGCCAACAGTCCCATTATCCCATGAATTATTACATGCATCATAGGCATGTTGTATTTTACTTCTAATAAAATTATTTGAAAAAATCATATTATTCACTGAACGATTCTGTGATTGAAAAATCACCACACCTCGGGAATTATTCGAAAATATAGAGTAAGAAATCATATTCCAAGATGAAGAGGAAATAACCAACCCGATTCCCAATGAACCAGTGATCTTGCATCGTGAAAGAATGTTATTATCACATTGGGAAAGAGTAATTCCATTGATCTGAGAACCAGTAACATTGACATCATCAAGGACATCATTGGAACACTTGATGAGTTGAATCCCTGAAAGCACATCAGAGATCGTGCAATTAGTGATGGATGCATGGGAAGTGCCTTCTATATGCATGCCATACTGACAATTAGTAATCCTGCACTCTGAAAACGAGATATTCTTCCCTACCATAAAGCATCCAGCATTCAGTGAAGATTGATTAGAAATGTTCTCCGTACTATTTTCAAGGGTGAATCCGGACATTTGGACATTATCCGCAAGGATCTTCGTCACATTGCTAACACCCATACCATCGATGATTGTATTTGAGCTACCGGCACCAATCAATGAAATCGCTTTATCAATGACTATATTCTCATGATAGAGACCAGGTGACACCGTGATAGTATCCCCAGGGTTTGCAGCAATGATAGCTTTTTGAATTGAATAATAATCAGCGTTCCCTTTGATATTCACAGTCAGCGTCTGACTCTCGGAACTGGCATATGACACAAAAAAAGATAATACCAATAGATGCATCATCCCGATAAGTACTATTTTTGTCCATATATGAGAATCATGGTGTTTAGATTTCATAAAACTGCGTATTTCATGCTTTCTCTTAAATCTTTTGGCATCAACCTGAAGCAAAACATGAGGAACCATTACCATCATTAACAGAAAAAAGGGAACAATGAGGAATGAGATGCACACTCTACTAGTACTCTTGCATATAATTCAAGCATGAGTTGCGCATCTTTAGAGGAAGAGATATCGAACAAACCATGGAACATACCGAACAAGGGTTGGGGGGATGTCCCATTGCTTCAAATGATGCGACATGACTAGAGGGTAGTGTGTCCAGTTACTCTCCATACCGTACTCATCAATGGCTCTTCCTATAATGGTATAGTTCCCCTGTTGCTCCCATGTATGATGAATAAAGGGGACATCTCCAGAGTAAAAAGGACCAATCGTTGTATTATGAGAACCATCACCCCATTGAATCTCATAAAAGATCCTATCTCCCTCTTCATCGAAAGAGCTGATGGTAAAAGTCTGTTCTTTTTTGATTCTACCTTCCTGAGGACCATGAATCATCGGAGCTGAGGGAGGGTGATTCATAGAAATATTGATCGTAAACAGCCCGGTTCCACCATTGGAATCTATAAGAATATACTCTATAGGATGTATATCAAGAATTGCTGATGCATCAATGTCAATGGACACATTGACTGGGACATCCATAGTGGAGCCTGAAGATGGAACCACAGAAATCCATGACGTAGAGGGAGTCAATTGCCAGTTCATGATACCTTTCCCATCATTCCAGAGGGAAAATGATGTATGGTAGGTCGTATTAGCTTGCACATGGTGAAAGGAAGCTGATGCTGGGAAAAAGGCTAATTGTGTCTCTGTGACGATAAAAGATGTGTAAAAAATATAATCTCCTTCAGAGTGAATGATAATGTTTCCCTCATAAGAACCCGGGAGGAGTCCTGTGGTATTGAGCGTAACAGAAATCACATCATGTTCCCCCGATGAGCTCCCCGATGAGGGAGACACAGAAATCCATGATTTTACAACATCAAGATACCAGGGCATATCGCCTGTCCCATTATTCCAAATCTCAAACGTTGTCTCATAGAGAGATCCTTCTTGAACATAGCCAAAATCATGCGATTTTGGGGCCCATCGAAGCGCAGGATTCAGAGATGATGCAGACTCGATCTGGTGTTCATCAAACGGATGTACCACTGGAATGAAGACCATGAAAAGAGTAAAAAAAAGAAAGGGGTGCAGTGATGAAAGACGTCGAAATTGAAACCTCTTCCATTTCAAGAACCAAGGAAAAAATACCATCAGCTAATATTTATAAAATATGAATATATAAATTTTTTCATTCAAACGAGTCACCATAGAGCAACTTTCTCAACAATCATCGTATCTGAAATAAAAGATACGAGCACATCTCTTCAGGATTTATGAGTGATACGTGCTCGTATTCCAACATTTAAGATACATATGTGAGTGATTAAAAATTATTTTAGTAAGATGTCAAAAAAATTTGATGAAGTAAGGATTGATAAATGTGTATTAATCCGAGACCGTGGAACAGCGAGGTTTTAACATGGTCATTGCACAAATTTCTTCATGTTTTTCAAGTTTGAATACATCTGTGAAAAAATAAAAGTCCCAACACGTGGAGAATGCTGATCAACGAATGTTATTCTTCTAAAACATCCATCGTAGAATTGTGGATGAATCGAGTAGTTTTTACCAGATTGTTCATTGAGTGACTCTGTGTATTTCTGTACAAAGAACCAGGTTAACACGAAGGTCATCTCTGGGGTTTTCGTCAAATGTTCAACACTATAGTTGAAGAAATAACCAAAAATACCGCTATGTAAGTCATAAAGTTGATAGGTTGTTTCGTCTTTATCACAAGCGGTGATAATAATTCTGCCAAAGTGAGCGAGTTCTTTAATAAAACCACCGCTATAACAACAATCGAGTATAATGATAATATTCCGAGCGTGTATGGCATCTATATACGTATTTAATTCTCCGTCTAAAAGCACCGTATCATACAATATTAGAGACTCATTTGTAGCATTATGACCACCATGACCAATATAATAAAAGATGACAACATCATTGCTATCCGCATTCGTGGCAAGCCATTGAATAGCATGAATCACAGCTGATTTATTGGCCATTTCGTCGGTTATCGTGCGTATATGAGACTCTTCTATTTTACCACCATTTATTAATGTTGTCTTGAATGATTCAAGTTCGTTGAGACTAAACGGCAAATCATTGCTACTACCTGGATAGTTACCTATCCCTATGAGAACCATCCAATAAGTACGAGACAGATTAAAGGTTGTCAGCAATGGTGCTTTTTGTATCGTATTTCCAACATTTTGAATGAGAGTATGTGATGGGAGAGCAATGGAGGTTGATGGTGGAACAGAAAAGCAAATACAAAGAAGAACGATGAGAAATATGCTGAGAATTTGATGTATCTTTGACATGTTATTTTGATTACTCCTAGATTGTATATGCCTCACAATTCACCATGAATTTTCTTGTGATTTATTTCAATAATTAAACAACTATTCTATTATAGTATAGGCTTTATTATTTATTTAGGACATATTTATAGTTTTCTATTAACAAGATTTTTTGAAAAAAAATGACTGATTTGTCAATTTTTAATGTTTTATACTGAGTTAAGAATGAAAGGCATCCTCACTCAAAACATTCAGAGACTCTCTAGAAAAATTAATAAAACGAGATGCAGTTCTCAATACATACTAGGGTACATACATGAGAAAGACGCATGGTCAACTCATCGCAACGATCGTAGTTTTTACCATCATCATGATACTAGGGGTCAGTAGTCAGAGTATGAGCATTGAATGCTGGTCAAATCCTCAAACAGTATCATCGAACGCCTATCGTGCTATTCTTGCGATAGACCACAACGATACGGTCCACATTGCATGGAAAGGTCATTCCAATAGCACGGGAATTGACTTCGATATTTTCTATCGGCAACAAAGCGCAAATGGGTCATGGACGCCAACGGAAGTTGTCTCTAGTGAAAGTAAAAACGACTCAGATTGCTTTTTCTTAACAGTCGAAGGAAATGGGATTGCACATGTTGTATGGAGGGAAAAAACAAATAGAAACCCATCTGGAGATGGGTGGGATATCGTGTATAAGAAAAGATATCTCAATGGCACGTGGACCAAGATGGAAATCGTATCACTTGAGAGTACGGGAAAGGTTTCGTGTCCTGTAGCACAGGTTGATACCAACGGAGTTGTACATGTTATCTGGCCAGATGGGACAAATTACATGAATTCAGGAGATCATTACAATCTTTTCTATAAACAGCGACTTACAAATGGAACTTGGACAAAAGCAGAAGTGATCACAAAAGAGAGCACCTCTGATTGTGATTGCCCTTCTATGATCATTGATAACCAACACGCCGTCCATGTGGTATGGGAAGAACGAGGGACAAGTAATGGTACTGGAGATAATTATCATATCTTCTATAAAAAAAGAGTTGGCTATGATGTGTGGACGCCACTGGAGCTAGTATCCAAGGAGAGCACGGGTAATGCTGTGGAACCATCCATGAACATAGATATCTTTGGGACCATCCATGTTGCATGGGTTGACCACACAGTTTACAAAGGATTAAAGGGAAATTACAATATCTTTTATTCACAGAAACCTGCAAATGGTACATGGTCAGCCACCGAAGTGGTTTCCAAAGAGAGTAAACGAGATTGTAATTGGCCATGTCTTTCTGTTGATTCCATTGGGAATGTCTATATTACATGGAAAGATGAGACCAACTACCTCAATTCCGGAGAAGATGCTGATATTTTCTATAAGGAAAGATTTGTAAACGGTTCATGGACAATTACGGAGCTCGTATCAAGAGAAAGTAATGATGATTCTAATTGGCCGTGGATGGTTATCGATAGCAACAGGTTAGCGCATATTTCTTGGTGGGATAACATTAAAAATAGTGGTTGGACTGTGTTATACAAAACGAGGTTGTGCCAAGATGGACCACTGGAACCAATGAATGAAAATAAGCAGGATTCACAAGAAAAGGATATCCCATATGTCATTGGAATAGTTATGGTACTTTTGATTGTGTGTATCATAGTGGTATTGAAAAGGAAGCGAAGAACCGTCTGAAATGGCTATGCTTATCATGTAAAGGAACAGAGCATAAGAACTTCATCTGTTTTTCTTTTGTTGTTGAATGAAGTGGTACGAAAGTATATCTATCAGTATTATCCATCCCTTACAAATCAGAGGTACTATCCCGTACTTCTCTCATTTTTTTCTTTACATCGTAATATTTATTTTTATCATCATCCCAGTAAGTGGCCACAAGATTTATAAAGAATAATATATCATCGTATACCAGTGATTCCCATGATTGCACGGTCCCCCGTACAATATCTGAAATGCTTCATGTATTGTATCATCTTTCTTAGTCTTCCATTGAGCGGTTGTCTTACGCAGGTATCTGACCACCATAGCTCAATTCTCTATGTCGGTGTTTCATCAAATGAATATCCATCAATCCAAGCGGCTATCAACCATGCACAAAATGGGAGTATCATTAAAATAGCCTCAGGAATCTTCTATGAAACTCTGATTATAAATAAATCAATCCAACTCATTGGATCTAGCAATGATTCAACAATCATCAACCCTGAACGTAATTATTCAAAAGAGGAATTTAATACCATTACTATTGCAGCAGACAATTGTACGATTAAAAACATACATGCAACCAGAGGAAATGCTTCGGACACTGCAGCAGGAATCGTAATCCAAATGAACAATGCCACTATCATGAATACAACGGTACAAGGTTTTTCAATAGGAATCTCTCTTGAAAAAAAATCGTCACATACGACAATTACGGATACTTTGATAACAAATAACCGCTATGGCATTTACGCAACACAATCAACATATAATATGATCTCTCACAATCACTTTTCCTTGAACTCGAACTATGCTATCTATTTTGAACTCTCAAATAATAATGTTTTTTCACAGAATTTCTTTACGAACAATAGTGACTATGGTGTAAGAATTAAAGCATCAGAACATAATACAATCACAGAAAATCAATTTTCAAACAATAAAAGAGGGCTCTTTTTCTGCTGTGGATCAAATAACAATTTAATTTATGGAAATAATTTTATCAACAACACTGAGTTTCATGCTCGTGAAGCAACAGGGAATATCAATTTTTGGTATTCCACTAATCCACCGCTTGGCAACTATTGGGATGATTACAATGGGACCGATACCGATGGAGACGGCATTGGAGAAACCTTCTATACCGTAACCATGAATAATGGAACAGATATGTATCCGTTAATCACACCACGCACAATTCCTTAAAAACATCTCAGTTGGTTTTCTGAAAGACAGTAAGCATTACTCTCCAGCTTTATATTGAAACGCCTTCTAAGAACAGGAAAAAAACATGACGAGGTTTAAATATCCTACTCTCATTGAGTAGATAAAACAATAAAGAGACGCACATCATGAAATTTCATTATGGTTCACTGTATCACAATTTCCTCATACTCCTTAGTGGTAGTCTGATACTTTCAGTCGTTTTTCTCACTGGTTGTATGAATACCAATGAAAATGAAGGATTCATTGTAAAATCCTGGTTCACGAGGGGGTATGGAACGTATCAGGTTAATCTCACCTTAGAAGTTGAAACACATTGGTCTTCAGGACGAGTAGATCTCTATGATCCTTCAGAGAGATTCGTTGATTATAGGTATTTTTCCAATACGACACACCATATGTCGTTTCTCATTACCCAAACAAAATATAGTACACCACAGTTTGGAGCGTATCATCTCTATGCTACAGAAATCATTGCAGGTAAAAACCACTCCATGGTGAAAAAAGATGTTATGCTCCATGATGCGAATTTCTCCATCACCAGATGTATTCCGCACTGGGAATTTGATGCAACTCTTGAATCGTATATTTTCAAATCAGTGAATCTGACTGTAGAAAATCATGGAGATTTTTTTGGCTTTATCTATGAAGGAAGAATCATTGTCGATAACGGAAGTACATTTCTTGCACCTGATTACCATTGGCATGACCTTAATTTATGGATTGATCCAGGGGGGAATATATCACTTGATTTACCTGTAGAGGTTCCTGTTCGATCAGAGGGAAACCATGATGTGAAAGTCTTCTTACAGGATACCCAATTGGTGACAGTAGCATTCTATGAGTCTCCTCTCCAGCTCCCATCTGTCCCCTAAAAAAGGTGCATGATTCAAGCTTTTTTGTTTCTTATCTTTTATTTGAAAAACAGGTGATGATTCGCTGCTCCTAAAGGGAATTTTTCTTTTCGGACGTGTCGTATGTTCCTGTGTACCAGCACAGATATTCAAATGAAGTTATAAGAACATGAATGAAGATGCGCCGTATTTCGAAGAGCCTTTCATATGCATGCCCATGTCACTTTTTCTTTGTCTTCATCTGAAGATGTTTATGTTTTTTCAGGTACGTTTTGAGAAGGATAAGACTGACGAGAATAGCTACGATGAGCAGGATTCCTATGAGTATTCCTTGGAAAGATTGTTGTTGTATGACCACGGTGATATGTGCAGAGCGGGTATCATTTGATACATCACTTACTTTGAGTTGATACGTTCCGGGTTTAATGTCTTTTGAAATCTTCCACGCATACGTCCCATCGTTTGTCGTATTTGCCGTAAGAACGCTCACGGGATGCCCTGCTTGATCGAATAATTCAATCTTTACATACGGTCCTATGTTATGGTTAAATTCCTTGGTTTTGAATGTGTTCCATTGGATGTTATAGCTTTCTTCTTGATTTAATATTTGATTTGAAGAGGGGTTGGTGATCTGCATCAATGGTGTTGCAAGATACAATCCATTGTGAAAATAGAGAATGTGAGGTGTATTGTCTTTACTCAGTGCAATCGTGGAGGAACTCCCCGTCGCTATGTCTTGAATCTCCCATGAGGCGCCCACCTTATGGGCATATTTCACTGTTTTTCCTTTCCCATAGTCAACATAGGTGATGTGCGGAGCATTCGATGTATCCAATGCAAGAGAGGTGTAAGGGCTGATATCTCCTGTGTCCACCGTTTCTATGATCCATTGGTCATTTGGCTTGTAGGCATATTTAACTGCGTTGGTTTCCGCGGAATGGTAGCTGATGTGAGGACGATCATTGGTATCAATCGCTAGAGAGCTTCCCTCACCTACCTTTTGACCAGAATCAACTGTTTCAATGGTCCATCTTACACCATTGTATGATGCATACCGCAAGGAATTATTATCATGGTACACATCATAGAAACTGATGTGCGGGTAGTCATGGCTATCAAGAGCAATAGAGGTGCCAAGTCCTACGTATAGCCCTGCCTGGATGGTACTAATATCCCACGGAAGATGTGGCCCTCGTATTAACGCATATTTCAATCCATAGGGATCTGCGTTATTATAATAGCTGATGTGCGCATAACCTTTACTATCAACAGCAACGGAACAGTACTTGCCCACATTTCCTCCTTCGGCATCAGCTGTGGTGAAAATCCATTTTGTTCCGTTCCACCATGTGTATTCGAGATCTGATGATTCCGCTGTTGTCATATAATCCACGATATGCGGGTAATCATTGTTGTCTAACGCCAGTGAACAGTATTGACCATAATTCTTATCAAACGTCATGACAAATGATTGCCACCCACTTTCATTCCAGTATGCATAATTTAAGCAGTATCCCGTGTTTTTCAGTGGTCCAGAGTTAGTAACCTTTTCTGCAAAACACATCCGAGGATACCCTTGACTGTCAATCTTCATCGAGAAATAATTCAACTGAGTATCAGAACTATTTGTTGCGTACACTTGCTGGTTCTCCCATAGAACCCCTTCGTTTCCAGATGAATAGGTACCTGATATCACACTCATTAAACAGCACGTAAGAAGCATGGCACTACATATCCGATAAATCTTCATAGCAGGCAATTTCTCCATTCTGTTGTTCTTTTCCCTATTTCCGTATGAAGTTGTTTGAGTTTATAGTTTTTTCGATGAGCAGTTCTGTGTCAGCACTAGATCACTAGAAGGTTCTCTCCATTTTATGAGGGTTCATTTTGGTTCGTAGGGTGCTGCCCACATGATTCATGATGCATACAAGGATCTTGAATGTTCAAACAAGATGGTAATAGATGTGATGGAAATTGATAGTACACTACCGGTGAAAGACTGGATAAGACCACAATATCATCATCAAAAAGTGTGTACAAAAAATAGAAAAAAAGGGAGGGGGGTGCCTCTTCTGTGCGTTTTGTTGTGATATTGACGAATGAATTCCTGTCTAGGAATTTATCGTCCATGATATCAAGTGTGTCGCTTGCGGTATCGTAATCTACCATGCGATGAAATATGAAAGGTGACAATGATAAAAAAAGAGTTAAAAAAAAAATAGAGAGTGAGAGAGATAAACTCTCTCGTTTTTAGTTTTTGTGTGCCACTGTGTTCTTCTTTAGAAGAACTTGTAGTATTTCAAGGTCAGTGATGCGTCTGCGGTGTTCTGTGCGTAGTCTTCTGCTACGGCTTTAAGAGTCGCTGCGCCCGAGTGTTTCTGACTGATATAGACACTGTAGGGTGCGGTGGTGTCATCAGCGACGAAGTTCCCATCGAGATAGAAGCTGACACGGTAGACGCCTGAATCGACATCAGATGCCGTTGCTGTGACGGTGAATCCACCGATTATGACGATGTTGCTTGATGACATGATCTTCTTGCCGAACAGGTAGATACCAGGTGTTGGTGCGGTGATAGATATGGTTGGTTTTGCTCCAGAATCAATCTTGAATGCCGGTGCGATGTTATGTGGCGTTTCGACATTGCCTACTGCGTCGACTCCCCAGAACTCAAGGGTGTGTTGGCCGTTTCCACTGACGGTAAATGTAGCAGTGGATCCTGCGACAACTTTCTCGACTCCATCAAGTTTGTAATGGATTTCTCCCATGCCTGCGCCACCTTGGTCAGTCGCTGTTATGACGACTTTTACGGGGGTGGTATACCAGCCGCTGGCTTTCATGGTTCCGCTCTCTGTTACCGTCGTTTTTGGTGCGAGTCTATCTTGTTTGCCATCGATGTTCATACCATTGACACAGAAGGTGCCACTCACGGTAGTTACATAATAGGGAGCAGATGACGAATATCTGTAGGGGTTTGCTTCTGCAATGAATCGAATCTGGATGTCTTTGTTGACGAATGGTGTGAGATCGTAGCAGTAGGAACCTGCACCGAGGCGGTATGTTGTATTAAATGTGCAGATCCGCAACCAGGTTGCTCCACCATCAGTACTGATTTCAGCGGCAACTTGACCTTTTGTTAACGCATTGGTGTAGGTAAAGCAGAATTCAGCCATGTAGGCACTCGAGACGTGGGTGGACCAGATAATTGCATCACTGTATGGGTTTGCAATGGGCTGAGTCCAACACCATTGAGTACCAGTATTGGTCCAGAATGTTCCATAGGACCAGGGTGCTTGTGGACACCAGTTGTCTAGGTTGTCACAGGGGTCAGTGAAGCTGTGGGTAGGATCGACAAACAGAGCAGGGATGTTGATGTTATCGAGTTTAATTCCTCTCATTTGGTAGCCAGAATCACTGGTGAAGTGTATACGAACCTCAATGGGGCTGCCTACCATAGCGGCATACTGTAAGAGATCAACATACAAGCCTGTTCCATCTGATTGTTTGAACCACCAATCGTCAGCATTTGTAGCGCCATCCCAGGATGAACTACCTGAAATCGATCCTGCAGTGAACCCGCCCACACTAGCAGGCCAGTGAATGGTTAATGGATACCAGTCATCAAAGGAATTTGCACCACACTTCGCGACCTCAATGTAGAAGTAATCAGAGGCGGCTTCCAATTCATACCAAGCATCGAAGTACATATACATATGAGTGAGACCAGTGGTAGGAATGCATTTCTTATCCGTGACAGGATCTTCTGGCAGGAATGCTGGGCAGAGGTGGAGGACCATGTTCGCGTTATTTGGGTAAAAGTGGCCATCAGCGTTGGATGCGAGGTAATTGTCAGTGTCACTGGTACTGATGCCCCATGCACCGGCATTAATTGCGGTGTAGTCAATGGTCTCAATATCTTTAGCACTTGCACGATCAAGGTCTGAATAGACATGGATCTGAGTTGACATGCTGTTGTGTTTCATGTTTCCACACGCGCCTTGTGCGTTGGCTGTTATTACAATTTCGTAGTTACTGTATGGGAGGTTATTCCAGTTGAATTGGACGTTAGCGGTCTGACATGGCTCTAGCGGGCCAGGAATAACCACTGTTTGAGTCCAGGTTGGTGTATCGGCAATAACTTCCTTGAAGACGCGGATATCATCAACGAACACACCACTCCATAAAATTCCCTGTGCACTGGCTTGGGCGTTATAGTTTAACATATCTCCATCAGCGGACCAAGCGATACCGAAATTTGACTTGTAGAGTGGATTGCCTGCGCTATCCCGTAAGTATCCCAGGGGATAGTAGTGGTTCCAGTACGCGGTAAGGTCAACACGTTGATATCGGCAGGATGGTTGCTGGGGACCAATCCAATCAGGTTGATACCCACCCATTTTTTGACCTGTTGTAGTGGCATAACCTGTGCCAAGTAGCGTGTTGTGGTGGTTATCCATAATGATCGGACACGCGAAATCAGTAGCTGTAGTTTCGGTTAACCCTTTCCAGTAATACTCAGCATAGATCTGTGCGTGATTGGAGAAATCAATATTTGGCCCAATCGCGTAGCTGAAGGTGTCAGAGGGTAAGTATCTATCGATACTATCAGTCATGAACCCAAGAGAATGTGTTCCACTATACGCAGCTGCCGTGGTGACATGAGCTTCTCCGTATAACTGAGTATATGCGTTCGTCCCTTCAAAATCACAGAAACTAATATCCTTCCAGGATTTTGCATAGGCGGCTGCTGTCACGGGTATGCTACCAGTCGGTAGTGTCCCATCGGCGTGGATGGTAGTCATAATGTGAGCATTATCATTATACGTCATCTGCACATCGGTATCGGGTATGACATTCGGAACATCACCGGTATCGAGGATGATACCAGGGTTTAAGCTGGATTCAATCTGTATACGGTTGACCTCAACATCAAACCAGTCAGTGACAAAGACGGGTATGTCAAGGCGTGTGTTCCAATCAGTTAATGATACGTGGGCAGTATCGACCGCTTCAAGCCAGAGATCGATATCGTACGAGTTATTTTTGTCGCCAGCATCAGCACACCATTCCATTGGGAAGGTATAATTTGAGCATCCTTCGGGGATGGTGAATGGTCCTTGTGAGTGGCTTTGGAAGACTTTTGTTTCCTGGTTCTCAATACTGATGACTTTCACGCAGTCGACATATGCTCCTTCATATTGATACTCAGGGTCTGAGGACCAGCTGAACCGGAACATGAGATCCTGGGTATTCAAATTATAATTTCTTTGTAAATCACTGACTGAGGAATTAAAGAACACCTTCCACCAGCCGTCGCCCATATTCACTACATACTTTGTGTAGTCGGTTGGGTAACGCGTGTTATAGAGGTCCCAGGTTGTGTCAAAGAAGTAGTAACTTCCGGGTAGGGCTATAGTAGGTGTATTGAAGTCGACGAACGTTTTTTGACCAGCAGCGTATGGGTTTACCCAATTGCCACCATTATCTCCGATTTCAAAGTTAAGGTAATCCATGGGCGCAACATAGTAATTTGAAATACCATATGCGGCGTCCCAATCTCCTGCAACCCAACACATGAACTGGATCGACACTCCGTCTTGCTTAGATACATCGAAACTCTTTGTGCATTGGAGATAGTCATCCTGGTTTCCTTTGTAGACGTCGTACATAGTATTTTTCATACTATGAGTGTCACAGTATGCTCGTGCACTGGTCCAGGTCCATGAATCGTATTGACCGCCAATTAGGCCACAATCTGCATCGATCTGCACCCAGTTGTTATAGATGTCGAAGTTATCCTCAAACGAGGTTTCGTACAACACCACTTGCGTACCTGGGGATTTTTTGTAAATATCCACGAACGCTTTAACTGATGCAGGACCATTCCCTATTTCATTCATAAGCTGAACGGTAATATTGTAGCATCCGCCTGTTATAGAATGACCATTGGGACCACCAAGAACGGGATCGTTCATAGTTTGTATATAGACGCTGCTAGGATTTCCTTGTGCACCGAGGTTGTTTATAGATATTCCAGTGTCAACCCCTGTGTTTACACTTGCCTGTTGTGCTTTCTCATTCATAGCTCCCCAGACAGCTGCCGACGGCAGGATAAATGCCAGGGCAACTAAGAGAGAAAGCATTATTTTATACATATTCTTTCTTTTCATATTTTATTTCACTCCTTAGTATTGTTTGCCTCCGCCCTAGACAAGAATACTACATATGTTATTATTTACTCGTTCATATTCTTTCTAGGCTTAGTATAGTAATATCCACTCTAGTATATAAAAATTTGGGTTTTTTGGCTGTATGAGACATATAAACTTATAATAAATAAAATTTTATTTATTTAATATGTAGTTATAATTTAAATCAATTATTAATTACATATGTTCACTATGAAGGTGTATTTTTAACTTTTTCTTCATTTTAGGATCATTATTATCTATAAAAAACTGAGAACTTCCGTCATTGTCTATATTATAATAGTGTATATGAAGAGTGGACGAAAAGGGATACGTGACGATGAGATTGGAGAAAAACAGACACAGATCCCGCATGATACTCGTTCTAAATCCAGATACCCTGAATCGTGATCCCTAAATCTACGACATTTGCACATCGAGTACAAGGAAGGTACCAAACAGATGTCTCAAATAATACAAGAACTTCAAATGGAGAATCAGAAAAGAAAAAATAAAAATAAAACGTTTGAAGAATCAGATAGACCGATCGTATCGGAAATCGCACATGCCAGGAGAAGGAACTAATACCGAAGGGTTCCAAGAAAAGCAGGAAACTTAATTAAAAAAATAAAGACACACAACTTCCCTGATGACATGGAGGCACGATGGAGAAGTATTTGCCACTGTGCTCTCAAACTAGCTCTGTGCTTATTTTTTTCGCTTACATTTATTTCTTCTAGACTATTATTCCTAGACGTATCATGAGAAATATTACGATAATAAATAATTAATACTACATAATACAACCCTAGCACAGGGCCTTCTTTTCTAGAGATGATACGTGGATTATGGATCCATATGAACTATCCTGATGATCAGACATGGCAATTTAAACCAAATGGGACATGTACTATTAATGATCTTAATATAAACTGTATACTATCATTTTCATAATAGCTCCTTGTTGATATAGTATTTTGACGGAGGCTATTTAAATGAGTATACGAATCAATTCAATAGTAATGACACACTTATACTAACATGGATACCAACAGGTGATATTCTCATAGATCCTCCTACAGGAAAACCAAAAGAGCAGAATCAAACAATCTTATTTCAACGGTTGAACGAGTAACTACTTTTATTAAAAAAGTAGATTTAAAAAATAATTTAACGCTAGGTTTTTTTTAATAGTTGCAAGTGGGACTACTGAGTGGTCCGAAGCAGCGCGGAAGACGCGCAGATGAAACGCTGCATCTTTTTGTTTTCCCATTAAACCCTATCTCTTTTTTTGTCGCGTGCGGCAGACATTTGCCTGCCCTATAAAGACGCGACAGGAAATCAAGGAAAATATGGAAATTGTAATGTAGTGGTAGCTCTAAAAAGAGTGCGAGTGACACCTGCAATAACTGGGTGACGATGATGTTTGTCGCCCACAACAGATTTCATTGCTTTCGAAAACAAGTCTCTATTGACCCCTGCATCCAGGCGTTTCGGGACCTGGAACGCTTTGGTTTTGAGTTCGGCGAATTCGGTTTCGCTGAAAACCATGTCCATTTCCAAATCAACATTCCTAAGCGGTATTCCATCCAAAATGCTGAGATCCTCCTCACGTCCTATACTTCAAGGAAGATGTTTGAGGCGCACCCAGGATTTCGCAAGCGCTATCCACGTGGTGGATTCTGGAGTGGATACGAA